>Ga0208559_100305_pt1 | contig 13294 bp, 10 predicted proteins | sample BED_Mat_host_6_1_FD_187138 | JGI IMG/M metagenome (GOLD analysis project Ga0208559, IMG submission 187138) | Extremophilic microbial mat communities from Yellowstone National Park, USA - BED_Mat_host_6_15 (SPAdes) (version 2) | ecosystem: Environmental > Aquatic > Thermal springs > Hot (42-90C) >...
TAGTTGGTAGAGCTCCGGGTATTAGGGTGTGAGCTTGCGAATAACGTTGAAATAAATATTAATTACTGAAAAATTCTCAGTGTATCATATCATGCTTATGAAATAAATTGAAGAGATCAACAAAGCATCTCTTAGGGTAAACCTTAAAAAGACTTATTTATAGTATTCATCTATCTCTTCATTGTGCAAAGAACTTTTATATTGACGTTGTTTACGTCCCTTAGTTTTATTATAACTTACTATATTTCCCTTAGTCCATTAATTTTAGCAGAATTTTCTCACGCCTTAATTGACTTCTTAACAATTACATTTTCAATTATCGCCCTAAAATTTATAGGGGAGAATGAAGTAAGTGAGGGGAGGCTTTCTTATGGATTACATAGACTGGAAGTTATTGTTGCTATGATTAATATCTTTGCTATTATCCTCCTTTCACTTATTGTAGTATATACCTCCATAACGTCATTGTTAAAAGAGACTACTAACAGTTCTTTTGCTTTGATTATCTCGTCAGCCCTAGCATCAATTCTAACTTTCTTTGCATCTCCTAAAGAAAAGGACAACTTGGGTAAGAGGGGATTATATGTGCATATAATATCAGACTTTCTAGGATATATAATCGGCTTTGTTATAGGTATTCTTATCCTTATTTCCGGAATACATGAATTGGATACCGTAGGAGCAATTATACTTGTAATACTAAATTTTGCACTTGCAATCCCATTATTAAAGGAATCTTTTTTAATATTTATGGAAGGTTCTCCAGTGAAAATTGATAATATCATGGGAGAACTTACAAAAATTTCTCCAGGTATTCATCATTTACATGTGTGGTCAATTTGTGATCATGTAAAGGTAGCAACACTTCACGTTAAAGCATCTCCAAATCTGACTATAGCTGAGGCGGATAAGATAAGGGGTTCAATCTGTAGTCTGCTTAGAGAAAAATATGGCATTTCTCATGTAACGGTTCAGTTTGAGACGACGAATGATGACGATTAATAAAACTGGCTGGGCCACCACTCAATATCTTTGTGAAGTTTACTTCCCATTAACTTTATTATTTTTTCCCTATCCATCCTTGAAAATCTAACGTCTATATGAGCTTTTAAGAGTGGAAATGGATATCCCTTAATGCTTACTCCACTCAAATGATCCATTATCTCCTTTACTATTTTCTCATCCACTCTTCCAACCATATCTATTCTAACAACCCTCTTACCATTATCCAATCTAGTATAGAAAGTCGTATATTCCATTTTTCTTAATATCTCAAGCTCGGGTATCTCAGAAATTTTTCTGATGTCTATATTTTTGATTATAAGTTTTGAAAATCCTCTTTTTTCAGTAAACAGTTCAAAAACAGTTATGTCGGGATAGTCTGTACCAAATAAATCTCTCCCCCTACTGGTTTTAGATATCCATAAAACCTTGCCATCATATTGCTCTATTATTCTACTAACGAGAAATTGATTTAGTAGCATTAGCAAATCCCTCATTTTCCTTTCATCTTTTATGCTAATAATACTATTTATGTCGACATTCTTAACTAGCTTTAGCTCTTCATCAGAGATTTGTTGAATATCGACTTTATTACCAATCTTTTTGTTTAAACTTCCATCCATAAGAATGTAATCTCCTTTACTACCATCCCTTAAAGCTACTGATAATTCCAATGCCTCCATTAATAATGATATTCTTTCTTGTGCATCGTTCCCTGGCTTGAATATACCTATTTGACCATCCTCGCTCAATGTCTTTACTCCTTTATTATCTCCGATTACGGATTCAGCTCCTACAGCATAAACTATCCCTATTCTCATAGGTTTACTGAAAGAACCACCATCAATAGCTACAAATCTGCATATTTCGCTTAACTCATTATCTCTAGTGTATTCAGTCCAAAACTCATTAACCTTTTCTTGTATTTCTTGCCTAAGGTAGCTAGCAATATTGTAAATCTGATTTTTTATCTCGTTGTGACTTTCCGCTAACTTATCATATATTTTTCTTATCAAGTCTCCTCCCTCACAAAACTTTTATTTCCTCTCTTTTCAACACGAATAACATAATCAGCTGCTTGGACTACCTCCTCGTCATGTGTTACCACTAATATCTGAGGTACACTTTCCTTTGCTGCCCTAATTATCTCTATTAAGTACGCTTTTCTTTGATCATCTAAATGAATTGTTGGCTCGTCAAGAATGAAGAAGTTAGTATTACTCATCAGTGCCTTAGCTATTGCTAACCTTAAAGCTATAGATAAGGCAATTCTCTCACCTCCACTAAGCGATACTATGGGCAAAGTATCACCGTTATTAGTGTATATTACTATATTCCCACCACTGCCCTTTCCTCTACTAGTTTTTGGCATTATCTCCATTTCTACGTTTTTAATAGATAGATCAAATTTCGATATTATATCATTTAGATTATTTTCAATTAATTGTTTTGTTGCCATGATTATATAACTCTGTAATTTTCGTTCTCCTAATGCATCTCTAATTTTCTCCAGCTTATTAATACCATTGATTATCTTTTCTTTATCTTTTAGTTGCAATTCATAATTCTTAATTCGATTACTTATTTCCTCTATGTCTTTACCTAAACTATCCAATTCGCCCTCCACTCTACTTTTTCTGTTTTCCTTCTCCTTAAGACTGGCATTATGGACATCTAAACTCGTTTTAAGTTCATTATATTTATTTTCATCAAACTGTATGATATTTAATTTTTCCCTTAGTTTCTTAACATCTTCTTGTAGTAGCTCAACTTGTCCTATATAGTCTTCTAGTACTCCTCTTTTCTTCTTCATTTCATCCAAGATTTTTTTCTTCCTCTCTAAATCTGAAATTTTATTCTCCAGCTCTTTACGGTCTAACCCTTGTAATTCGGTTTCTAGAGCCCTCATTTCTTTTTCGATTTCTACTTTTTTCTTGTTCATTTCATCTAACCTATTTTTTTTTCTTTCAAGTTCCTTCTCGTCATACTTAAATAGTCTCATAAACTCTTCATAATACTGTTTTAGGTCCTTTATTTCTACATTTATTTTCTTAATTTCCTCCTCTATATCCTTTAAAGCTTCAATCCTATTATGAAGATTCTCTATTTCCTCGTTTAACTTTCTAAGTTGCTTTATTACATTATCGTAATTTGCCTTATTATTTGAGAGTTTTCTATATTCTTTTTCAATTTTATTTAATTCATCAGTGGTTTTCTTTAATTCTTCTTCCAGTTCATTCTTATCTAATTCTAATCGTGAAATGTAACTTTTTGCTTCTTCTACTATTTTTTGTTTGTGTTCCTCATCTAGGGGTCTTCCACATACCGGACAAGTTTCCCCCTTAACTTGACTAAGATTATTTATTATCTCATTTTTCTCAGATATTAGGCTTTCAACTTTACCTAATTGAGCTCGAAGATCAAGTTGTCTTTTTCTTTTCTCTTCCATAATTTGTTCAAGATTACCAATTCTATCTATATCTTTAGAAAACTCACTTGCGTCTTTCTCTAAACGTTCTTTTAAATTTAGTTTGGAGTCTAAATTGGATTTCGATTTGAGATATTCTTCATGTTTTGGCTGTAATTCTTCCAGTTTTCTCTCCAATTCCTTGTATCTTAGATAATGTGGCTCAAGTTCTTTCTTTCTTTTGATAGCTTTTTCATATTCCTCAATTTCCTTTTCTAAATTAAGTATATTATTGGATATCTCTATATAACTTCTCGATAAAACTTCATATTTTTCAAATTTTAATCTAAAATTCTTTAAATTGTCAAGTTCGTTTACCTCCTTTTCAAGCTTATCCATGTTTTCCGTTTGTCTTCTTAGTTCTTCTATACTCTTGTTTAATTCATTTAATTTAGTTTCTTTTACCTTTAAGATAGTGGTCAACTCTAAGTACTGATTTCTTTTCTTCTCATAATCTTCGAATTGTTTCTTTAACTCAGTTATTTGATTTTCCAAGTTCTTTATCTCATCCTCCAGTTTTTTCCTATCTTTTTCTAACTCCAACACTCTATTTCTCTTCTCCTCCAAGTTCTTCTTAGAATCATTATAGTCTTGTTCTATCCTGTCTAACTCTCTTAACTTGTTTTCCAAATTCTTCTTAAATTCCACTATTGGACCTCTGCTATCAATAAGCTTCTCGATTGATTCCAACTTTAGAATTTTCCCCATAATGTCTTGTAAATTCTCCAAAATTTTATCCAATTCTCCTTGTCTAACTATTATTGTTGATAGGGCAATATCTTTATCAATACCCAGAATTTTCTCTATTTCATTAGAGACTACCGTTGCACTACGTGCAACTGGTATTTGATTCCGTATTAACCTATCTTCTGTAGTGCTTCTTATATCCCTTATTATTTCTATTTTATCTTTTTCATTAGAAAGATGTAAGGTAACGCTCGCCTTATTTGAACCTTTTCTTATTAAGTTGTCGTTATTTCCTCTACTATGGGTTCTAAACAAGCTGAATACTATGCCATCTATTATAGAACTCTTACCTGCTCCATTTTGTCCCACTATTACATTTATTTCGCCTAGAAAGTGTATTTCACTGTGTTCATGACTCAAAAAATTAGTCAAAGTAATTTTGTCAATTCTCATAAGTTAACACCTGTTAGTCTTTTTAATATCTCATTTACTATATCTTCAGAATCAACGTTCTTTATCATTTGTAAAATTAAATTAGCCTCGTCCTCGTTGAACTTCTCGTATTTAGTAAGGTATTCGATTATTATCTTATCTAATCCCCTATCTTGCGGCGAGGTATATGTTAAGTTGTCTACACTTTGAATAGTTTCATCTTTATATATTCTATAATAAAGTGCAATATCATTTAAAGGAAGTAACTCTCTGTAAAGTAGATCCTTTCTCATTCTTTCACCTTCTACGATAATGTGTAATATTGGCTTATTGTTTTCACCTTTATTATTTTTTAATAAATCACTTTTTATTTTCGATATGTCATTCTTCAGATTTTTTGTATTTATGGTTACAACTTTTTGTGGCCTTACTGTAGTATTTATCGTGGTAAGTGTAGGTAAGTCCTTTGAAAAGTCTATTAGGTATGCTCCTTTTCCAAATTTTTCATACCCTTCTATTTCCTCTTCTCTCATAATATCTGGAGAACCAGCTATAGCGATTATTGAACCGTCATCTTGAATAAGTCTCCACCTAGTATGCAAATGTCCTAAAGCATAATACCCAAAACCTTTAGGTAAACTTCCTAATTCCATTTGCCACGAACCATCATACGGCAATATCTGTTTTACACCTTGATGTAGTAATAGGATACTCCTACTTGACTTTGGTTTTAAAGAGGATAACGTGCTAACCAATACGTTTTTTGAAACTGTGGGAATATGGGGGATTCCGTATATTTCTATGTCTTTTATAATATATGGCTTATCATAATTCAAAATTTTGATTAAATCCAATTCAGTTAGAATATTATGAGGAATGATGTAACCTTTCCTCTTTGGAGTGTCGTGGTCCCCTGGTATTGAGAGAAATGGTATATTCGCATCTTTTAACTTTTTTAGGATTTTAACAGCTATTACTAATGCATTTGTAGTAGGATTCGAAACATCGAAAAGGTCTCCAGAATGTATTACTGCGTCAACACGTTCTTTAATAGCAATGTCAATTAGTTGTGAGAAAACATCGTAAATATCCTTTTCCCTTTCTGCTAGGGAGTGCTGTCTTTTTCCTAAATGAGTATCAGAAATATGTAGAATTTGTACCATCATCAATCACCAATTTCCGTTCCAAAGTCGGCAAAGCCTTTAGCTATTCTTTCATTTTCTTCTGCTCTCTTCCATTCCCCTATCATGTCGGGGTCTGATCCAAGCAATTTTCCTTCAAATATATCTATCTTCACAACTGCAGGTAATTTTACTATTTTACCTATAATTATAGCCTCACCAACGTCCAAGGAGGACAGTTGTTCAGCTAAATCTTCGCTTAGATTATCACTTGACTCTAAGATGTATTTTTTATCAGTAGGTTCAATTATCTTTAAAATGATCTTGTTTGTCATTTGACTTAATATATTTTCATCTAGGCCTTTAGGCCTTTGACTTACTATTGTTAATCCAACTCCGAATTTTCTGCCCTCTCTTGCTATCCTGGACGCCCAGTACTTGGTTAATGTATTCTCGTTTTTAGACAAGAAAACGTGAGCTTCTTCTATTACGGCTATTATTGGGAATTTAAGGCCACTATTTTTGCTTCTTTTAAAATCTTTCCTAGAATCAAGGATTCTTCTTAAATAATGTGAGACTACTGCATCCATTGAGTCTTCATCTAATTGTGTTAGGCTTACAACGTTTACCTTACCTCTCTTTACTTTTTCAATTATATCTGAAGATGTAAGATCAATGACGTTTGAATACCTATCCATGAATTCTTCGAACTTATTCAGTACCTCATCCTTTGCACTACTCTTTTTATCACTATTTCCTTGAGTTTCCAATTCGTCTCTCATTAGTTCATAAAATTGGCTATTTAGAGTAGAAAATGGTATTTGTCCTTCTTTTAGCTTTTTTCTTATCTCATTTGTTACCTTTATGAAAGCTCTTCTTAAAATTCTGTACTGTATAATTGCATTCTCTCTTATTTCTAGTAACGTAGAAAATTCCCTTGGGGTCATATAAAGAGGGTTAAGTTTAGGTTCAATACGATTTAGATTCTTTATATCGCTATCATAGTACTCTCCATGATAATCAAAGATAAGAACAGATCCCCCAAGTTCAGAAATTCTTTGAGAAAGAACTGCTACTGTATTTGACTTCCCAGAACCAGTAGCTGCTAAAATAGCTAAATGTCTTGCAAAGGAATTTATATTTAATTTAACCTCCACGTTTTTACCTATTAAGCTTCCTATTCTAATTTGGCCATCTTGCGAATAAATACTTTTTAACTCCTCATCTTCAGCCTCTCTAGCTGGGGTTCCAGCGAACGGGGGTATATCGGGCATTAAAAAGTGATTATTCATATCACATAACATTTTTACTTTAGCCTTTGTATAAACGGGTATGCTATTGTTGAATTGTTTTAATCTTTGAACGATTTCTATATCATTCATATTATCATCTAGCATAGGGCTACCTCTAGTCACGTTTGTTATTAGTCCAAGGGCCTTAACGTTATCATATTCTAGAACAACATAAGTTCCTAATCTAACTGGCCTTTCAGCTAGTATCAAAGCCTCTTGTGTTGTAGCTTGACCAATTACATAACCAATTATCATGTATAGATAAAATACTATTGGCTTCCTAAAATGGTTTACTCATTGTAGAAGAGTAATACCTAGAAATGGGAAAAAATTTAAAAAGCAAAAATAGCTTTAAAGGCTTTGGCGACAGATTTGATTGTTTCTGAGATTTTTGCTTCTTGTTCAGCGAATGTGCATAGCATTTTTTCAATGTCTTCGTGTCCTTCTTGTTTTGCTGTCATTGCAACCTTATTATACTCACTTATATGTTGTTCTTGCTCTTCTTTAGCCATTTCATTTAAGACTTTAGAAACCTTTGCTATCGTTTCTGCAATCTTAGCCTCTTGATCCGCAAAACTGCATAGCATTTTTTCAATGTCTTCGTGTCCTTCTTGTTTTGCTGTCATTGCAACCTTATTATACTCACTTATATGTTGTTCTTGCTCTTCTTTAGCCATTTCCCCTACTACTCCTCTTAATTCTTGGTTCTTTAATAAGGTCTCGAAGATTGCCTTAGCATGCCCTAATTCTACTAATGCCTTCTCTCTTAATGCCTTAGCTTCTTCTTTCTTTCCTAATTGCTCTAATTTCTCAGCTACTAGCATTAATGACATAAAATCTTCTGCATTTGCTTTAAATAACTCCTTTAGACCCATTTCGGTTTCTTTTCCGAGAGCCATAACAAACACCTACATTAATATACTAATCCAAGGTTTATAAACTTTAATTATAGTCTAACTTAATATTGTTATCATTCCATCACACATAATAATACTGTTCTAAGTTACTAGAAAGCTTACATGAAGAAGTACTAATTAAAATTATAAGGATATTCCTCCTATTTAAGCTTAGCGTGATGAATAACTCCAATCCTGATCAATGATGTAGTAACTCGCGACTGAATTGCATTTATACCCATTTTTTTATATTCAAGTATATGATTTCGGTAAAAGAAATGAGGGCTTTGGAAATAAATAGTTCTGCTTTAGGCGTGTCTACATTAATACTCATGGAGAATGCAGGTAGATCCGTTAAAGACGAAATAGTAAAGAGATTTAACGTAAAGGATAAGGTAGCATATGTTTATGTAGGACATGGTGGAAAAGGTGGTGACGGGTTGGTTGCGGCGAGACATTTAGCCGATGAAGGTGCTAAGGTAACCGTAATTTTATTGGGAGAAAATAAACACGAGGATGCAATCCTTAATCTTAATGTCATAGAAGAGATGGACTATTCAATAACGTTAGTTGAGATAAAGGATATGGATGAACTAAAGCCAATCTCTGCTGATATTTTAATCGATGCCATGTTAGGTACGGGATTCTCTGGAAAGCCAAGAGAACCGTTTAGAAGTGCGATAAAAGCGTTCAACAATAGTAAAGGGTTCAAGGTTTCTATAGACGTTCCTTCCGGGATAAATGCTGATACTGGTGAAGCATATGAAGACGAATATGTTAAACCGGATCTGGTTGTCACGTTTCACGATATCAAACCTGGCTTATTAAAGTATAATTTCAATACTGTGGTCACGAAAATAGGTATTCCAGTAGAAGCCCAAATATATGTTGGGCCAGGGGATTTGATAGTTAACGTGCGTAGTAGACCTTATTACTCTAAGAAGGGTGATAGTGGAAGAGTACTAGTAATTGGAGGAAGTTACACTTTTAGTGGTGCTCCAACTCTAGCCGCTATGGGTGCTTTGAGAGCTGGAGCTGATCTAGTTTATGTAGCATCACCAGAGGATACGGCTAGAATTATAGCAGGATACTCTCCAGACTTAATTACAATAAAATTAAGGGGAAAGAACTTTTCTCCAGACAATTTTGAAGAATTGAAATCATGGATAGATAGAGCAGACGTAGTGGTTATAGGTCCGGGAATGGGTCTAGCTGAGGAGACTATTGAGGCTTCTAAACTAATTGTGAATTATGTTAAAGAGAAGAATAAGCTAGCTGTTATTGATGCTGATGCACTTAAGGCAATAAGTGGGTTCGATTTGTATGAAAATGCTGTAATAACACCTCATGCAGGAGAATTCAAGATATTCTTTGGAGAAGAACCGAATAAGAACATAAGAGATAGAATAAGCCAAGTAATTAGATATGCTAAGAAATGTAAATGTACGGTTCTACTTAAGGGGTATGTTGATATAATAAGTGATGGTAAAAGGTTTAAATTAAATAAAACTGGTAACCCAGGTATGACCGTGGGAGGGAGCGGGGATACGTTGACTGGTATAATAGCAACATTAATGGCTCAAAAAATCGAACCATTTATAGCCGCATATTTAGGGGTTTTCATAAATAGCCTAGCTGGAACTTTAGCATATAATAGGCTCGGAGCTCATTTGACACCTACTGATATAATAAATGAAATTCCAAATGTGATAAATAATCCCTTGGATTCTTTCAAAAGAAAATTGTATAAAAGAGTTTTAAGTTGAGTTTTGTTCCTTTATTATCTCTAATGATTTGTCAGCGTGTTCCTCTGCCTTCTTCAGATTTTTCAAGATATCTACTATTTTGCCATTTTCGTCTATTATGAAAGTCACTCTTTGGGCACTAGTCCCCCTTTCGTTTAACACACTATAAAGTTTCGATATTGTTTTCTGGGCGTCGGCAACTATTGGGAATTTAGCTCCATATTTCTCTGCGAATTTTTTCTGGGTATCAATTTTATCTACACTAACACCTATTACCTCAGCATTCAATTTTTTGAATTCGTCATAGAGTTCAGTAAATCTTTGTAGTTCCCTTGTACAACCACTGGTAAAGGATTTTGGGTAGAAGTATAATATTACTTTTTTCCCTCTAAAATCTGATAACTTAATTTTTCCGAGAGTGGATTCAGCCTCGAAATCTGGTGCTTCTTCTCCTACGTTCATACTAATTTAATTCTTGCGTAATTCGAATATAAGAATTTAGACAAAATATTTTTACTTCTTACTCGTAGTCAGTTAGTAAAATGAGAATCATACCACGTACTATGTCAACACAACATCCCGATAATGCGAAAGTACCAGAGTGGGCAAAAAGCGAAGTTATCGAAGGAGAAGATGAAGTTAAAGAAGCCTTCCTAGCTTATAGTATGTATGGAGTTCATGAGGTAATGTGGGATGCTGAGGGAAAAGACGTAGATACTCATGTGGTAAGAAAGTTATTGTCAAATTATCCAGACTACTTTAGAGAACATATTTTAGGTAAAGATGTATTTTTAACTTATAGGTTACCTAACCCAAAGGTGGAAGGTGCTGATAGAAAAGTATTTGCCGAAACCATGGAGAGCATTCCAATAACTTATGATTTGGCAGAGAAATTTTACGGTAATGGGATTACGGTACCAGTTTTTGAAGTAATTTTACCAATGACAACTAGTAATTTGGAGATAATAAGTGTGGCTAGGTATTACGAAAAAGCAGTTGCAAATGAAGATGAACTAGAACTTTACGATGGTGTAAAAGTAAAGGATTTAGTTGGAGAAATATATCCTAAAGTAATAGAAGTTATACCACTAGTCGAAGATAGGGACTCTCTTCAAAATATTGACAATATAGTGGAGGGATATTATAAGGTAATTAAACCTAAGTATATGAGAGTCTTTTTAGCCAGGTCGGATCCAGCAATGAATTATGGAATGATAACAGCTGTTCTGTCAGTAAAGATTGCCTTAAGTGAGTTATACAAACTTTCAGAATCGTTAAACTTTGAAATATATCCAATAATTGGTGTTGGTTCACTTCCATTTAGAGGCCATTTATCTCCTGAAAACTATGAAAAAGTATTGGAAGAGTATAAGGGAGTTTATACATATACGATTCAATCAGCGTTTAAGTATGACTATGATTACGACAAAGTAAAAAGTGCTATTTCTTCAATAAATAACTCACGGATTGGCCCAGCTAAAATATTGGAAAAGTACGAGGAAGATGTTCTAAGAAAGATAACGATCTTATATACTGAACGTTACCAGCCAATTATAGAAAGTCTTGCAAACGCTATAAATGACGTCTCCGTGTTACTTCCTAGAAGAAGAGCCAGAAAACTTCATATTGGCCTTTTTGGATATTCTAGAAGCGCAGGCAAGGTTAGCTTACCTAGGGCAATTTCTTTCGTGGGTTCACTATATTCAATAGGAATACCACCAGAACTAATAGGAATTTCGTCTTTAAGCAATTTAGATGAGAAAGAGTGGGATATATTCAAACAGAATTACGTTAATTTTAAACATGATCTACAAACTGCTGCGAGATTCTTTAATTGGGAGTCGTTCGAATTAATTAAGGATATATGGAAAATTAGTGAGGATACTATAGCAAAGATCAAGGAAGATATCGATTACGCTGAGAGCGTGATAGGCATAAAATTAGGCGGCATAGATTACGATAGTAGAAAACATATCCTAATGTCTTCGCTATTTTTACTATCATTTAAAGAGAAAATCCTTCAAGAATCTAAGAAGTATTTATATGAGATGGCATTAATTAGAAGATCCTTGGGATGAGAATACTAGTAAACGGTCTACTACCACTGGATTCGGGTAAGACAACATTTTCATTATCCATTATTCGACTATTTAATCAAGTAGGAATCAGATTGTTTCCATTCAAGCCAATTGCCGGGCATAATGCTTGGTATAGCTTTAACACTCTCATAAGGAGTGAAGAGTTAGGAATATTGGTTGGGAATGATGCTTTAAAGTATTATGATGAAACAAAATATGATATTAGGAGAATTAATCCATTTGCTGTTCTTTTCGTTCCTATAGATTTGGAAAAGCTAAGCTACAACGTATCTCTATATAATATGATAATGGAGTATGGATTTCCATATTTAATAAGGTTAAGTGACTGCATTAATGGGATAGATCAGTATTTTGTAAACAGTAGTGCAGATATATATGTGCCGAAATCAATGCTGAAATTTACTAGAAACCTAGCCTTAAAATTTAATGCAAAATCATATGATAAAATGAGAGAGATAATAGACGCTTCTCCACAACTAGTAGACAATTGTACTATAGATGTATTTAGAAACTATGAAAACGTGATAATAGAGTCCTATAATGACTCAGCTTCTCCCACTTATAATTCGGCTGACGTAGATTACGTGTTTACAGTCTCCCCTACAAAAGCGTTTCTCATAAAAGGTGAGGAATTTAAGAAGGCCTTATCATTATTTTCAATCCCGCCATGGAATGTTAGAGTCTCCACTCTTATAAAGTATCTAAAAATAGGGAAAAGTTTTGAAATAGATGTAGGAGAAAGAGTAGCTAAAGACGAGATTCTAGATATATTACTCAAGTCTTAGAGTTTTTCTCTGCTTCAAAGGCTAATCCCTTGTCGGGTACGTACAATTTTCCAATGTGTTTTAGTACAGATGCAGCTACTCCCAATCCTCTTTGAATATCTGGATCCTTTAATAACTTGTAAATTTCCCAAATACTAGTTATGGGTTTTACATTTTCGGTTTTTAAGGCTTCTCCAGTTGCAGAAACCAATAAAGTATAATATTTGAAGTTAGTTAGATCTATTCTTGACAGATCATTAGTAATCTCATCCCAATGGTTAATTAGGCTTAATGTGAAATCGTTTATTAGAGAATTTATTATCTTTCCTAAGCTTTCTTCATCTTCTAATAGTCCAATTATGGGGTCTAAAATACCTCTGCTCCTAACTTTATCTATAAGATTTATTAAGAACTGTATATTGTATATATTGTCATCATTAATAAATAACTTAGTGGTCTTTATGATTTTATCCCAACTCGCTAATAATTCTAAGACATCATCACTAGTAAGTGACCCTATTATTTTTCCTATTGTGTTTTCATCTTCTAATATCCCTTTAATTACGTCAAGTATGCCAAGTCTATCAGTAGTGTTTATTACGTCTAGGATTTTGTTAAGACTGTTAAGTTTTTCATCTTTCAGTAAATTGTCTAAAGCATAGGGTAGTGTCGTCGTTAAGTTATTTATATTTGTATAACGAGTATTACTTATGGGTAGGAAGCCTGTATTTAGGCAAGACGTTTCTTGTCCCTCTTGTGGTAGTCATCATGTTGTTAAGTGTGGTAGGC
>Ga0208559_100313_pt1 | contig 13007 bp, 15 predicted proteins | sample BED_Mat_host_6_1_FD_187138 | JGI IMG/M metagenome (GOLD analysis project Ga0208559, IMG submission 187138) | Extremophilic microbial mat communities from Yellowstone National Park, USA - BED_Mat_host_6_15 (SPAdes) (version 2) | ecosystem: Environmental > Aquatic > Thermal springs > Hot (42-90C) >...
GATGATTTGATCAATATTTATTCTAGGCTGCTTAATAGATTTGAGAATCCAAAAAGAGGAAGGAGAAGCCAATAAAAATAATTCGTTTAATCAGCGATTAAACGAATTGATTAGAAAGCAGCTTTATCCTAGGGCGGCCAGGTCATGAAATAGTCTGAAGAATCAGGTCATGAGTGTCTGGCTTTTTTAAAGACTAGGGCCGCCAGTAAAGATGCTACAAAAGTCAGTTAATCCTAGAGCCAGATAAGACAGTTATGTTAGTAAAGCAGCTCTTTTCAGGGGCCAGTTGAGGCTGCTAGTCTAAAAGGGCGGCCAGTTTATTCGAAAAAACCGGGTAGAGTTTATTCGTAAGAGCTAGAAAAAATTAATTTTTAGAGTTTACCCTGGCCGGCCTTCTGGTCAGCAAAGTTGCTGGAAGCTTAGCTTAGCTGACTAGCTTAGCAAATTGATAATTTTAGATAATAATCGATAATTCAAAATAGCTAATTTTATTAATTAATCAAAACTAAAATCACGAGAGTTCTAAATAAAATCTTTTTGTTTTGTCCAAAACCAAATAAAAAATGCAGTTTATTTCAAGAAATTTAGGCATTGATAACAGTATACTTTAACTATTTTTTGATTTAAAAAAAGGAAAAGTCAAATCCAATTTTAGGATTTTAAAAATTAACAACAATTAGCAGCTTTTAGAAAAAATCAGCTGAGCTAAAAGCTTAGCTTAGCTACCAGCTTAGCTTCTAGCTAATTCCAGCTAGCTAAAGGCCGGCCTTAGAGAAATTGGTTTATCAGGGTAAAACTTGGCCAATCAGGGCCATTTTACTCTCCCAGGGCCGGCCAGGAAAGCGAGTTTACTCCCTGAGGTCTGGGGGTTTATGCCCAGACCTCCTTACCGGCCCGTCTCCGCTTAAACCTCTTTAAAGGCCGGCCAGAATCAGGCTGCTTAAACTGGTGGCCGGCCTGGTTTTTGCTGAGTATAATTACCAAAAGGAAAAAATTTAGCAGTAAACTTGTTTATCATGTCAGGACATGATTTTAACCTAACCCTGAAGGTCCTAATATCCTGTTTTAAAAGCTCCTTTGATAGTTATTCAGGGGGGTAAGGGGGTCATGCGGGAGTCATTCAAGGGGTTTTACTCAAGGGGGTGGGGTATTTTTCTTTAATTTAATTTAATTTAATATTACCTCCCTCCCCCTTCCTAATACTGACTATAGAGATAGTGTAACCGAATTATCACTACAACTTATATTTTCAGCTAATTCTGAGTTTGGATCAAGCGAAGCACGGATACACTCTGCGAGGTAAGATGAATATTTTTTGCTAAAGTTGTGGTGGAGGTTGATGACAGTCCTATTACCCTTCTTTGCGTATTCGCATTCAGCTATATGAGTGTATTTGCATTGTAGGCTTAGATATGAAAGAAAGTTGTTTTGACTCCTGGAAGCCTTAACTTGGTCGAAAGAGAGTTAGAGGAGGCGGGACTTTCTCTTAAGCTGGTGAAAAGCCTGATTATCACACATCACCACCCCGATCATATAGGAAACATTAACCTCATTCATCAGCGATACCCAAACATCCATATCTACGCACATAAAATTGAGATCCCATATATAAGGGGAGAAATGGAGGTAGGGGGAGGAGAGGGATAGAATAATCCGACAACTTTTCGTGACAAAAATATTCAATACAATCGAATTCTACCTACTAAAGGAAACCAATTGTTCCAAAAAGCCAAAACCATATGGTCCCCACATAATGGTCACAGGTCCCCTCCCATCATCCGCCACAGATTAATTCGAACACACCAACAGCGCCTTCCAACCCTGCGGGCGTGAATCAACGCATAGCCTCAATGCCTACACTTATAATGAGGTCTACTTGTGTAGAATTGGGCCAACACCTTTACTGGTTAACCGATGTCGTTGAACTCCGATATTTAAGGTGTTCCTATGATTTACCTGAATATGAACGATGTCTTCTTCCACCTGTCAAGGTTAAGTGCGGCCATATCGATTTGGTCCACGTAGAAAAGTATCTTGCTAATCAGGTCGGTGGGGAATTTGGAGTTCTCATATGTATGGGACATTATTGCCTTCGCAACCTCGGATGGCAGCCCTACTTCTAGCGCTATATGAGCCGCATAAAAACCGTGTTGAAACGATTCTCCGAGCGGGGATAACCTAATCCTCTCGCCATCTGGTTCGTATTCTACTAGCTTACTAGCATCCTGCAATGCGGCTGAGGCCAACAAGATATCTCTATTTACCTTTACTTTATGAATCTCTTCTAAAACATCTGCTACTTTCAACGCCATTCTTATTACGGATCTGTTATGCACTATATGCGGGTAGTTAGTATTCACCGTGACGGGGACACGCTCGATTTCCTCAAACTTAGACTGTGCCCACAGTATTTCCCATACTTTAATGACTTTCTTCTTAAGGTCCTCGTCAGAAATCTCGTCTATTTCTGGCAAATATCTTAGAATGTCAAGTTTTTGTTTCATTTCACTCAACCCTATACTTTCTATCGAGCTCCAAATATTTCTTATAATCCATTAATTCCTGCAGCTCATCAAAATCAACTACTAAGTCAGGTCGTTCCGTTACGGTTTCCTTATCCACTGTTTCTAGGAGCGCTGTTAAAGCCTTCTTCATACCCATAATAGCAGCTGCGCTAGTGATACGCCCGTAGTCTATTACCTTCACGCCAATTTCCTTTAATACTTTAGGCGTTAACAAGGGGGTGGTAGGCCTTCGCCTTATACCGAACCCCATGTTCACAGCCACCGGGCCACCGACATTCTTGGTGAATTTTTCAATATCTTGAACCGAAAGAAGCGCGTCAGCAAGCACGAGGTCAGCTCCAGCCTTAAGGTAGGCGTTAGCTCTATTTATCGCCTCCTCAATACCTTTTATAGCCGCATCGGTTCTAGCCTTAATAATAAAGTCGGGATTCTCCCTTGCATCCACGGCTGCTCTAATCTTTGCAACCATCTCCTCAGTCGGAATAACCTCTTTACCGCTTAGGTGTCCACACCTCTTAGGCCACACTTGATCCTCAATCATTATACCCGCTACCCCCGTCTTTTCAAACTCTTTGACAACATGATATACAGTCATAGCATTGCCATACCCGGTGTCAGCATCGGCTATAAGTAGGAGATTGGTTCTTGAGGCAATCATTCTTGTTCCCTCAAGATTGTCCGCCAACCCCAATATACCCACATCAGGAACACCTAGACGGCTCTCAGCAAGACCCGCCCCAGATATTAGAGCAGCCTTAAAACCCATTGCCTCCACAACCTTAGCGCTGAAACCATCCCACACAGCTGGCATCAGTATTATATCATCTCCTTTTAACATAGCCTTTAACAGACTAGGCCGATTGTTCATTTTTCCAACACCTCCAACGACTCATTCTTCGTGCTAACAGCAAGTGTCGCGGCAACAATACTACATATCAACCAAGCCACAGCAGCCCAAACCACAACATCAATATACCCACTCTTACCGCCCCATATAAGCAGCGTGCCTCCAATCAGTGGGGCCAGGAAACCCCCCAGCCTCGAAAGTGAAAACGAAATACCCGAACCACTACCCCTAACATACGCAGGATAAATCTCTACTTCATAAATATGAAGTAGTGGGCCATCCATGAAAACCAAGAGCTCCGTTAGAAAACCGAAAAGAACAATAAAAAACGCCCCCAGTTTAAAAACACCAGACAGCAAGAACCCTATCCCGGCTAGAGTGTTAACTAAGTATAGGATAGCCATACCACTCTTACGGCTTATCCTATTGACATAGGAGAAACTGATTAATGGACCAATAATGTAACTCACCTGAATTATAGCGGAGTATAAAAGGGCCTTAACAATAGAGTAACCCAACGAGTAAATGAAAGATGGTACAAATGCAGCAAAGCCGTAAAAACCAAATCCTTGAAAGAACTCAATAAGCCATGCACTAAGAGTCCTCCTCTTATATTCCCCCTTGAAAAGCTGTTTAACATCCCATTTATAAGTGATTGGCTCCTTTACATTTGGCGGCTGTGGCAGCGTGCTTAAACCCAGGCTCCTCATGGTTCTATTCTCAATCAAAGATATCGCACGCTCAGCCTTCTCGTATAAACCATGCGACTCCAACCACCTCGGCGACTCGGGAAGATACAACCGCATCAGCAAAGTTAAGGCTCCACCCACAACGGCTATCAAAAGCACAAGTCTATAAGCAGTCGAGTAGAGAGGAATTAGAAACAGATCCGCGAACCACCAACCGTCCCACCCAGAAAACCCAGCGTAAGTACAATTAGATTAGTAGTTGCACGCTTGCTTGAGGGAGATAATTCCTGCGCGTATGTACTTGAAAGCGGAATCTCCGCGCCAGTACCCAACCCAGAAATAAACAGACCAGCACCGAAAACATAAGCATTAGTAGCCAAGAAAGCGATTAGGGCACCTATAACCAAAAGGGCTATATCGATTACGAAAGCATCCCTCCTACCTATATTATCAGCAAGTGATGTTAGAGTTATAGCGCCTATAAATGTGCCAGCAAATAAAAAGGTCGGTACATACGCAGCAAACGAGGTTATACCTGTAACAGATATAAAATGCGCGGCAATACCACCTACAGTAAAAAGCATATATGAATCCCAAAACAGTCCCAGTGAGATTAATATAATCATTGCGTAGTAGGGTCTTGAGGCAGGGAGTCTCTCCAAACGCCCCGCAACATTAACGCTCATAATTAAATATTTATTATTAGATATTTATTACCTTTTGCAGGTTTTGAGATAGTGTCCAGATAAGCCTTCGCGTATATCACCTCCTCTGCGTGTACCAGTGCATGAATAGTTCGAGGAAGTCCACGAGTGGTGCAAAGAGTGTCTTCTTCGGATTGATGTTGTTGTAGAAAACCCTCGTCCTGTCTTTGAGGTAGCCGAAGAAGCGTTCAACGGAGCTCCTCAGCCCAAAGGTTTGGTGCACGTGGTTTTGGAAGCCAGTCCGAATCACGGCTTCACGGTACCATTGATTAGAAAGATTCCTTAAAAAGGGCGGCCTTTGGAATTATTCTATGAAGGGATCCTTCTTCTATAATTGCGATATCTTCTGTGGTATTTGGTATATTTATGCGAATGTTGCAAGTAAACAGGCTTTGAGCAAAGAATGAGATGAGCATACTTGCAATGGTTTCCTCCTGCTCTTACTACTAGGCCTAATTTGATTAATTTGTTGATATAATAGCGGAGAGTTCTTTCTTTGATTTGCAGCTTTTCTCTCAGCATTTTTGGGGTTTGAGGTTTTATGCTAAGGATTTGAAGGATTTTTAAAGCAGGTGCTTTTTTTGAAGAATTTAATCCGTTTAATGGAGATCCATTGAGGAAAAATGGCGATGACTCACGACAGCAAATAACGTAAATAACATAAGGATTGTGTTTCTTAGCATTAGCAGGCCATCTCTCAATCAATCCTAATTTTAGCAATTTATGAATATGGTAATGAATATTTTGCCTTGCGATGTTGAATACGTTGCAAAGATCCTTTATGCTGCAGCCATTTCTCTTAGCAATATAATTCAGGATCTTAAGGGTTAAACCATTCCAGCCATCTTTAGGACCTGGCTTTCGAGAATAAACATAACTGTCATAATTTTTTTTCCGAAGAGAATCAGGAATGAAAAAAGATTTATAGCTAGGTAGATTATAATATTCATAGGTGGCTTGAGGGGCCATTTTTTGCCTTTTTATGCTTTTTAAAGAATATAAACTTGTGTATTACAATGTTATATAACGTTTTTATATAACGTTATCTAATGTTATATAATGCCAAAGAAGAAATACAATGATGAGGAGCTTGAGCAGAAAGCTCTAGAGTTAAGAAATCAAGGTTTAAGCTATAGAGAAATTGCAAAAACATTAGGCTGCAGCATTTTCAAAGTTCATGAGCTTCTTTCTAAGAAAAGAATAGATCTGGAAAAAGAGATTGAGATGCTTAAGATAAACGTTGATTATATCATGGAGGTTGAACTGTCTAGCATAAAAGAAAGCCTCGATAAAATCGAAACTGAAATAGATGAAATAAAAAAATCGTTAAATCATGGAAAAGAAAGTTAAGACTAAAAAGGAGAAAAAGGAATTAACTGGTCCTATTAGTAAGCCAGAAAAGAAAGAGTATGAGTATAAAGACGATTTCTATTTCGAATTGAAAGGAAAAGCCGTGAACATTTTCAGCTCGAATGGAGAATTGATGAAAGGAATTATTCAAGATACATCTAGATACATGATAAAAGTAGATGTAGGTGGAAAGGTTATTTATTTAAATAAAGCTTTCATTCAAAAGATTTCTTTAATTTAACTCCCACATGGCCAGTAAACTCCCTTTTTTCTGGCCCGCTAGGGGCCTGCTGGCAGTTAATTCCTTCTTTTTTGTTTTTTGGCTCATTTCATATGTTCACACGATCCTTTTATCCCTCTTTTTAAATTTTAAAAAATTTATTTTTTCCAAAAAATCCTCTTTTGGAAATAAAAAATAAATTTATCTTAAAAAGAAAAATGGATTCTGTTTAGCTAGATATTAAAGAGGAAAGCCTTAGCAGGGTTTTAAGTAATTTAAGAAATTCGGTTCAATAGAACTCTAAATAGAAGCCTCTTGTCTTTAAAAAGTGCCACAAATGCCACATAACGTTTTTATTTGTTGTTATCTAACTGCAAATTGATGCCTAAAAAGAAATATAATGATCAAGAACTTAAGCAGAAAGCTCTAGAGTTAAGAAAGCAGGGTTTGAGCTATCGCAAAATAGCCAAAGAATTGAATTGCAGTGTTTTCAAAGTCCATCAGATATTATCTTCAAAAACGAATACTATAGCTGCTAGAAATGAGAAAGAGAAATACTATACTTACGAATCAATCGATACTACTGAGGAGAACAATGAATTTATACTTCCTACTTTATCTGAAATGCTTGATGAAATTCTTGAAGCTTATGACATAACAGGGAATTTGAAGGAGCGTATAATAAAGATTTTTGAAATCAATCCATACATGAAGACGAATTACGAGGATTTCTTTTACCTGCTAACTTCTAACAGAATAGATCCTAATTATGCAAGGATAATAGCGGATACAATATTTGCTAGAATTCATTATGAGCAACAGTTTATTTTTTTATTAAATTAGGTAAACAGCGAGCCTGTAAATTTTTGCGTTTATCATATTATGAAAATACAACCATGGGATAAGGTTTTAAAATCGTTGCCGCCGCTTTCTGAGAAAGAATTTACAGAATTAAAAGCATAAACAAGCATGGGCTAAAGTACCAGATCAATGTAAAACATAATGGTAGATTAATTAGCACAAACAAACAAGTATCAAGGAAAACCTTGCGTTAGTTTATGTAATGATTAAATTTTTATAATCTCTCTCCCACATATATACATATGACAATAACAAACACAATGCCAAACATGACAATAACAAACACAATGCCAAACATGACAATAACAAACACAATGCCAAACACACAAGAGGAGAAAAAAACAAATACAACACCAGTAGTGAAAAATAAGGCAAATAAAAATAAGATAAATAAAAATAAGGCAGTGCGTCCGCGTAACCCATTAAGCTACCCTTATGAAATGCACAGGTTGCCAACAGAATGGTGAAATAAGTTAATAAATTGCAAAGCTATTAAACCCAAAAAATTAATAATTTAACAGGTAAAAGAATACATAGCAAAAAGTGGGGCATAATTTTTATTTTCGAAGAGACGGACCAAGTGAAGAAAAAATCTACAAGGCGTGCAAAAGATCTATTGCCAAGTTAGATAGTTTAGATAAAGAGGAAAAAGTACAAAAAGGGGAACATCCATACGTTTCTGCTATTATTTTAGATAAAGACGGGAATATATTAGTAGATGATAAGGGGAAGGAGTTAATCGAATTAACCGATCCAAAAACTAAAAAACATGCCGAGGCAAAATTGATTGAAAGACTTCTGTTAGCAAGAAATGTTGATGATTTATTAAATAGGGCACAAAATAAGGATGATTTATTAAATAAGGTACACACTTTCATCGTTACCTTAGAGCCTTGTGCCATCAGAAATACAACCAAATACCCAGAAGAGATTGCTTGTGCAAAACTAATTGCCTACGCTGGGATCAAACAAGTTATAGTCGGGATTTTAGACCCAGCAATAGAAGTTCGTGGGCGTGGTCTCAATATACTTGATTTAAGGAATATTCCTTATACTTTTTTCCCTTTACCTCTTATAAAGAAACTTAAAAAGAAAAATAAGAATTATATTCAAAGTTCAAATAATGAACCATTAACAAAAGTTTCCAAACGCATCTATAACCCCATTGCTGAAGTGGAGCTGATGGATGCACCTCGTAGCATTAGGAATTTTATGGATGATGATTCTAATCAAAAAAGTCTCAAAGAAATATTTAATAAGTTTTTTAAGCGATACCCTACTAAAAATTTTAAAAAATATAGTATTGTGCATAAGTACAATCCTAAAGATTATATAAAATATTATCCTATATTAGGGTGGTATGATCTTGCAAAGTTTATTACTAGTCAATATCAAGATCAAACTATCCAGGATTATTTAAATAAGATAAAGGGGTATCGAATTGCAGGCAGTAATTTTACAGTGTACGAGAAAATAGCGCAGTATTTTGGTATTGATATTCATGAGAAAGGAATTAATCGAGATATTTTGATATTATACCATGTACTTCAATGGGAGTATATTAACTATTTTTAAGCTAAGGTTTTGACCATAAATTTCCAAATATACTCCCCCTGGCCGGCCAGTAAAAGGAGTATTTTAAAAGCGGGCCAGGGGGAGTTACCCCCTGTTTTTGCAAAACCAGGACGGAGTTTTTATGTGGTCTTTTTAAAATGGCCTCAAAACCAGGTCAGTATGTTTTTTAGCTCGTTATTAAAAAAAGGCGCGAGTAAAACCCGGCCTGTATACCCCCTAGTGCAGGATGGTTTTAAAAAAGCCAGTAAACAGGCCGGGTTTGAGAAAACCGAAAAAACGGGTTTATTACCTATTAAAAAACAAGCTCCTGGCCGACCAGCTTAAATTAGCTAAAGAAATTCGCTAAGCAAAACTGTTATATAACATTTTTGTTAACTATACTCTTTTTCTGTTATATAACGGATCCGTTTTTGAAGAAATAAAATTGATTTTCAAAAAATTCTGTTATTTTTTTCCTTAGAAATACTGGGAAATAAGCCTATGTACTGGGAAGAAGATTTTTTCTTATTTTTTGAAAAAATAAGAAAAATTATAATTATTTAAGGATAATACATGAGATTATTAAGGATAATACAATGAATAGGAAAGCAGAATACATAAAACAATGGATAAGATCTCATCCTCAAATAAGGGTCTATTTAAATAAAGAAGAATATGAAACAATAAAGCAAATTGCAGAGAAGAAGAAGCTTTCTTTTAAGCAAATACTGTTAAAAGGAATTGAATATTTGAAAGGTGAGGAATACAAAAAAGGTTATAATTCAGGATATGCAGCAGCAATTGCGGATATTGCATTCGGAAATAAAGATGCTGAGGAACATTTGAATAAATGGGGTTTAGAGTTTATTCCTTGTATTGTTTGCGGGAAACCATTACCTGGACTCGTCGCTATGAAAAAGATTAATTATGAAATAAAAGAACTTGTTTATAAAAATGGATGGAGACATGCTAAATGTCCTATATTTTGACCTGGTTCTTTAGGAAATTCCCATTATTTCCATTAAATTGGAAACCTTCAAAAGCTCCATCTTCTAGCTAAGAAACTTTTTTGTTAAAATTAGGATTTTTAATAATATTGCTATTTTACTACTATGGGATCCAAAGAAATTAGGTACCTTAGCCATTTTTACATTATAATATTTATTTTGGTATTAGCAATATGGTCTTATTTTGTATTTAAATTTCTTGTGGATCTTTTAGGATTCGAAGACGGTTTATTAATGTCTTTACTTGTAATTATGACTGTTATTTTTGTAATTATTGCCAGAACCTTAGATAAGTTATTGCATAAAAAAGATTAATGAATTCACAAGATTTTTTTGCTAATTGCTTTTTATTTAACCTTATTTTTTCTTATTTTATTTTTGGGAATATAGAAGCAGGTTAGTTCTTTAAAGCTGTATTTAGATAATTATATAAAGTAATCTATAAACTTTTTGGTAAACTCAGTTTACCAAAAGATTTAAATATTATTTTTCTTAACTATTAGCTGTTTCAAGAAACACTTCTGAAACAGTTCTCGAATATACTCCCTGGTCTAGGAAGGATCCTGTGCAGGCTTGACCGGTTTTAAACTGGCCGGCCAAAAAGAAGAATCACATTTCTGGACCAGCCAATTGGTTCCAAAAAGAAGAATTTTTATGTGAAGAGTGTACAAGCCCATTAAGTTATTCTTAAGCAGTTAGCTTTTTCTTTTTGTATAGTAAGTATAGTATACTATACAATAGGTATAGTATAGGTATAGTATACAGTATATTATTCAAGTTGAGCTATCAAGTTGCTTCATTTCCTTCAGCAATTTCATAGCCCAAAGTATACTATACTATACAAAAAGAAGAAAATAGCCCCCCTGGCCCGATTGCGGCCAGAAGACCTATAAATTGCAGCCTAAAAGCTTCTTATGATTCTTTCAATTTCTTCAAAGAACTTGAATAGCTTGTTTATTTCCTTTGTTTTTTTATCAGCATAAATATGCAGCAGCCCTGATAAGGCTTCATCTGAAAAACCAAATTTTAGAATGATTTCCTGAGGAGTATGTCTAAGAATTCTATGCTTTCGGCCTAGTGATTTGTAAGGCTCATCCATCCATCGATGAACATGAGGGAATTCTCTGCCTAAGAACAACTTGTCAATGTATCTATGAATCTTATGCTTAGGCATAGGATTTTTATGAAATATTCGAGTATTAAATATGATGAATCAAACTCAAAAAAAGTCTCATTCAAAAAGAAATATAGTGATTACGGTCATCGGAGTAGCTATAATACTAATATCTTTTGTAATAATAGGATACAACTACCGTTTCAGCATTTATAGTGATAGCGGTTCTATTTCCATCGCTCCTGGATATTATTATTACATTGAAATCAAACTTTCTTCATTTTCTTCAAACTTCTTCTTAATCATTTCATTTACAGCTTCAGGAGGAAGTGGAAACGATATTCGTTGCTATGTAATGGATTCAACTAATTTCATAAATTGGGAAAATGGCAATCAAGCTTATGCTATTTACAATAGCGGTCAGGTTACAGCTGCATTTGCTACAATTCATTTGCAAGGATCAGGTACTTATTACATCGTATTTGACAATACATTTTCTGTATTTTCTTACAAGTTTGTCAGTTATTCAATAACTGCACAGACAACATTACTATAGTTTATTTTTTTAGCGCTATGGTTTAGAGAATTTATCGGAGTATAAGCAGTTTTTTTAGGCTGCAATTTCTGGCCAGTTTGCAGCCAGGGGGAAATAATTAGATGGCCACCAGCGGGCCATCATAATAACAAATATCAATTATCCATTTAACCGTCAATAAACGAATTGATTAGAAAGCAGCTTTATCTTCAATAACTCATCAGGCCGGCCATAAGAAAACCAGGTTATTCAATCAGCTCATTAGTCAGGGTATTTTTTTCTTTCTTTTTTTTATGCAGGACGAGCTATCAAGTTGCTTTATTTCATGAAGCAATTTGCTAACCTTATTTTTTTCTAAAGGAAAAAAAAGGAAAAAAAGAAAAAATGGAAAAAATAAAGCAGGATTTTTTTTAAAAAAAATAAAAAAATTCTCTTTGGTACCAAATATTAATTTATGAAAGAGAGCAGATTTAGAATTAACGAAGCTGAAAGATTTTTAATTGTTCTTAGCTTGCGCAATGAAATAGAATGGTTAAAAAGAAATAAAGAAATGTTGCTTGGAAAAATATTTGAAAACTACAATCTCAATGATGAAAAGTATAAAGAGATGTTAATGAAGCAGGAGAAAATTTTTGGAACCAAATTAAAAGATTCTCTTGGTATTGAAGAAAGGTTTTTGGATGATTTGATCAATATTTATTCTAGGCTGCTTAATAGATTTGAGAATCCAAAAAGAGGAAGGAGAAGCCAATAAAAATAATTCGTTTAATCAGCGATTAAACGAATTGATTAGAAAGCAGCTTTATACAAACTAATCTATAAACTTTTTTGTCTCATATGAGACAAAAAGATTTAAATATTATCTTCAATACCTGATCAGGCCGGCCAGAATGAATCCAGAACTTCACAAAACAATATACCTGGTCGGCCTTCTGGTCAGCAAAGTTGCTGGAAGCTTAGCTTAGCTGACCAGCTTAGCAAATTGATAATTTTAGATAATAATCGATAATTCAAAATAGCTAATTTTATTAATTAATCAAAACTAAAATCACGAGAGTTCTAAATAAAATCAATTAGCAGCTTTTAGAAAAAATCAGCTGAGCTAAAAGCTTAGCTTAGCTACCAGCTTAGCTTCTAGCTAATTCCAGCTAGCTTAGAAAAATCAGCTTGAATTAGTAGCTAAAGGCCGCCTTAGAGAAATTAGTTTATCAGGGTAAAACTTGGCCAATCAGGGCCATTTTAAATAAGGCGAAATTCAAGGAACCGGATAGCTGCTGATCTTAAAACAGGTCCTAATTTACTCCTCGGACTTCTTACCCCAGACCTGTCTCCTTTAGACCGCCTTAAAGTCCCGTCTAAGCAAGACTCCTATACCCCCTGAGGTCTGGGGGTTTATGCTCCGACCGCCTTACCGGCCCGTCTCCGTATACCCCTTTAAATTCTTTTTTTTAGTTAGGGGGAGGGGGCCGGGTAAAAAGTTCTTTATTTTTTTTGAAAGGCCGGGGGCAGGATCGATCCGCAAAAACCCGGGTTGGATAAACCGGGCCGGCCTCAGGCCTAAGCGTAAAACCCGGGCCAGGATTTTTTGAGTTTATCCTGGC
>Ga0208559_100326_pt1 | contig 12610 bp, 11 predicted proteins | sample BED_Mat_host_6_1_FD_187138 | JGI IMG/M metagenome (GOLD analysis project Ga0208559, IMG submission 187138) | Extremophilic microbial mat communities from Yellowstone National Park, USA - BED_Mat_host_6_15 (SPAdes) (version 2) | ecosystem: Environmental > Aquatic > Thermal springs > Hot (42-90C) >...
ACATAATAAGAAAACTGTATTATTATTTGTATCTTAATAAAAATATAAGTGTGCGTAATTATTGCAGAAATAGTTATCGCAACATTCATGAGGATAAAATAAATGATGAGAAGAGTTTTTTTAACTTTAACCATAATATTATGAACTTATTTAAAAAGGCTTAGTTGAATTAACTCCTCAGTTTACAAAACATATGGTTGAGGGGGTTTGTTCACTTCTGGTTGCAAAAAATACGAGGGTGGGGGGTTAGATTTTATATTAGCATCCCCATGCTAAGTTATGCTATATGAAATTAAGGAAACAGTGACCGAAGGCGACGCGTTTGATTTTAGCAAACATATGGGTGAGAGGAATTTGTTTACTTTCGGTCCCCAAAAATTCAGCAAACATATGTTTGAGGGGAATTTTTGCCCCCGTGACGTATGAGTTTTGGTTGAGAAGGGCTGGGATCTAACTATTATATAATTAAGAATAAAAAGAAACAGATATATTTTGTGAGGCGGAAGCGCCACGGTGGGGGTTTGGGTAGGGTTTGTGTATTTAAACAAAATGCTGTACAATCTGGCGCATTTAATAAGAGCTCTTCCGATTGCTGCATATCCCCCGATTGCTGCATATCCCTGATCTAAGGAGCCCATGATACTTGCAGCACTTGTCTTTAACGTAGAATCTCGTCTCTTCCCTTCAAACAATACTCTCTATACTTCCTTCCGCCAAACCTACGCCACTTTCGGTATATTAACCCTTTCTTGTGTAACCTGGTAAGCGTGACTAGAAGTACTCCAGGCTTAGCCCCAGTATACCTCTCTAATTCTTCCAGGGTGAGGCACCCGCGATTACTCAAATATATTAACACGAGTTGAACCAGGGTTAGTTTTTCTTTTACTCCCTCACTCATGCCTCCTCAAATGTAAAGTAGGATTAACAGTTTGTTATAAGCCTTACTACAGTTCACAAATGCGCTTACCCCCTATCCCCCCGTAGGATTAACAGTTTGTTAATACTGTCACCTTCACCGTGAGAGCTGACTCTTATAACTAAAAAATCGCGGATCCGGGCAGGATTAATTCCGATCGACTTAACTGGGGAGTTAATTTCTTTCAAATGAGAGAAATACGGGGCAAATGCCCCGTAATTTTTGCAACCGAAAGTAAACAAATTCTCGCCAGTTGGCGTGAATTTAGAGCATAAAAATGAACAAAATCGTGGCACTAGTGCCAGAATTTTACCAACAGATACTGATAAAATTTCAGCAGTACAGGAATCTAGAGAGATAAAAGAAGAACTGAAAAGATTAGCACCAGACGTTCAGATAAATGAAGATACCTCTTGCTCAGGTGCAACAACACAATTATTGATGTTCTCCATTGCTTGAGTGCAAGCAGTTAATTATCGATTCTTTCTGTTGCTGTTGTGCAGTATACATATTTTTATTATCATAAGTATTTAAAAACATTCATTAGTATGGGGATACTAACAAAAAAATTTTCGTATCAACTTTTGCTTGTGAAAGCGTTCATGACATCTTTAAGCTTATTTACAGCGTCAGGATTTTCTAAAAGTGCTCTCGCAAATTCAATTATCAAATTGATCAGTTGTATATAATCAGTTGAAGACTCTTTCTTAGACAGAGATTCACGTAGCTGAATGATTTCATTAATGAGATCGATAATATTTTTCTCTTCGCGCATTTGAGAAGTCAATTGAATTTTATTATGAGAAAATTCAATCGCGTTGAAGAGCGTGTTTATATCTCCAAAGTCGCGGCGAAAGTCTTCAATTGTATAAATTATATCGCTTTCGCTACGCACGGGTTTTGCGGTCACTTCTTACCACCCTTTATCATATCTTTTAGCGCATTCCACATTTTAATAATATCTTCTGCGTTAATGCTACTTCCGCTTGATTTAACTAATTTCGGCAATTGTTCATCTATAATATCGATGGCGGATTCGAGGTTAAATGAAGACGAGGTCATCTGATATTTACGTAAAACGATCTCACTCAAACGTGTTGCTAGTGCGATACGTAACATAGCAATAACGGGGGCATCAACATTAGAACGTTTAAGGAAAGCGATTACAGCGTCATCAAAAAATCTCAAAATTTCAGTGGCACGGTTCAGCTCAGACCATTCAAAGCCTGACAGACTCTTCTTAAATTCTTCAATTGTTGATGGCGAGTGCTTTTCAACTTTTTTTAGAGTTGACGGCGTACTCTTATCAACTGGTCTGACACGCGGTGGCGAGGGCGACGGTGATGGTGAGGGAGTTGTTGTGTTATTCTCACTTTGATTTGACATTTACCTCCACCTCATTTATTAAATTCGCGAAGTCTAAATCATAAACATAAGGATAAAACTCTGAAACAATCTGGATGTTATCGCTTTCTCTCTTCTCTGCTATTGCAAGCACAAATCCGCCGAAGGAATTCATAATTGACAATTCTCCAAGTGTAACAGCGCCGTGCAAAAGTCGTGAAATGAAGTTCACCAATTTCCAGGCGCTAGTTTGCTGTAAAATATATGAAATTGTTTCATCAACTGTTTCATAATTAAACTTCTCTTTAAAATATAGTATTGCAGCTCGCTCGTCGTCATCAACAATAACTGTCTTTCTGTCAGGTGCTTTCTCAATTTTTCGCACAGGTGCAGTCAAGAGTTTCACGTCAATGTAATCTTGAATTGTCACGTTTTTCTTCCATTCGTTGTATGAAAATTCAAGTGGATAAAATTCATCGTGAATTAGTAAAAACTGTGCACGCTTTTTCCATCTTAGCATCGCGGGAAATGTTAGACTAGTTGCGATATTGTTCAAGAAGCATTTTATAAGATGTTGCATTGGCACTATTTCTCTTCTTCTAATTTCATCAATTGCTGTGTTCACGACATCGCTATAATTTTTCGCGACATCGCACGTTGTGTAAATATTATAAACTGTCTGTAAAATTTCTAGGGTATTCTGATCAGTGATTTCGTGCTTAATCATTACAATTAAATATGTTTCACTAAAATATAAATTTTTACTGAGTCAGTCTTTAGTATTTTTTTCACGGGATGAGATAAAACGTTAAATACGTCATTTAGCATCCCCATGTCAACGGAAATTTTTAACAAGTTTAGGGGCAGTCGGGTTTTCATATATAAAAAATTAGGGACTTTTCACGTCAGGTCGGGTAAAGTTAGGGCAAAGTAAGGGCAAAATTAAAAAATTAAGCAGGATTAACGTGTTTTTAGATACCCCTCCCCCCAATAACTAAATTTTTGCCCTGAATCGCCTGGAGTGTGATAACATATAAACTTCGAATCGAAATTTTTATAAAGAGAACATGAGCAGACACAAACTAGGTAGAGTAAGTGACAATCCTGGCAGAAACAGGGCATTAGCTGAAGCTGTACTAGAGAAGTACGCTGAAGAATACGAATCACGAGGCGCTGAGTGGGCTAAGAAGTATTTAGAAGACATTAATAAATTTGTTAACGATCCTGTAAAATTTCAAAGTGCTGTTGATAAACTATCAACCTGGTACGACGTTCTCGATGAGTATAAAAACGAAATAAAGAGAGCTTATGCCCAGATTAGGGAAGAATATGCAGATGCGCTAGCACGCAAATATAGAGAAAGAATTGAGAAACTACAAGCAGAAGCAGAAAAAACTGAAAAAAGATCAGTATACATATAAAAGTTATTTTTTATTTTTTTATCAAGTAAGTTATTGAATTTTTTTCCTGCAGCTCTTGAGCAAAATTCAAAATCACGGTTTGTTGAAAAAACGCGTGAATTCATTTTTTTATTCAATAATTCAGGCTAACGGGACTCGTTAGATAAATTCAATTTTTTGTAGTAAGATTATTTGTCTTTCGCTATTACTATAGGAATATTATTACACGATTGACTATTTAGTCACCACTGTCACAAGAAAAAAAGCCTATTAATGGCTGAAAAAAGTTACACGTGTTTATAATAATAATAGATTTTTTTTAGTGACAGTGGTGACATAACTGTACATGACAGTTGAAAAATTCAATTATAAAAATTCAATCAAAACGCACGTTCTCTTCATCAATCCAATGGCACAGGTTTTTCTTTTCACAAAAATCTAACAATTCGTAAGCCCTAAGACCCAAATCGTCTTGTAAATCTTTTCTGCTTCTAACTGTTCCGCTGTATTGTTTATACAATTCTAATAAGTTGTCAGGAGTATCATTATTGCCCTCATTGCCACCCGTGTTATTCTCATTATCTTTCAGTCTAATACCTACATAGCACCAGACCCTTTCGCCGTTAATCCTCTTTTGCGATTTAGTTATCCTAAATTTAGTTTCTAGTCTTTTAGTAACAGTTGATTGAGCTTCAGGCTTTCTGTCATTCTCCTCACACCAATTGACATAAGCTTGGTAAAACTCCTTAACTGGCGTGAATAAGTCACCGTTTTTAGGGTCATATTCCGCCCTACCGTTCTCTATTAAGTCTTTCACAAACGCGTAAACACTATCTGATGCCCTTTCCCACTTCTCCTTTATATCTGCACTACTATCCTCAAAGTCAAACTTCTTCCTCTGCATAACGCGTGCAAATGCCAAAAGGCTTACCGTTATCACGCCCTCAATCTCTTCATTAGTAAAAGTCCTATCGAAAAATCCCGGGTCTTCATCAAACTGGTGAGGGAATTCTATTACTATCCACCTTCTCCAGAAACCATAGGTTTGGTCTTTAACTACAGGTAACTCATTAGTAGCATTAATCAGCTTAGCATAGTTTACGAAATATATCGGGTCTTTAAACTTCTTTTGCCCTTCTATATAGTCCTCACCCGTGAGTTTCTTAAATAAATCCGTATTCGTGACCTTGAACTGAAACAGCTCACTACTAATACTCGCTAACTTATGATAGAGTTCTATTGATGCAAACTTATCTCCATCAACAATTCTCTTTAACGAGACCGCACTGACATTATTCCTCCCTAAGATTTCCAATAGCAGTTTTAGGAACGTGGTTTTCCCGTTTGACCCCGCCCCCGTGAGGAGTATTGCTTTGTTGAACACGTAACGTGGATAGAATGTATACCCTATTACTTCAAAGAGAAGGATCCACTTATCATCAATCCATTCCTTAAACACCTCCAAACTTTTAGGACATAAACGGTGTGCTAAGTCCTCAATATCCTGGACTGTTATTTCCTTACCCTGGAACTTTTCAATCTCCTCTATTTTAACACTCCAGGGTATATAATGGAATGCATAAGTTTTAGGACTTCTCTCTTTTACATCATACCATATGATGCCATTATTAGACCATTCCAGGGTACCATTTTTAAATGCTATCCGCATGGGCTCTTTTACTAAAGGTTTAAGGGTTCTCCTCATTATCTCCTCTTTTATGTTTCTAATCACGCGTGATTTGTCAGAGCCTAATGGGAAATCCTTATCATATTCCTCTAACTTCTCATTGATATCTTTCTCTACAGTAACATCATACGGTTCAAAAATTCCTTTATATCTATTAAATCTGAATAAACCAATAATCCACTCTTTTACCTGATCATTTTGTTTAAATGTTACTAATCTATGTTCACGCATTATTTCTTCAGCAATAGCTTCAATCAATAACCCCCGTGCTTGACTTTTATCTTCTTTCGAAACCTTCTTGGCGTCTAGGTACTTTAATACTACACTCCACGCGTTCTTTAACGTTAATAAGAAGTATTTACGTGGATTCCATTTTTCATTATCTTTTGCTTTTGAGTCATTAGGAAGGACTTTAAGGATTAATTCTGGATCCCTAAGCCCGTGATATAACAAAGTCTTTATTACTCTGAAATCACCCCTACTTCTATCAATACCTACTTCAGAATATGTTTTACCTTCACAGATTACTTTATACTGAATACTTTCACGGTTCAATTGCTTACATATTTCGTTCTTAGCGTCTTCAACACTCCTGAACTTATTCCTCTTTTTTAATTCACCGATAAACTCATCTTCTATAACTTCCTTGCCTTCTTCCTTCTCTCCTAACAGCCAACCCCGTGCTGAAGGGCTAAGCTCTATCCCTAGTTTTTTGCCCTTTTCCGCTAAAAACCTCAGCAGACCTTTGAGGTCAACTTTGCCTATTTCATTATTATTAGGAATATAGCACGTTACGTAGTCTTGCCCCTTCCACTTGCATTTACTAGTTTCGCAATACATATGATTGATACACGACCCAGGTCCTAGGACATATGAATTATATGACTGAAGGTCTGCAATCCCTTCCCCGTGTTGTACGAATAATGGGTTAAACTTATGGTCAGGTATCTCATCAGCAGTAACATAAATATGTATTCCGTTATGCACCGTGTTTACGCAAAGCGTTTTACTGCATAGCTCATTTAACGCGTTTTCCCCTATCCACGCTTTTAGGAGTTCTTTATCTTCAAAGTCCAGAATTACTAACCCTTTTTGCCCGCCTGGAATTGCGTAATTATAGCCCTTCTCAATCATTTCTAAATATTTCGCCTTCTCTTCATCAGACAAAGGAGTCGTGCTATACTTTTGCCATTCCTTAATCACGGGTTTCTTAGATTCAGGGTCTATCGGGAATATTGCAAAGCCTTTTCTGACTAACCAGTTAGCGAAAACCTTTTTAACCTGATTATCTAAATTAGAGTTAGACATCTGCCCTAGCACCTCTGTTCTTTTTCTTTTACCCTTACTTCTTCACCTCACCACCTCCGAGAGACCCTCCTTAATCTCGTTTTCATGTTGTTTTATGTACTCCTCAATTGCCTGATTTACTGTTGTATTGAAAGATTCCCCTCTTACCGTTGCCAATAACTTAGATTTCAAAAAAAGATCTTCCCTTATTCTGACTGTTGTTCTAACTTGGTTTTTTGACATCAAGATGTCAATATAACAATAGTACTTAATAAGAATTATATATGGTATTTCGGGTAATACCACATTTTTGCAATTAGGAAGAGAGAACCAGGTCTAGAATTAGAATGGGGATACTAATGATAAACTTTTTATTTCCACGTGCTTAGATTTATATCAGATCTCTTGCTCCTCCTATTACATCTCCTTTTCTTGGGAAATACTTATCCGCCTATACGTCTCCTTTCCGTCGCTCCACACCTGCTTCTTATAACAAATACATGTTTGCGGGTTAAGCGGGCAAACGGCGGAAGCAAGTGAGAAATATCTTTAGCATGGGGATACTAATAAAAAAATCAACAGATGACATAAAATTCACGGCTTATCGGAAACTGTTGTTAAGGGCAGTTGACCTGACAGTTAAGTTGAGAAGCGAATTCTTTTAATGCTTGTTTCAGTATAGGGCGGGCTTTGTTTCCTAAAATTACTACTAGCTTTTCGCATCTTTCATCTGAAATTATTGATGTTTCCTTAGCTTTATATGCACCTGTCTTTTGATAACCCGCGCTGACAAGGTCATCGATTGTTGCAATTTCAACTAACATTTGCTTATATTTCACAGGTAGAAATTCACAGACCATTTAGATCACGTCGATTGGCTCTAGAATTTCATTATTTAATTTAGCTTTTATTGTGAACATTAATCTGCTGTTTTCATCATATACTTTAATTAAAACTGTATCGTCATTGATAACAAAATAGCTGTATTCTCCCCAGGTTCTCATATGCTCGTTCAGCATTTTTTCAATTAACTTTTCTACCTCATCCCAATCGAGTTTTTTGAGACTTATCATTTGTATCCCCATACTAACATTAGCACGGGGGTTTATAAATCTTTCGTATCCCCATGCTAACGAATGCCTATCATATTTTATTATATTAATAATATTATAATAAGATATATACAATCTCCTGAATAACCAGATATTCATCACATAATAAGAAAACTGTATTATTATTTGTATCTTAATAAAAATATAAGTGTGCGTAATTATTGCAGAAATAGTTATCGCAACATTCATGAGGATAAAATAAATGATGAGAAGAGTTTTTTTAACTTCAAACATAATATTATGAACTTATTTAAAAAGGCTCAGTTACTAAGTTAATCCTGCCTGGATCCCAGGTTTTTTAGTTAAAAGAGCAAGCTCTTCCGCTGATGGAGTTAGCATTATCAAACTGTTAATCCTGAGAGGTCAGGCTAACTAAGCGCATTTGTGAACTACAGTAAAGTATTTAACAAAGTGTTAATCTTACTTTAGCTCAGGTGAGGGAGTCTGAGCGTGAAAGACAAACTAACTCTGGTACAATTAATCTTAATCTACCTGAGCAACCGCGGATGTTTAACAATTGAAGAACTAGAGCGGTACACGGGGGCAAAACGGGAAGTGCTCTTAGTGACATTGACACGTTTGCATCAAAGGGGCTTAATCTATCGCAAGTGGCGTCACTTCTCAGGGCGAAAATATAGAGAGTATTGTCTAAAATCTAGAGACGAGATTCTGCATTAAAGACTCTAGAGTATGGGGATACTAATGACAAAATGGAATAAAATCAGAGAAGAGAGAAAAATACAGGGCTTCTGCTATAAAATTAAATATTATAGCTATTTTCAATTGCGTTACATTTTATATCTTAAAGAATTATACCGTTATTGGTGATAACATGAAAAGAACCGCGATACTTCTCAGGCTAAGACCCGAGGATAGAGAAGTAATACAGCGAATAGCAAGGTACTATGACATTTCAGAAGCCGATGTAGTAAAGTTATTGATACGCGAATATATGAAGAATCACAAGATAGACATTGAGGTGAAGTCTTCATGATGTCAGCTTTGCCCTTCTCTTCATAAAAAATCAGAAAAAAGGGTGGGGGCGAACAAATGGAGCTATATAAATCTAACTCAAAGCCCAATAAAAAACCTTCCTGTATTTTTGGTAGGCGCTGTTTTACTAATTCAAGCGTTTGCGGTCATATTGGCTATTATGCTGAATGTCCTCAAACAATAGAAGACAAAATTTACGCAGAGATTAAAGAAGGCGTATATTCAGGAGTGACTCCTAACGACCTTTTCAAGGCAAGGCGGTGAAGCATGAATAAACTGCAATGGGCTAAGTGGTTTGTTGAGCACGGCTTTGCAATATTTCCGATTGACGCGGAAACTAAGAAACCCGTGGTGAAAGAATGGCAAAGATATAGCACCACGCTTTTGTCTGATGAAGAGAAGGCGAAATATTTAGAGATGATTAAGAATGGTTATAATTATGCTGTTCCAGGCGGTCAGCGTAATTTAGTCATTTTAGATTTTGAGGATAAGGAACTCCTAAAAGCGTGGATAGGTGAAAAAGCGTTAAACGTATGGTGCAGTAGGACGTTATGCGTTGAGACACCACACGGGGGGCTTCATTTTTACGCTATTGCTGATGAGGTACCAGAGCATAAGTTTAACCCCGTGTTTGAGAAAGATGGCAAAGGTATAGCAGACCTGCAAAGCTTTAACTCCTATGTTGTAGGTCCAGGGTCTTGTATCAACCACAAATATTGCGAAAGTGACAAATGCCCATGGAAAGGACAAGACTACACCACGTGCTATATTCCTATTAATAATAAAATGGGTAAAGCAAACCTCAAAGACTTACTAAAATTCTTAGCAGAAAAGGGAAAGAAGTTAGGAATCAAGTTAAGCCCTTCAGCGTATAAATGGGTCTTTGGTAAAGAGGAGGAAGAAGAGACTGAGGAGGACTTTGAGAGACTAAAGAAGGAGTTGATAAAGCACGATTCGGGCAAACCTATCGAAAAGGTCAAAGAGGAGATATGCAGCAACGAGGAGAAAAATAAACTGGTCAGGGAAGTAATTTGCCAGGGTAAGACTTACGCCGATTTAGGAATTGACAGAAGTAGAGGAGATTGGCGTGTGATTTTATACTTGTTAAAGCACGGGGTCACTGACCTTGAGAAAATTTTACAACTATTGCCTTCCGATTCGAAAGCAAAAGAAAATGAGAAGTGGGATACTAACAAGTACTTCATGTTAACGCTCAGTAACGCGTGGACAATCACAAAGAAGTACTTAGAAGTGAAAAAAGCCGTGAAGAGTGATAAAACTAAAGCACGTGCGCTCTTGATAGAGGCTATCGCGGAAGAGATACTTAAAGAGCATAAACTCGTGGCGTTTGTAGGGAGAGACCAGTTGAAGGAGTGGGTATACGGATTGTTCATGTTCAGCAACAAAAAAGGAGTGTATCTTCCAGTTGAGGCGTTAATCGAGAAGATAATCAACAACAAACTGGAGGAATATGCAGAGTTCAAACTAGGAGTTGACAAATCACGCGTGGTCAAGAATGTTAAAGATGAGATAGTAAGGAGGACTATGAGGCTAATGCCCCCTGAGCCTATGCGAATCGCGTTTAAAAACGGCACGTTAGAATGGGGAGAGAAAGGGATAACCTGGTATGATGTAAAAGAGAGGAGTCCTAAAGCTTACGCTTTCCATTATATAGATTGGAAGTTAAAAATTGAGGAGATTGAGCAATTCGTGAACAAAGAGATAACTGTAGAAGATATTGAGCAATTAGCACGCCGTGTTTGTCCTAAAAGCCTAGATGCCTTTAAGGCGTGGGTTGATGATAAGTGGATTTTGCTCTTTGAGGTGATTGGGTATACTCTATATCCTAAATATATATTTAATAAAGCGGTACTCCTCACGGGCTCAGGCTCAAACGGGAAATCAACATTCCTTAATTTATTATTAAGGATTTTAGGAAGGAATAATGTCAGTGCGGTCTCGTTAAAGAGAATTGTTGATGGAGATAAGTTTGCCTCAATAGAACTTTACCACAAGTTAGCAAACATCAGTAGTGAGCTGTTTCAGTTCCGCGTGACTAACACAGATTTATTTAAGAAACTCACGGGTGAAGATTATATAGAAGGGCAAAAGAAGTTTAAAGACCCTATCTATTTCATTAATTATGCTAAGCTGATTAACGCCACAAATGAATTGCCCGTGGTCAAAGACCAAACTTATGGCTTCTGGAGAAGGTGGATAGCTATCGAATTCCCCCATCAGTTTGAGGAAGACCCGACATTTTTCGAAAGGACTTTTACTAATGAAGAGATTGAGGGCATAATCACAGTGTCTATATTGGCGTTTGCACGCGTGATGCAGAAAAAGAAGTTTGATTTTGAGGATAGTAGTGCAGATATTAAGGAGAAATGGGAGAGAGCCTCAGATAGTGTTTACGCGTTTGTAAAGGATTTGATTGAGAGTGGTAGAGCGGAATATGACCCGAAAAATGGCGATTTATTCACGCCAGTTAAGGAGTTTTACCAGGCTTATGTCAATTGGTGTGAGGAGAATGACAGAAAGCCTGAAGCTCAATCAACTGTTACAAAGAGACTAGAAACTAAGTTCAGAATTACAAAAGATAGGAAGAAGATAGCAGGAGAAAGAGTCTGGTGCTATGTAGGTATCAGGCTAAAGAAAGATGATGAGAATAGCACGGTGGGGATTAGGGGTAATAACGATACTCCTGACAACTTATTAGAATTATATTATAAACAATGCAGCGGAACAGTCTGGAGCAGAAAAGATTTACAAGATGAGTTAGGGCTTAGGGCTTACGAATTATTGAACTGGTGTGAGAAAAAGAACATGTGTCATTGGATTGATGAAGAACACGTGCGGTTTGATTGAATTTTTATAATTGAATTTTTCAACTGTAATGTGCATTTTATGTCCTATATGTCCAACTTTTTTTTTATTATTATTATATACACGTGTAACTTTTTTTTGCTATTAATAGGCTTTTTTAGTTGTCCATATTGGACATAACTAGTCAACCGTGTAATGATATTACTATAGTAATAGCGAAAGTCAAATAATCTTATTAAAATTAATTGAATTTATCTAACGAGTATCGTTAGCCTGAATTATTGAATAAAAAAATGAATTCACGCATTTTTCAACAAACCGTGATTTTGAATCGTTACACAGAATTTGGTAGTATCCCCATACTAACAAAAAAGAAAAAAGAATGAAAAAAATTACATTACGATTTTATTCTGCTTTTGCTTCCAGTTTCTCGATTCTCTCTTTATATCTTCTACTTAACTCATCTACATAATCTTCTTTAATCTTAGCATACGCTTTCTTAATTTCGCTCTTATATTCATCTAGAACATTGTACCACGTGCTAAGCTTATCAACTGCGCCCTGAAACCTGACAGGATCGTTAATGAATTTATTTATATCTTCTAAATACTTCTTTGCCCAATCGGCGCCTCGTGATTCGTACTCTTCAGCATATTTTTCCATCACAACCTCTGCCAAGGCTCTGTTTCTGCCAGGTACGTTTGATACTCTACCTAGTCTGTGCCTGCTCATGTTCTCTAAAATTTAGAGCGATTGCAAGGTTAATATGTTAACGCACTCCAGGCAAGTAAGGGCAAAAAATTAAATTTTGGGGGGAGGGGTATCTTAAATCACGTTAATCCTGCTATACTTTTCCAATTTTGCCCTTAATTTGCCCTAACTTTACCCGACCTGACGTGAAAAGTCCCTAATTTTTTATATATGAAAACCCGACTGCCCCTAAACTTGTTAAAAATTTCCGTTGACATGGGGATGCTAAATGACGTATTTGACGCTTCATCTCACTTCCGCGAAATAAATCCTATGTCGTTACTGCCCCCACTAC
>Ga0208559_100327_pt1 | contig 12591 bp, 7 predicted proteins | sample BED_Mat_host_6_1_FD_187138 | JGI IMG/M metagenome (GOLD analysis project Ga0208559, IMG submission 187138) | Extremophilic microbial mat communities from Yellowstone National Park, USA - BED_Mat_host_6_15 (SPAdes) (version 2) | ecosystem: Environmental > Aquatic > Thermal springs > Hot (42-90C) >...
CAAGTAAAATCCAAAACGTTTTTTCTCAATCATTCTAACCACCATTAAATATTATGCAAAGCTTGCTTAAAACACAGAAGTAGCGTATGCTACTAAAAACACTTTCCACGATAAAAATAAATATTCAATCCAGCAGATAGATATATCAACTGGTGAAATTAGTGTAAGACTCGAAATTAATATTAAACGTGTTGAGATATAGCAAACCTTTAAGCCATATCCTATAACACTTGAAAAACAAACCTCTCACAGGAGTGATGCTTCAATTTCACAATATTGACAAATATGTATATTATAAAGGCAAACGCAGAAGAAAATACGGCGTATTACAAAGGCATGCAACTTCCACATCTTCTACCGGTTTTACTGAGAGACGTGTTAATAAAGACATGGAACTAAACGTCATATCCACGGACGGTGGCATCATAAACGATATTAAAAATAGTACTAAAGATTTTAAAGTAGAAGCAAAACTTTTAACTCAAGAAAAAATTTCAGAGCTACTCTCAGATAAAAATAGTAAATACAAGCTATTAAAATCACACACAGGACTAGCACTAAACATTTTTCGTAAAAATGCCAAGTTATTTTGGTTTCACCTTGATTTTGATCTTGACCCACAGGACCTTCATGCTTACATAAGCGTAGATACACACGGTAAACTCCGGTCAGCACTAGATCTAATCAATAATGGAAAATATTCACCAGAAGATCTAATAGATAAGCATGTTCTAGTCCCATACGAAACAACTATAAACGGGGCCAAATAATATACTTCTCGGATTTTAAGATCTCAGAATACCCTATTGATGAAGGGAGCACTTTATACGAGTATTATAAGGAAAATAAAAATATAGAATTGGATCCCAACGAAAAACCAGTAATTAGTGTTAGATTAACAAGAATTCAAGATAAACCAATATTAGAATATTCACCATAACAAGTGAGACATGGTACAAAAGAAAGACCAACTCCACACGAGAGGGATCATGAGATTGAGACTATTTTAGATAAGATATCAGCTTTCAAACTATTCGATATCTTTTTCGAAAAATACCAAATCGTAAAGTATAATGATATAGATATAATTCATGAATAGAACTCCAGTACGGCAATCAATCCAGAAAAGTATCACCCATCGTAGCTATACAAAAATACAATGCCACGCTACTCAGGGGTCACATAAAGATTCGCAATCTTCACATACTATTACCACGAGAATTACGAAACAACGAACAAACTATCATCACACTAATAAAGACATCATTCGAAAAGAACAATCTTCTTAAACTCAGAAGAGGATTGAAAGAGTACCAGTATCACAGCATCCTGTTATGAATGTTCCTTCTTCATGCTTGATTATTACCCTCAAACCTATAAATATGCTGCACAACCGTGTGATTTACGCTGATAAATCGTTTAAGCCTTCTTTCATGCATCAAGGATATTGGCTCTTAATATTAGAAGCTGAAGCATCACCCTAATACACCACATGTGAATAAGTTATAGTAACATTTTAGTCAATGCCATATCAAAGAACCATGCACTACAGCAAAAAGAGAATAAAATTTAGCCTTAACAATTTTTACCACATAAAAACTAACCAAGAAACACTAAAACCAACAACATCCTACAAAGCAATCATAACCCAAGAAATACCAACCCTATAACACTAAAACAAAAACTTAATTTAAAACAGCTTTTAATTATCTTGTGTAGCGTGTGCTATTTAATTCATGTTGAAGTCAGGTGTTGGTAATAAGAAAAATTCATTGCTATTTCCAAATTTGTTTATAAAAAATGCTGTATTTCAAGTTTTGGTGACAGCTTTTTTGACACCCCTACACTCTAACGTCCACTTGTAAACGGTGTTTTATGTGGTGTATTTTGTTTTCTCAGGATTTGAAATTCAAAGCACGACTGCATACTTTTTCAAGCATATTGTTGAAATAGAAATAATAGCAAGCGGGCTGGAGCCTCGAATAAGAAATTAAATAAGCTAATAGGCGATCCTTAGTTTGCATTAAGGGCTAAAATTTGTCTAAAACTAAACAACACAGCTTTAAAACAAAAGCTAACCAAAAATCATCAATTATTATGAAATATTATTACCTGTGGAAGTACTGCTAAATATGAACCTTAACATATGATCCATTTTTACTGTAAAATCTCACGTATTTCTAAAGGTTTCTTATCCAAATATCATTCTCTTGTTTTGCCCTTTTCTCTAGTATCTGTCTCGCAACTTCATTTTCCGTAATCAAGTTCGCAATCGACATTTCATATCGTAAGATCACGTTCCTTTACCTGGTTGGGCAAGGTAGATTTCTAGAGTTTTTTTGAGTTCTAATTCAGCTTACCTAGAGCAATTGCTTTATTGTAATATTAGTTAGGGTTATTATGGCCAAGCTCTTTCGCCTTATCGAATTCCTTTATTGCCTCTTCATGCCTTCCCAGCTTACTTAGAGCATCTCCTTTATTGTAATGAGCATCTCCTCTATTGTAATGATATCCAGGATTGTTTGGATCGAGCTCAATCTCAATGCCTTATTGTACTCCTTTATTGCCTCTTTGTACCTTTTCAGCTCATATAGAGCTTTTCCCTTATTGTTATGATAGTCAGGGTTGTTTGGATCGAGCTCAATTGCTTTATCGAATTCCTCTATAGCTTTATCGAATTCCGATTTAAGCACGTAAATCAACGCAACTTTGTAAATTTGTTTTGGGGAAAGGCTATCGTATTTTAAGTTTAGAAAGCCTATTGTGCTTAGTGCTGATATAAAGTTCGATATGTAACTACAAATTGTGTATGACGAATTTAGAAATCTGCTAAAAATCGCTTCATAATCCATATCGCTCTTGACTGTCATGTTAAGGAACTCCTTTTGCAAAGTGTTAATTGTGTTATCGTTAAACAAATTCAAAGAAGCTATCAACGTAAAGAGATAGAACGGCCTTATTTCATCCTTAGAAATTCTAGGGCTTTCTTTGGCAATGCTGTTTACTAGGAAGCTAATAAGTTCAATGTATGCATCAAGACCTGAGGGTTCAATAAGCGAGTAATCAATTTTTTCCTCTAATATATTAAATCCATAATGATATTTGTCGTTCTTTCTAATTTCACTTTCTACATAGCCTATGATAGAAGAAAGGAGGATTGCGTCTGAAAGGTCTAAGGGTCTGATTGAGTTAGGATGTTTGAAGAATTCTTTTATGTGATTGTTTAATTCGTTCAATACAGGATTGTTTGGATACTTATTTATGAAATCTGCAAAAGGTCTTTCATAGTTATTCCTTATTTTGTCGAAAATATCCCTCTTTTCTATTACCTTTTTCGCAAACCCTAAAAGCTTTTCTACTGATGGCATTGAATCATCTGATAGATTAAACCTGTTAATTATGTCTGATGGATATCTAGCATCCATTATACTGTAAAGTATATCTCTGTACCACGTATGCAGAAAAAGTTTTCCGTCAGAACTTTCATCCATATAATTGGGTGTATGAATGCCGAAGAAATTTTCAATGTATTTCAGCAGCCTTCGGGGAAATCTTGGATAGTTAGCAACAAGAAAATAAACAAATATCAGTGAGCTGTCTGTGTTTCCCTCCTCAGATAATATAGACAGTATCATGTTCGCTGTGCCCCTGGGGAATTTATTTAATAGCTCTAAGCTAAATCCTTTCCCCTCTAGCATCTTCATTGCTTCTTTGATATATAATGGCAACCCCTCTGATTTCTTAGTTAAGATTTCAGATGCTTTGTTTAAATCATCCTGTCGTAAGTCGGAAAATGAATTTTTTAGTCTTCTAATAGCCATCTCTTGCAAAATTGATTCATTATAACCTGTTTGCGCTTCATAAACGTACTTGAAACCTTCTTTCCTTCTAACTTCATCAAAGTCAGGTTCCTTTAAATAAGACGTTCTGACAGAAATTATAACCTTAGCAAGGGGAACATTGCCTTCTATATCCTCCCTTAATTTTTCTAATATTTTATTTGCCATATTGCGATCTCTTGCATCATAAATCGCATAAGCATCTAGGTCTCGGAATTTTTGAAATGAAAAATTGCTTGGCTCTACGATGTAGTATAATTTGCTCCTCTTCTTAAGCAAAGACTTTCCTATCATGTACAAAAGAGTTGTTTTCCCTGATCCAGCCTCTCCCTCTATAATGCAGACGTGGCCCTTAGAATTGCTTATTATTTCATTAATCTTATCTTTTACAATTTTGTCATTTTCAGAATTTCCTTGTCCAATTAAATTTTGCTCTTCGTCTTGAACGCCTAACTTATCTTTTAGCGTTTTAATATTTTCAATTTTTTCAGCGCCAGTCGAATAGAGTTCTTCCTCCAATCTTTCAATTCTTTCCTTCAAAAATTCAATTTCATTTTTGATGAGCTTTATGCTCTCGTTGACCTGCGACAACTCATTCAGCAATTGAATGATTTTCGGGTATTCACTTTCAAGTTTTTTTAGTCTGTCTTCAAAACCATCAAGTTTTTTTTCTATTTCTTTTATTTCATTTTCTACGTCCTTCCATTTATTCATGAAAATATAATTGAGGTATTCTTCGCTGGCCCCTGGCTTAAGTTTGTTTTTCTTATCCAACTTATAGCACAGCATTTTCCTTTCTGAGTCATTTAGCGAATCCCAGTACTCTTTTAATTGCAGAAACTTATCAAACAGGGGTGTCTTTTTTTCTCTTCTATGTTTTAGAAAATCCCATATATCAAAGAGAATAGCGGCTATGGCAAAGAGGGAGAAAGCTGGGACAGCTATACCCAAGAGAGTGGTTATACCAGGTAAAAGTTGCTTTATATTTTCTTTCACACTTTCGGGTATTGATTTTAGAAGATTGGGAGCTACTTCTCCTATGGACGTTATACCAAACAAAATACTTGCGCTAAAAATTTCTTCAGTTTCATCCTTAATTTTTATTTTTCTGTCAAGGTCAGCCTTTATTTTATCATATTGGTCACGGTTTGCAAATCTCTTCTGAGTTTTTTCGAAAACGTCTTTTAAAAGTTTTAATGGATATGTTTCCGTATTTTTGGGGATTATGGAACCATCTTTTTCAGTCTGTTTAACAGATTCTAGTATTCTTTCATTTAAATCATTATTAAACTTCTCTGCATGCTTTGATTTCTTTATCAGCCTCTGTAGAAACTCCCTGGCTTCGTCTTTTGAGACTGTGTGAATGACAACATAATATTTTTTAATCTCTTTTTCCAAATCAAGACGTTTTTGAAAAAATTTAGAAAAGGTTTGCAAACGGTGAGCAGCTTGCCGTCCATTTCGGTGCTCTTCTAAATATTCATCAAGATATACCTTAAATGTATATTCAGGAATAAATAACGCTACTTTTTGACCATTTCTCAGAGCATCCATAATGTCTGTAAATTTATTTTTGTCATCGGGATTATACTTATACCCTTCAATACATAATTTTCTATCCGGAAATCTTGAAGAGTACTCTAAGTACAAAGTGGTCAGACCAGATAACGGGTACCCAACTACAATTATTTCCTTATTCTGTTTTAATTTTTCATCTATCCTTTTCTCAGTTTCTAATTCAATTTTCTCCTCATCGGTAGCTAGCCCCATCGACTTCGCCTTTTCCCATCACTAATTTAATTTATTTAAATATATATATATTTTAATATACTATGTTCCACGGTTCTTTGATGCGCTTTTTTCTGACTAGGTATTTTCTATATATTAAAAGTTAATTCAGGCCTTATGATCATTTATTCCGCTCTTAATATGCTTGTTAACTATGGGGAGTAAGTTACTTATCAGTCAGTTTCGTGATATGCACGGGATGATTGGTTTAAAAATTTATGTCTTGGATGGCTTTCTCTTTTAGTTCTATGTTATTCGCTTCCATGTAAATATTGTAGAAGCCATGTGTTTTGCTTTTTCCTACCCTGACAATACCCACAACAATTATCCTATCTTCAGGCTTCATGATATTCACTAAGTCTTCCATTAATAATATCCTTAGATTTCTGGATTGCCGTTCTGACATGATGATCTCCGGTTTAATAAGAATACTTTATATATCCATGAATCTTGATTTTTCTTTTAATAATATCATTCTACCATTATATCTACAATCAAGATTAGGGCATTTTCTTGAAGTCCTTATTTCACCATCTTCATCAGGCTGCACTTTAAATTCCTCCTTGCATGTCGGACATTTGAGCATCCCCTCAACAATTTTATATCTAACATTATTGATTTTCGAAACTACTCCTTCAACCGCTATTAGCTTACCTATATCCCTTTCTCTTATATTATAAATGTCTATATGATTCTCTTTCGGCAACTCCCTTGAATCTCACGTGAAAAGTTCCTATTTTACTTGCATACTCATTGTCATATAGTGTTATTAAGCGTTTTAGTGTTTCGCTGGTTTCTTCTATGTGTATGTCTGGGTTTTCTAGGAGACCTTGTGCAAACTTCCTATCATAATTTAAGAGATCATCAAAATCAACGTAGAGTGAGATTTCATTCTTTGCAGGCATCGCCTCTATACGCTCCCTATACTTAAACCTCTCACCAACCTGGAAATACCTAAAGAAATTCTCATATTATTGAGTAAGTATGTTATTTTCAAATACGTTCGTCTCTTTCAGGCCTCCATCTTGATTTTCTTCATTAATTACTATTCCTTAAGCATATATAAAATGTTACTATTATGCAATTTATTATTGAAAGTTAATTTAGATCCTATGATCACTCATTATAGTGCATTTGTTAGCTTACTCCCCATAAGTTACTTACGGGTGATTTAGAATGGTTTAGTGCTTTAAGAAAATTAAGCTTTTATATTGCTTTCCACAAATCGCCTCTCGCACGATAAATGGAGAACTTTGTTCGCATATGTTCAATAATCTCTAACAGTTCATCTCTCCTCAAGCCAGTTCTTTTTGAAAGCTCATCAATACTATTTTAAAAGATGGAACAAAACTCAAATTAAAGCTTACAGTATCTAAGGTATCAAAGACAAACAAATTTAATGAATGGGGAGAACCTATTTACAAAGTAGAACTCGCAATGCTTCCATATATTACACCGAAGAAAAAATCTCCGTTCTAATTTTTATCTATGGTCTAAATACAGCTATTTTTACAATTAGGATATTGTAATGCAGAAAATAGTTAAAGCATTGAGAGGGAAGAAGCTACGTCATTTTCGTCACAGAAACAAAACATTGTAAAGAGTCATGATCACCACAGACACGGTATTCTTCCTACTTGCAGTAGCTTTATCTTAAACTAAGAAAATGATTTGAAGGCAATGGCGGAAATTTATTAACTTTTACTTTTTGCTATAGGAATTGTGAGTAACGTAGAGTTAAAAGAAATTTAAATTAGGTTAAGCGACTGGTTGCGCATGCAACTTATATGGTGGAAAAGATCTATTTTTGTTCGAATTTTTCATTATCCTAGGCATAAAGCATTTTTTAGATTATTAAGGAGAAGCTTAAGTTTTAACTTTTTCAATAGTTTTCCTTTACTGGTACTTTATATCCAATTAATGCATCGTTGAGCACTTCTTCAACCCTTGAAACTAGTTTTATTTCTACTTTCTTCTTAATCTCAGGGGGAAGCATTTGCACATCCTTTTCATTCCCTGCAGGAATATAGACAGTTTTTATTCCAGCATCAGCAGCAGCGACTACCTTCTCATGGATCCCTTCCACTGGCAATATTTTGCCTAGAATCGTTATTTCTCCTGTCATTGCTACATCATTTCTGACGGGTTTTTTAGTTAATGCTGACACGAGCCCTGTCAAAATCGTAATTCCAGCAGATGCTCCCTCTTTTGGTACACCCATTTGTGTTGCCAGAACAGTAATATCGTAGTCTTTTTTAAAGTCAATATCTATTCCAAGAACCTTTTGGTTATAGCTTACGTATTCATAAGCAGCTTTAAGAGATTCTCTCATTACCCTCATCATTGAACCTAATGCATTTAATTTTCCTTCTCCTTTATTAACAATTATTTCAAATCGTTGTATAGCCCCACCACCATAGACTTTCAAAAGAGCCAAGCCTATTACTTCTCCAACTCTGGGCTCAGCCGGTAATTCAATTGGTGCTCTTTGTTCTGGAACTGAAACAAAAATTTCTTTGGATGTTTGCTTATCAATATAAGAAAAGTTTGTGTTCCAGTATTCAATTTTCATTTTCTTTAATTGCTCTTTCACACGTCTTCTTAATTCTAATGCCAGGCATAAGTAATCTTCAACGTCTTCTTTGGTATAATTTCCGTCGGGATGAATTAACTTAATTAATCCTGAAACCGTTTTTCGTACAGCATCTCTATCTCTCTGGTCAAGAGCTTTGCCAAACTCAAAATAATCGTCTATAGCTGTAGCAAAGGTTAAACGCCGTAATTCTCGAAGTATCCATGCAAAATAATCAACTACAAAACCGTAATGATTAGTTAATATCTCCGACCTCATTCTTGGTATCTCCCATCCTGGAATGTATGCGTGAAACCTATCGAAGAAAGCTGCATCTTGCATTTCTGGAGGGAATGGTACAAAAAGATGCGCAATACTGAGCAATTCTGGGATATCATAATCTATATTGCCTATGAAAACCAACGAGGCGGTACCTTTAAACTCCTCTCTGATCCTTGCAAAGCCTCCTGTTTCCATATAATCCTTCAAAATTTGTACCGCCTGAGCATCCTTAAGTCTTCTTAAGCCTGCGACTTCATCAAAAGCTACAACATCCCAAAGCATTACTAGCCCCATTCTTCCTCTTCCTCTCATATCAATAAATAGCCCTGCGACCGTCGTCTCACCACCTGAAACAAGTATGCTGTAAGGAGAAAGTTCTCTGTATACGTAACTTTTACCTGTTCCTCGAGGACCCAATTCCACTAGGTTATAGTTATTTTCCACAAATGGAATCAACCTGCATAAATTCAACATTTTAAGCCTATAATCAAGCTTACTTGGCTCTAAACCTATACTACGTATTAAGAAGTCGATCCATTCATCTTTTGTGAATTGAGAACGTTTCTCTTTAACATCCTCTAAAGCAGTAATTTCAAGTTGAACCGGACGGAATTGCTCTATAACAAACGGACGTATTACACCTTTATGTATGATGTCTGGGTTATAGGAAAGGTCTATTATTCCCCATAATCCTCCACCAAGGAGTCTTTCGTAACGCCTTATCAAATCTTCGCTTATATTGACATAATTTAGTTGAAGGTTTACAAGCTCAGCCCAATATTTATCCTCAGCTTCGTAAAGTTTAACCTTCACTTTATCAATAACTCTGTACCTTCCAAGTTCCTTTACCTTGGATTTCAGAACCTCTGCTTGGTCAGGATGCACGTAATTCTCTGTTAAAATCCTTTTAACTTCTTTAATCCCTTCAGCAATAACCTCAGGGTCAGCTGAAGAACAATATTTTCCTAAAAGATATTCAACAACGTAAGCTGGAACATTTAGATGTTTCCTTAAAGGTCCAAGCAGATCTTTTCTTACTACTTTACCAGGGAAGAGCGAAACTCCTTTTTTATCGAGTTCATCGAGTTCCATAATACCACCTAAATTTCTTCTGCATATCCTACTATAGATATTTTTACTTTTTTACTTTTTAAAACCTCAAGGGTTTCAGCGTCAATAATTTTAACTTCGGCTTGGGGAGGTATTTCTTTAAGTATAATTCTTGCTTTCTTTGCCTCTTGGTATAACTCTATTGTGTCAGATTCTGCTATCTTTCTTTCATCGCTATATATTTCGACTTTTACAGATCTTGGCTTATTGGCCTCTGGAGAAATCAAAGGAATTATATTTATGAGACAAATTGCTGTGGTAATTTCCTCTGGTATTTCAGCTTCAATCTTTACCTTTCCAATTTCAATTTTTGCTTTTGAAATTATTGCAGAAATGCAGTTCTCCTGTGGGCTTATACCACCATGTAAAAATATCTGTTGTTCACCAGGTACATTTAAACATGATAACCCTCGAGGAAAAGCAACCATGCCGTCTCCTTTTAACCAAATTTGTTCAAAGTTAAAAGTGAATAGTGAAGGGTTATAAGGTGGCTTCCCAATCACATATCTTCTCTTTTTATCGAAATCAATTTCTGATTTTATCCCTTCTATAATATTGAAAGTAAAATCTTTTGGAATTAATAAGAAGCCATGGTCCGTTGTTGTTATTACTGTTCTGATTCCTGCTTTATGAAGCTTATCAATCGCTTCTGAAAGCCTCTCTACAAATTCATCAAATAAGCTTACGGAGATTTCTAAAAGATAAGTTCCGGCCATGTCTATATCTCTGTCAGTGATTATTATATAATCATATCCTTCGATTCTTGTTTTTAGTGAGGATGGTGATAATCTTATTATTTCATTCAACTCAATTATAGTAACCTTATCTCCAAATTTCTCTTTCAACATGTTGACTCTCGTTTCTTTCACTCCTATCGGAGTGGTTTCATCTACTAAGATTTTTAACTTTCCATTTTCAACTTTAGCAAATAGTGATTTATGAGGTAGTAGCGATGCCATTCCAACTTCAGTAATTGAAGGAAGAGATGAAAGTATAGGGATTAATTTTATATCATAGCCTTTGCTTTTAAGCATGCTTTCTAATTCTTTTCCTAGCTCGTATCTCAAAGCGTCTACAAAGAAAATAGCTAATGGTTTACTTTCCTTTTCAACTATTTTCTCCCAAAGTTTATGTTGATCGATTAGTCCTTTAATTCTCCATTCACTGAGTTTTTCTACAGCATTAGCAAAACGTTCAGTAAAAATTCTTAGCCAAAAGGAATATGCGCTAAAGCTTGGTTTAAGAAAAGTTCTGAAAAATTCCTCTTCTCCATTCCTTAAGCTTGAATAAAGTTTTCTGTATATGAAATCGATTTTCCATAAGCCTTCATTTTGTATGTATAAATTGGCTAAGAATTCTACGTCATAGAAGCTTTTCTCCAGTAAAGATATAGATTCCTTGCAATTTCTATAAAGGCTTGAAGACTCGCTGATTAGTTCCCATACGTTAATTTTTCCTTTAATCGCCCAAGGACTTTTCTTTCTTGCTTCCGCAATTTTTTCTATAACTTCAAGGTTTTTTTCAAAACCTTCTGGTTCCATGCTTATTCTCGCTTTTAACTCCTCTAGCAATACTTCGTCTACTTCCTTAAAGCTTAAAACGTTTAAGAGATTTTCAATTCCCTGAAATTCACTCTTCAGGTCATATTTTTTAGAAAGTTTCTCGGACCAATTAATGAAACCATGTTTCAACGAAACGTGCTCAAGCCATTCTCTTGCTAACTTTGCCCATACTTCAATCTTATCATCGCTAGGTAAAAGTTTACTAAATTTTTGCTTGCCCAAACCTTTGGAATAATATACAAGTTCAGAAAAAAGTAATGCTGATGCCAAAGCTTCTTGAAAATTTTCAGAGTCAACTTCGATGTTAAGATTCAATTCAGTTTTCACTTTATCGATAAACATGTCATGTAATCCTAGTTTTATAAGTTCTTGCTTAGGTGTTGAAAAGGTAACGTATTCAAGTATTGCCCTTCCAAGGCTAAAGCTTGCTCCTAAGTTAAAAACTGCTGAAAGAAGCGCGTTAACTATTTGGTTTTTTCGCAACGGTGCTTTTACATATGGCAACACCTCCTCCCATTTTTTCGCAAGCAGTCTGCTTCGTTCTCCTACAAGCAAAGCTTTCAGTTCAAAGCCAGATTCAAGACCAAAATAATTTGTTAAGAGCTTCTCAAGGTTCATTTCTATTTTTTTACCAAAAAGTTCGTAATCTCTAATCCAGCTCAGTTCAAAAGGTTTTCTTGGAATATAAATAAACCACTTTTTCTCAAATTCTGGATCTTCTTTTTCTATTCGCGCTCTGATTGCTAAATAACTTCCTTCAAAGGGAGTGAAATTTACGTTTGTTGGTATTGCTTCAATTATTATGTCTTGTAGGCTGGCGTCTTCATCATACCATATTAAGATAGGATAGTCTCTAAGCACATCTGATATTATCTGCTTGATCCTTTCTTGAAGCTGATTTACCATCTATTTCACCCTGTCAGCTGCTGGGAGTAAAATTTTTAGTTCTTTTAGTGGTTCAATGTTTACTCTTACTCCATAATCTATTATTGGATTCCAGCCATTATCTCTAACTTCAGCTATAACTTTCTCAACCCATTTAGCATCAGGCTTAAGCTTTGTTTTATCTTTTCTTGGGTTGTGTAATACATTCAGCGCTTTCTCCATATTTTCAATCTCATTAATTTTGTCAAGGGATTCCTCATAAGCTTTAGATAAATCATTAATTCTTTTTCTATCTCCTGAAACTCTCGCTTTTTCCAATTCGTTAAAAATTCTTTCTTTTTCTCTATAAAGTCTTTCTTTAATTGGATTGAGATAGAAGGCCAATATTTTCGGTATAGTGTCCCTATCAAGTTTATGGTAATGTACAAAGCAAGAGAAAACTCCTGGAAGTTTGCTTTTCCCAAGTCTAGAGGACGTTAATTGCCAAAAAATTGGTCTTCTTCTATACAATGATACGTGAAAGTCGAAATAATCCTCTTCTATCCATTTCTTA
>Ga0208559_100329_pt1 | contig 12569 bp, 10 predicted proteins | sample BED_Mat_host_6_1_FD_187138 | JGI IMG/M metagenome (GOLD analysis project Ga0208559, IMG submission 187138) | Extremophilic microbial mat communities from Yellowstone National Park, USA - BED_Mat_host_6_15 (SPAdes) (version 2) | ecosystem: Environmental > Aquatic > Thermal springs > Hot (42-90C) >...
CTTATAAATCCTGTTATCTATCATGAATCGATATTATTCTGTCAGAATTATTTTTCATAATACGATTTTGGGTCTACCGGGGAGGGGAACCATCGCCCTTCCAGGGCGGTGAGAAAGTCAGATGAGTGAGCGAGAAAATAAGTCTGAAGAAGTATACATGAAAGGTACAAGGATTTAAGGCAATAGGAGTAAGACCTATACCCAAGAATTTCGGTTATATGTATTCTTCAAAAATATTCATATTTTGGGCTATGGCTAAAGCATCGGATCGCTCATAGGGGCATTGTTATATTACTTATATTAAATGGAAAAAAGTGAAATAGATGAGATACTTCATAATAGACTGTGGCACTGCAGAAGATAATACAATGAGTTTGATAATGCTGATTAAAAACAATATACAAATTGTCGGGATTACTATTGTTGAAGGTAATGTAAACTTTGATCAACAAGTAGACACTATGTTATGGGCTTTAGAGTTTCTAAATATCGATATTCCAGTTATATCCAAGTTCAAAAAGACCACTAGTTAAGTCTTTTAAAACCGTAGAACATTTTCATGGAAAGGGAGGAGTAGAAAATGAGATTGTAAAACCAATAAGACTTAAGGCACAAATTAAGCATGCTGTTGATGCTATAACGGAGTTATGTGAAACGTATTTCGGGGAATTAGAGTTTTTAGCTATCTCTCCGTTAACTAATTTAGCCTTAGCATATCTAAAGTATCCTAGATTAACTGAATGTACACATCACCTATACATTATGGGTGGCACAATCTATGGAAACACCCATAGCAGAATATAATTTTTGGGTAGACCAGATGCAGTAAAGATAGCATTACACGCTGGTTTCACCAACGTAACATTAGTTCCTTGGGAGGTTGCAGTGGCTAATGCTATTGATCCTAATATGTGAAATTTCATAAAATCCCTTAATACCAAACTTTCTAATTTTTACGTTAAGATTTATTCACATTATAGAACATTTTCAATGCAGATACAAAGAATGAGGGGAAATCCACATCCAGACGTTATTACAGCAGCTATAGCCATTAACCCAAAAATTATTAAAAAATCTCATAAAGAGCACGTAGATGTTGAAACTAATGAGGGGTTGACTAGAGGTGTCACTATAATAGATTACGTGGACCCTGGACATATTATTGGTAACAATAAACCTAACGCCGAAGTCGTATATGACATCGATTATGAGAAATTTGTCCAAATCTTACTAAAAACTTTAAGTTCAGATTGAGTTAATCTATCAAGTCAGAGATTTTTTTAAGTATCTTCCTTAAAGAGAAAGAGATATTCATCTTACTAACTCCTAATTGTTTAGCTAGTTCTTGAGAGTTCCTATCTCTAGGCACATTAAAATAACCTAACTCCCTTGCCTTTCTCAATAGCATTCTCTCCTTTTCAGTTAGAAGCATTTCGAACGAGTTCCTACTTATTACTTTGAATATTAATTCCTCATTAACGTCCTTCTCCACGAAGTTGATAATTTTTACCCTGTCATCCTTCATTATGGCGTCTACAACTAAAGTCTTAACGTCTCTTGGTACTATAACGTCGTAGATCTCCTTACCATCTCGTATGGTAGTCCCAATGATAGAAGTACCCTTAGCTCTCAGTTTACTTATCATCGTATTCTCAGCCTCTTGTAACATTGATATTAAATAGATTGAGTACTTATTATTATCACTAACAATCTCTGATATATCAAAGTCTATAATACTCCTATCTTTAGTTATAATGTTCTTAATCTGCCCTTTAATATTTTCTTTACTCCCTCTAATCATAGCAATCCTACTTGCCTTAAGTATCTCAAAACTAGAGTACTCAATGTTAATTAACGTATCAATATAATTTACACTCGTGAGCTCTGACCAACAGCCATGATGCGAAACCATCACGTTAATGTACTTATGGCTCACAAGTTCATACTTTTTTAAAAGTTTAAAAGCTTTCCAATTATACGTTAATGAAAGCATTTTCCCAAAACTGCTTTACCCTGAAAGACATTATCAGCTAAATGTTAATCAACTTAAGAAAAGTTTAAGTGTACTTCCTTTAATCAATAGGTAGGTCAGTTAAATGTCACAAAATTCTTACAAAATCTTGAAATCACTTCCAGTACCATCTAATGGTCCTTTCAAACCTACTTGGAGTTCATTAAAAAAGTATATAGTCCCATCGTGGTTTACCACCTCTAAATTCGGTATTTTTATCCATTGGGGAGTATACTCAGTACCAGCATTTGGTAATGAATGGTACCCTAGATACATGTACATGCCAGATAGACCAGAACACCAATATCACCTAAAAAAATTCGGCCCAGTAACCGATTTCGGATATAAGGATTTCATACCGATGTTCACTGGAGAGAATTGGGATCCATATGAGTGGGCTAAGGTCTTTAAGAAAAGTGGAGCTAAATTCGTAGTCCTAGTTGCAGAACATCACGATGGATTTGCACTATGGGAATCAAATTACACTAGGTGGTGTGCAACCAAGATTGGACCTAAAAGGGACATTGTTAGAGAACTTAAGGAAGCTGTTGAAGGTCAAGGGCTAATATTTGGCATTTCGTATCATAGGGCTGAGCACTGGTGGTTTTTCGATCAAGGGATGAAAATAGAGTCTGATGTAAAGGACCCCAGATATCTTGATTTATATGGCCCAGCTCAGTCTGCTTCCCTAAATCCTAGAGATCCACCTTCACTGGATAATGTACAGCCAAATGATGAGTTTCTAATGGATTGGTTGCTTAGAATTGTTGAGGCTGTTGAAAAGTATAGGCCATGGCTAGTCTATTTCGACTGGTGGATTGCCAATCCCTCTTTCCAACCATATTTGAAGGCCTTTGCGTCCTATTACTATAATAGGTCATATAAATGGGGAATAGAACCCGTAATAATTTACAAGCAAGGGGCATTTGGGGAAGGTACAGCCATACCGGATTTAGCTGAAAGGGGAACAATAAAGAACGTATATCCCTCCACATGGTTAGCTGACACTTCTATAGACTACAAATCCTGGGGTTACATCAAAGATGCTGAATACAAGCTACCTAGTGTTATATTATCCCATTTAGGTGATGTTGTTAGTAAAAATGGAGTTTTTCTCTTGAATATAGGATCTAAAGCTGACGGTACGATACCAGAAGAGGCTAAGAGAATTCTACTTGATGTTGGGGATTGGCTAAATGTAAATGGCGAAGCGATTTTCGGATCAAAACCGTGGAGAGTTTACGGAGAAGGCCCTTCGGGAATTAATGAAGGGGGATTCTTTACAGAGAGAAAAATTACTTTAGGCTATCAAGATGTGAGATACACTGTGAAAGACTATTATCCGCGACAAAGGCATATTTACGCTATTCTCTTCGGAAAGCCTAAGGAAATTACGTTGAGGTCGTTTATGAAAAATCTAAAGCTAATAGAAGAAGCTGTAATAGTAGATGTAAGCAGATTAGATGGGAAAGGTAAGTTAGAGTGGAGTTTAAGTGATGAAGGTTTAAAGATAAAAATAGAGGAAGTTATAAGGGCTCCTCTTGTTATAAGGGTTATCCTAGATTATAGATAGTTAGCTCTACTTAGTAGTATATTATTGGGTTACAATTTACTATTGCTTAGTATTCAATAGGCTTCAAATCTCTTTGCCCAGATACCTAGTGCATACTATAACGGGAACTTCAAAAGGATGTATTCAAATTGTATTGTGTTAAGAGAATTCGTATAAAAGTTGAATAATGCTTGTAAAATTGTCTACAATACCGCTTCCTTATGAAAAAGAATTAGCATATCGTCACGTGAAAATACATTATTGTTAATAGTTACGGATCTGAAGTTAAAATATTTATTTATGTGATTTTTCGGGTTTAAATAGCGGTACTAACCTATATAAGTATCTAGTAAAATTTAAATATGACAGAGTTCTTTATCTAGGTAAATTTAATTTAAGTTAAAATTCAGTTATTTCATATGGATAAGTTTCCCTTTTAATTATATACTACTTAGTACAATGAATTATGAGTATCACATATCTTTGTGTGATTTCTTTTATCTATGTTCTTAATTGCTAGTATTAAATATATCTAATCCCTAACTTGATTTAATGTATAGGAAGTTAGTAAAAGTTTTTAAAATAGTAAAAATCTGAATATATCTTCTTAATACATTAGAATCATTTTCTATTCTTATAATTTCCTAACATTGGTACTTCTATTATCTCCTGTTCCTCAAGTATAACAATCTTTTCCGGAATTACCTTAGGTTTAACCTCTTTTAGTCTAGGATCAATAAACTCGTCTATTCCTATATTCAATATCCCTAGACCAGCGCCTAATACCATAATTGGTATTATCGCACCTAATATCCACCACCACTGATTACTTAGGTAAGCTCCGTTGGATGAGATAAAGAATAGCATAGTTCCTAAATTGTTTATGTTAGTTGGCAATACACCCCAAAATTCTGCAGTAATTAGTGATAAGATTCCATATAGTACTCCAAAAAGAAACTGTGCAACTGTTAATGGAAGTATCGATGGTAATATTTGATTAAATATTATTCTCCAAGATTTCTCTCCAATTAATCTTGAAGCTATAATATAATCCCTTTTTGATATAGAAAGGACCTGAGCTCTTATTTGCTTGGCACCGAAAGCCCAACTAGTTATCGCAAGTCCTATAACAACTATTATGTAACTCAAGGTTATATTTATAGTCGAACTAGCAGCTCTAAAGTACGCTTCTATTATTACTAATAAGATGACACCTGGTATAGTTAAAGCGGTAATAGTTAATATATCAATTATTACACCACTTATCTTACCACCGTAGTAGCCTCCAAACAATCCAATTAGCGTACTAATAATTGCAATTAATGCTCCAACTGAAATTCCTACAATTAGAGAGGTTAGCGTAGATGCCATCATCACTGAGAGAACATCATGACCAAATTCATCAGTCCCTAAGATATGAGCGGAACTAGGAGGAAGAGAAATTCCGAAGGTTTCTGAAACTGGATACGGTGTCCAAAAAGCTCCCACTATCCCTATCGCAAAGTCTACTAGGATTATTACAATTCCAGCTAATATAAATTTATTATTAAATAATGTTTTTCTAATTCTATTGTAATATTTACTCACTTTCACTCACCCTTGCTCTAGGATCTAGAATAGTGTAGATTGCTTCAACTATAGCTATTGAAAGTATTAACATTATTGCGATAAATAAGAAAATCCCTTGGAGAAGGGGTAAATCCTTTGAAGTTAATGCTAACCCGAAGAAGAATCCCACACCTGGTGTCGTTAATAGACCTTCTACAGTCAGTGACTGGCTTATTGCGAGACCCAATATTATTGCAAAGGCGGTTATATTTGGTAACAATGAGTTTTTGTAAACCATCTTTCTAATTCGATTATGATCTAATCCAAGAATCTCTGCGTAAGTTACATAATTATCTCTAATCGTATGTAGCATATTATTTCTCATTCCCAGCACAAATCCCGATAATGATGTAAACATTAACGCTATTATTGGGAGTGTATAAAATCTTGCAAGGGCCATAATTGAATTGGGACTAGTATTAATCTTGCTTGGGAAGCTTATAAGAAATATTCCATGTTGCACGGATAACCACATTTCTAAATACATTAAAATAACGAATGAAGGCAAAGCAGCCAAGATTGATGTAATTATTAATATTACTAAATCTTTTCTACTTCTTCTGTTAAAACCGGCTATACTTCCAAGATAACTTCCAAGGAAGAAGGCTATGATTGCTCCAACTACGACTAGAAATAATGTCCAAGGTAGTCCGCTTAAAATTATGGAGAGTACAGGAGTTGGGTAATATGTTATGCTGGCTCCTAGGTTTAGCGTAAATATTCCTTGTATGTAATGCGCATACTGTACATACCATGGTGCAGGAGTTAAACCAAATGCAGCTTCAAGCTGGCTTACTTCAAGGGCTATCGCGCTACTTCCAGCTGTAGCAGCGACACCATTCTGTCCTTCAATTAAGGATATTACTACAGCAAGAGCGCTTCCTGGCATTAATCTTGGTAATATGAAGTTTACTGTTATGACCACAAAAAATGTGGCCACATAACTTACAAGTTTGTAGAGAATATAAGTTACTTTCGTCAGGTATCACCAAATATAATTATGTTTTACCATTGTATATAAACTTTTGTCATTTACTAAGATTAAACTAAATCGATTCAATCGTCTTTCTGTACGAAGATACAGAATAACAATATATCGCAAAAAGTTTTTATTTTAGAGTTACTATATTTTTTGTTAAGGTGGAGGAGATTATGGATAGTTTACTCAAGGTAAATGAATTAACAGCAGGTTATTTTAATCAAGATGGATTTGTAATTGGTGTTACTAACGTTAATTTTGAGGTATATCCAAATGAGATTTTCGCTATAGCGGGCGAATCTGGATGTGGGAAGTCTACGTTAGCAATGGCAATTTACGGCTTACTTAAGTACCCTGGAGTAGTCCTTAGGGGCCACGTTTATTTGAAAGACAAAGATATCTTATCAATTACTCAGGAAGAACTCAGAAAGCTTAGAATGAAAGAGTTCGTGTATGTACCTCAGTTTGCTATGGATGCGTTAGATCCAGTAGCTAAAATAGGTGATCAAATGATGCGAGCTGCGGTAAGTCATGGAGTAAATGTGGAAGAGGCACGTAAGTTAATAAAAGAGAAACTGGAGTTAGTGGATCTTCCTTATAATGTAGTTAATATGTATCCGCATGAGTTATCAGGCGGTATGAGGCAAAGAGTTGTAATAGCTACGTCTATTCTCTTAAACCCCTCTTTAATAATACTCGATGAGCCTACAACAGGACTGGACGTTATTGTCCAATATGAAATACTTAAGGATCTAAAGAGAATACAAAGACAGTTAGGTGTTTCTTTAGTAATTATATCTCATGATATATCAATGTTGTTGATGATATCGGATAGAGTAGGCATAATGTATGCTGGTGAGATAGTAGAGATTGGATCAAAGGAGGAAATTATAAAAAGGCCGTCTCATCCATATACATACCTTCTTATAAGTAGCCTCCCGTCTTTGGTAAAGAGACGAGAGAAATTATTATCAATACCAGGGAATCCACCATTTATGCTATCGAAAGTACCTAATTCATGTAGGTTTTATGATAGATGTCCATTCAAGATGGAAAAATGTAGCACTCTTAACCCAGCTTTAGGAGATATAATGGATGGTCATAAGGCTAGGTGTTTCCTACAAAAAGGGGGATATGTTGACTTATCTACTCTTCCCATATCGTTAGAATATTATGCTGAGGAGAAGACAGAAACTGATTTATCAGAGAGCAATCAACATGAGGTTGTAATGAAGATATTGAATTTAAGTAAAATTTATTATATTAGAAAAAACCTTATTTTAAGTGAACCCATCAATGCTGTTAATGATGTATCCTTTGAGTTAAAGAAGGGCACTATAACAGCATTGGTAGGCGCAAGTGGACATGGTAAGACTACTATCGCTAAAATACTAGCTGGTATGATTCAACAGACTTCTGGTAAGATAATTCTATTAGGAAAAGATGTGAGTGAATACGGCGTGAGGAACTCTATGTGGTATAAGGAGAACGTTCAGATGATATTCCAAGATCCTTACTCTTCGCTTGATCCTCGTCATACTGTTAGGTGGCACGTAGAGAGACCTTTACTCATACATAAAAAGGTTTCAAATAAAGATCAATTATTACCGAAAATAATTGAGGTTCTTAAAAATGTAGGATTAATGCCACCCGAGAAATATCTATATAAATATCCTCATGAGCTATCTGGTGGAGAAAGGCAAAGGGTGGCAATAGCTAGAGCAATTGCTGTAGAACCTAAAGTGTTAGTTGCTGATGAACCAGTTTCCATGTTAGATGCCTCGTTGAGGGCAGGCATATTAAATCTAATTAAGAAGTTTAAAAAGAATGGTATCAGCATATTATACATAACCCACGACATTGCAACTGTAAATTATATTGCTGACGAGAGTATGGTTATTTATAAGGGAAGGATAGTAGAAAAGGGAAACACTTATGAAGTTATATCCAATCCATCTCATGAGTATACTAAACGTTTAATAGAGGCAGTGCCGGATCCATATAAAACTATCTAATAATTTCCAAATGTTGAATATAAATGACTTAACTATGGATTTTTTGTAATTTAAAATTATATTGGCAAAGTACTCAAAAGTTATTCAAATCTTTTTATAATCTTATTATATTTAATTTCCCAATTTACCTTAACGCGTTTTGAAATTTCGTCTAACTTCTTATATGTATCATTCGATATCTTCACATTTAGGCTCTCAATGTTTTCCTCTAGCTGATTAATTTTTGTAACCCCTATTATAGGGACTATGGTAATTTGATTGATTTCTTGAATCTTGAAAATCCACGCTAAGGCTAATTGGGTATCTGTGACTCCTAGTTCCTTAGCAATTTCATGAAATTCCCTTAAAACCTCGAAATTCTCTTTAGTAAAATACCTATTAGATATTTCGGGTACGTATGTAGCTCTACTCATATCTGGAGTAGTATTAAGGTATTTACCTGTAAGAACTCCTTGTGCTAAGGGTATATATGCCATTATTCCTAATCCATACGTTTTTGCCAGTATAAATTTATCTTTTTCTATGTCTCTCTCTAAAAAATTATAGGGTTCTTGCATGGCTATGAAAGGAACATGTAGGTCTTTTGCAATCTTAACTAAATAGGGTATGTCTGTCGGATCAAAATAACTCTCACCAATGTAGTGTATTTTACCTTGTCTTACCAAATCGTGAAATGTTTCCATAGTCTCTTCTATTGGTGTATCTGGATCTGGTCTATGCATTAAATATATATCGATATAATCAGTATTCAATCTCTTCAACGATTCTCTTACTTGCCACATAATGTGCTTCCTTGAAAGTCCTTCACCATTAGCATGTTCAGCCATCTTCCCGCGAACCTTTGTAGCTAAAACTAACGATTCTCTATCGTATCCCTTAATTGCCTCCCCTAATATCCTTTCAGCATTACCTACATGGAAAACGTCTGGTCCCTGCATCACACCATGATAGACATTAGCAGTATCAAAGAAATTTACGCCAAGATCTATTGCCTTTACAATTGTCTTTTTACTCTCTTCCTCATCTACCTTATAAACCCCGTAGCTATCCCTTTCCTTAGACGGAGGTAAATGCCATGTACCTAGACAAAACTTCGACACTTTTAAACCACTATTACCAAATTTCATATACTCCATCTTATTACACATTTTGTATGTTTGATACCATAAATATAAAAGTTTCGCCATTTTTCCTACTTAATATTTTATTAAATTTTAATTCTTTATAAATCCCTTGACGATATAAATTCTGTCCCCTATTCAACTTAACTAGTTAACATAAAACTTTATATATACATAATAACGGAAGTGAAGTTATGAACAAAAAGATAAAAAATGTAATAGGGCTTACTGCATTAATATTGATGGCACTTTCAGCCTTTATGCCATTTATTATCAGTAGCAGAGTAGTCAATTCACAATCACCTCAATTAAATCCGGCAGCAAGCTATAGTTTTCCATGGGCATCGTCATATCCAACTTTTGGAGTAACAACCGGAAGTGGACCTATTGTACCTAATAATTGGAACGTGTTTGGAGTAGGAGAGAGATCCGATGATATTCCTTATGAGTTTATATTCGAGACATTAGGAATTGCAGATTTCATGACAGGTCAGGTTTATCCATGGTTGGCGACAAACTGGACATTCACAGATAATAATACAAATTTCATTGTATATCTAAGACATGGAGTTTATTTCTACTATAATGGAACATTACCTAATGGTACGCAAGGACAAATATTATGGCCATTTTCAGCTAAGGATGTGGTTGCAACTTATCAAGACTATTTTAAGGTCTATGGAAATCCATTTAATGTTACAGTAACCGAAGTTAATCCATACGAGGTTATTTTCCATTTTGGTAAACCAAACGTCCAGTACGCGTTGTATGACTTATTAGAGCAATTTATTGTCCCTTGGGAACAATACGCTAATTTAACGAATCCAGCTGCAGCAGTAATACCCATACCTGTGGGAACAGGTCCATATTATTTAGCTAAGGCCACAGAAACCCAAGCTACATTCTATAGAAATCCATACTACTGGATCCCAGGTAGGCCATTTATATCAACGTTCACATACTATGTTGGGATTAGTAATGCTCAAGCATATGGCCTTCTAGCTAAAGGAATCGCGCAGTGGGGTGGAACTGGAAGTACTGGATCAACTCCTTTCAGTCAGTTATTTACATATGCTAATCCTCAATATTATCATGGTATGGCAAGTATAGGGAATGGATCTGGAGGTCAACCTTCGTTCTTGTGGATAAACTTTGCTAGGCTTAACTATTGGCCTTGGAACGAGACCTGGTTTAGATACGCGTTGTCATTAGCCTTAAATAGAACACAAATTTCTTTAGGTTCGCAATTTGGGATACCTACCGGAGCTCCTCCAACACCTGCTGACTTCTTACCATCTCCAATGGAAGAAATCTGGTTAAATTCAACAATTATACAGGAAGCCCATCAAGTAGATCAGTATAATCTCACTGAAGCTATACAGATTTTGGAATCGCACGGTCTAAAAATAATTAATGGAAAATTAAGTTTCCCTAATGGTACACCACTACCAACATATACAATGATAAATTATCAAGGTTTCTCTGATACCTATGCCACTACTCAACTAATTGCAGAGGATCTAGCACAGATAGGACTACAGATTAATGTTGTGTCAGAAACTCCTTCACAAATGTTCGGCCCGGCTCTTGATGGGGGTCAGTATGATTTAATATACTGGATCACTAATGCTTACAGTCCTTATTATGTGTGGGAATCTGCGTTCATACCTCCACTTATACCTGGTACTAATCAGCCAAACGTAACTGCTCTAGAAACTATTGGGGTATATGTATATTCTGATTTTGGTAGATGGATCCCTCCTAAGGAATTTATAGACCTTTGGATACAGGCTGGAGATACAACAAATGTAACATTACTAAAACAGATATATAATAAAATGGCAGCTATTCTAATAAAGGATTTACCCGCAATCCCAGTGGTCTTTGACGCATATCCAAGATACGAATATGAGGAGCAATACTATATTGGATTTTCGACTCCACAATACTTCTATACATGGAATATGGAACCTTGGATAGGAGGAAATCTATTAATGTTAATGAATCTTGCTCCTAGACCTCCTGGTATGTCTAACGCACAAGTGGTTGCTTATACTAAAGCTGCTTGGCAAGATTTACTTGCATTCATATACGGCAAGGCCAATACTGCAACACCACCATCATTATTAGCTATGTTGCAGCCTTCCACATCAACAGTAACTCAGACTTCCACAAGTACTTCAACTGTTACTACAACAAGTACTTCAACTGTTACTACAACGAGTGTGTCAACATCTGTCACTACTACAACCTCTATGAGTACTACTTCGGTAACTAGTACTGTGTCAACATCTAGTGGGTTATCTACTGGTGTTATTGCTGGTATAATTGTTGTTATAATTGTAATTATAGCAGTAGTAGCTTATGTAGTGGTAAGAAGAAGATAATAAACTCTATTATATAAGGTATTTTATTTTTTGCATTTATATAAATACAAGGAAACTAGTGTAGGAATTGCAAAGAATCTTTTTAATAAATTATTTTAAGAGCCAGTATTAATAGTTAACTCATTATAATGAAACTTCCAAATATAACTGAAGAGATTTAAAATAATTTATCTCATATAATTCGTATTATAAATGAATCATATTTCCAATGCCTCAAGCAGCTTTAAGGCAATTACCATGTGCCCTGTGAAATTTGGATGAACTGGTTCTGGTGCGTAGACGTTAGGTTCCCTTATATTAACTAGTTTTTTAAAAGTGTCGTGAAGGTCAATATAAGTTGCAGAGAACTCGTTAGATAGTAATCTAACTTTCTCTATATATTGAGGTAATAGTTCCAGCACCTTAGCCCTAAATCCACCCTCAAGTTTATTCCTACTGATATAAAATGGGGTCATTAAAATAAAATTCACGTTGTTAAGCACTTTTCTAGTATATTTTAGTAGACGTCTCAAGTTTTCATAGTAGTTTTCAGGGTTAAATGTCGTTAAGCCACCTAGAAACTTATGGAGGTCATTTATACCAATTAAAATCGATATCCAATTAGGTTTATAACTTAGCACATCATCGTCCCATCTATCTATGAGGTCGATTACAGTATTTCCACTTATACCAGAATTTATAACAGTAATTTTCGTCTCTGGATGTTTAGCCAACATAAGATTATAAAAAAGATTGACACACCCATACCCTAAAGGAGCGTTGTTTGACTTCTCACGATCGGTTATACTATCTCCAGCAAACACTATAACGTCTCCATTACTTAACTGCAAGACAGATCATTTATGATAGGGTTAGTATATAAATCTATTTTGTTAAACCTTCTTTAATTAAGGATT
>Ga0208559_100330_pt1 | contig 12473 bp, 6 predicted proteins | sample BED_Mat_host_6_1_FD_187138 | JGI IMG/M metagenome (GOLD analysis project Ga0208559, IMG submission 187138) | Extremophilic microbial mat communities from Yellowstone National Park, USA - BED_Mat_host_6_15 (SPAdes) (version 2) | ecosystem: Environmental > Aquatic > Thermal springs > Hot (42-90C) >...
ATACCCAGAATTCCGTTGTACAAAACGGAAGCGATCGCTTGGTAGTTTGTAAGGTGCTGAATTGCGCGCCTAAAGTGCACGTTTGAGAACGGATACACGTGAACGTTAAAGCCGAGGTAACCAAAGCCGTTTGCGGGAGTTTCGTTGATCGCAACCTCTCCCGCTTTGACGTACGCTTCTAGCTGGTTGTACTGCTGAATGCTACCAACACCTCCTGCGTCGTACTGAATATAGTTGTTCACGAGAGCCTCGATAATCGCTTCGCTTGTGGTAAACCAAGTAAAGTAAATGCTACCAATATACGGTCCCCAGTATTCGCCAGTTGAGTTCAAAACCGCTACGTTACTTGGCGGTGTAGGAGTCCCGTAAATCGAGTAGGGTGGCAGGTATGCGCCCTGAGCTGACACTTGGTTTGTCACACCGACCGCACCTAGAATTGACAGTGTTACTAAGAGGGCCACCAAAACCGCTACACTTTTTAAAAAATCCTCCTTTGTGTACATATCAAATCAAAATAGCCAAACGAGTATTTATCCATTTCGCCACCTAAAACTCGTTGTGCAGATATTTTCCAAAAATTAAAGCTTGAAATTGGCTTTTTGATTAAAAGGGTAAGAATTTCAGTTAAAATGAATGCAAAAATACACCTAATCAGGGTGTGTGAACCGTGGCTTCAAAAAAGCGCGGTTTGCTCGTGAGCTACCCCCGCTCTTAAGGCGGGAGCTTCCTCAATCATTGCTCCGCCTTGCCTCCTCTTTAACCCTAGGGAGGAAAGAGGAGGTGTTGGGCGAAGCTTTCCAGGCTACCCGGGTGGCTCGCACCTCTTTTTAAAAGTACCAAAGAAGCGTTAAGATCTCGATCCAAGGTGAAACCACAGAAGGGACAGTGAAACACTCGGTCTTCCAGTGTTAAACCCTTGTTGATTCTACCACACAGGAAGCACTCGCGCGAGCTGTTGTACGCCGGGACAGGTAAAACAAGTTTTTCTCTTTTTCGAAACTCCCACTCAAGCACCGCTCTGAGCTCCGAGAACGAGGAGTCGTACAGCCTCATCCTTCTCTTTTTATTTTCGCCTTTCTGGATCAAATCCTGAACGTTCAACTCCTCTAGCACCAAAACGTCGTACTCCCATGAGGGGGAGAGCCCCAAGTTTGAAGAACAGGTCCCCCCTGAAATGCTTAACATGTTCGTACTCCTTCGCCAGCCTTCTCTTAGTTTTAATCCAGTTCTTTGAGAGAAACCTTTTCCTTGATAGTGTCCTCTGTAGCACCCTGATTCTTTCAAGAGAGCGTTCAAGCGGTTTTGGGTTTTCGAGAAAGCGCCCATCTGAAAGTGTTGCAAGCCTTGTGAGACCCACGTCAACACCCACAGCTTTTTTGGGCTCCTTCGATGGTTGCTCCTCGACCTCAGATTCCTTCACCAAGGAGATTATGTGGATTCTACCTGAAGGGTAAAGCTTGACGCACACTTGAGACACTTGGCTCTCTGGGAACACCCTGTGCAGAATTAAAGTGAAGAAGCCGATTTTGCTTAAGTCGAGCTTTCCTCTTCTTTTTGTTTTTCCAAGACCAACTTCTCTTGTATCAGAAAGCTTTCAGCCACTCTGAGGGTGCACCAAAGAAAGGTACCTGTGCGGCTTCTTTTTCTTGGGCTTGTTCGTAAGTCCTTCGAAGAAGCGCTCCCTAGCTTGGTAGAATCTCTCAGCAACTGTTGCGTAACCTGCGAATGCAACGCTTGAAACTCGGGGTTTTGCTTTCTCAAGTCCAAAGCGAGCTTTCGAAGCTCGTTTCTACTCATCGAGTGTTTGTTCTTCGTGTACTCTTCTTTTCAGCGTGTAAGTGTTGTACAGTTTACACGCTATTTCGAGCTGGGTTTTCAACACCCTCGCCGTGGTGGTTTTGGATAAGCTCTGAACCTGTAAGCTCTTACACGCATTGTCAAACATTTTCTCGGCTCATATTTATTCTTTTGGAATCCCCGCTCTTCAAAGGCGAGGTTTTGGAATATTTATAAAGCGCTTGCAAATAGGCTACACGTGCACTGTGTGAAATCTTGAGTCACATGTGGCACACCAATCATAAAAAATCCTTATCAACGTTATTAAAAAAAGAGGGGAAGGGAAAAGGTTTAGTTGCTACATTCGTCTTCTTACGAACACGCCGTAGATTATCACGATGAGCGCTATGAACGCTATGATGAGCGCGCCCAAGCTGTAAGCTTCGAGCGTGCTTTCACGGCTCGATAGGCTACTGAACGAAGCGCTCACCTGTGAAGCTATCGATGATAGGCTACTTGAAAGCGCGGATATCGCAGAGGACGTTTGGCTTGTCAAGCTGCTCAACGCACTCTGAAGGCTCGATAAACCAGACTGTAAAGCCGCAATTTCTGAAGAAATGCTACTGAATATTGTAGTGTTGAATGTTGACGTTGTGATGGTGGTCTTGGGTATAACTGAGAACGAGAAGCTACCGCTTGTGCTAAGCCCGTTAGACGCGGTGACCGTCACAGTCACTTCATATGTTCCTGTAATGTTTGGAACCAAGTACACACTCTGGTACTCACCAGTCGCAACGTGGAGGAAGCTTAACGACTGCGTCACGCCCGTTGGAAGTAGCACAGTGCCCGAGATGCTACTCATGTTAGTCAGTGCACCGTTCAAGTACGTGAACACAGTGATTAGCTGCGTTTGGCCTGGATAAAGCGTTGAGGCACCTGTGATTTGCAGTGTTGGAGATGATGGTGGCGGTGGAGGTGGCAAAGGTATAACTGAGAACGAGAAGCTACCGCTTGTGCTAAGCCCGTTAGACGCGGTGACCGTCACAGTCACTTCATATGTTCCTGTAATGTTTGGAACCAAGTACACACTCTGGTACTCACCAGTCGCAACGTGGAGGAAGCTTAACGACTGCGTCACGCCCGTTGGAAGTAGCACAGTGCCCGAGATGCTACTCATGTTAGTCAGTGCACCGTTCAAGTACGTGAACACAGTGATTAGCTGCGTTTGGCCTGGATAAAGCGTTGAGGCACCTGTGATTTGCAGTGTTGGAGATGATGGTGGCGGTGGAGGTGGCAAAATTGTGAATGGTGCCGTAGCCTGAGTCTTACCGCTACTACCCTGCGCCACGATGTTCACAGGGCCAGGCGAGAACGCTGGTACAACCACTTGCACCGAGAAGAAGCCGTTGTTGGAAACGGGTGCTGTGCCCACAGGAACAAGAGTTGTGATTTGGAAGTACACCGAAGCGGTCTCACCTGCGGCAAATCCCGTACCCACAATCGTCACGGTGCTGTTCACCTGAGCTTGTGAAGGCATGACTTCAATCGCGGGTGTAATCGTAAAGCTAACCGCTTGGTCGTTTGTTGGTGTTGAAGTCTGTGGCGACTGAATCACCGCGCTCGGGTTGTACTCGTAAACCGCGACTGAGTAGCTCACTTGAGTCCACATAGGACTATTCATAGTACCCGTGTTCACGTAGCTTGATTCGTTTGGAAGGTTGAACGAAAGAGTGAACACGCCGTACGCGTTTGTGGTCACGGGTTGTGTAGTTATGAGCTGGTAGGTTGGTGTTTGCGATCCCACCATCTTGATGTACACATACTCCTTGGCACTACCAGTGAAACCTACGCCTAGGAGGTTGAGCGTGCTACCCACCTCATAGGAAGTTGGGAACACGCCTGGTGTGTTTGACCCAAGAAGTGACTCAGGAGTTATGTTTGCTGGATTGATGTAAACATGCGGAGGTTGACTAGCGTACACGCCTGGCTGAAGTATCTTGACTTGAACACCTGTGTTTATGCTTTGACCAAGCATCATCATAGCGCTTGCGCCGTTAAGAACGAGCGTGTAGGGACCAAAGCCAGACTGAACTGAGGCTGGCAAGTTGGGTATTGAAAGGATGAGTTCAAGATTTCCATTTGGCAAGGCGGTTGCGCCCATTATATTTGTTCCTTCAGCGTTGATCACAGAAGCGGTGAAGTTGACACTAGCACTAACACCAGCTGGATAGCCAGTTGCCTGTATGTCGATTATATCACCAGAGAACAGAGGTTGAGGCATGTTTGTAACAAACGGAACCCATGTGTTTTGCATAAGATTGATGTAGTAAGCTGCGATAAACTCTGTGTCAACCCAGAAGTACGCTCTGATACTCACGGGTGCGCCGGCTGTGGTCGCTCCGTACAGAGTCACAGTGACGTTACCGCCAGGAACGTTCGGAAGAGTGATGTAAAGCGGTTTGTTCGCGGTAGTAGAACCGCTTGTTGCCGCAAAGTCGCCGTTTGTCGCAGCAAAGTAGCCTGAGCTTTGAATGTTATTATGAGAAGAGTCTTGGGTCACCGTAGCGGTGTAACCATTAGAGCCTGTGATCGTAACATAAGACGCTTGGAACGGCACTGGGAAGCTTGTACCACTAAGTAAAAGCGTGTCTCCAACCGCTCCTTCTGCGCCGTTCATAGTAGTGACATCGGTTACTGTAAGCTGAGGAACAAACGTCACGGTTCCCACGACCTGCTGAATTGCGCCACTTGCAAGATGGTCTATCGCAACCACTTGAGCGGTTTGAGCTGGGAAGTGTGTTTTATGTGTGTTAATCCTCACGTAAATCGCACCGTTCGCATCCGCTTTTGCGCTTTGAGATGTAAGTGTGTTTGCTCCGTTCACAACATTCACAGAAACCTGGTCGTTTGCACCGAAACCATAGCCTTGAACCACTACGCTTAGCGAACCCGTGGTCGAATAGCTTGAAGTGCAGCTGTAAGGATTGCTTGGACTACTCATACAAGCCGAGAACAAACCGTTTGTAGGTGTAGATGCGATAAACGGAGCGCTCTTTACGTTCACACCGCCGATGTTAAACACTGCGTAGTAGCCAACGCCAGAAGCCAAAGCGCCAACGATTGTGACGTTGAGTTTGGGAATTCCATTTGCCGCATTGTAACTTGTTGAAAACTCACCGTTTGAACCAACTTGAGTGGGTTCGAAAACAGCGGTTGAAATCGGTTGACCCGCTGAGTTGTATATTGTTACACTATTTACGCTACCAGCGGGAAGTCCAGTTCCAAAGAAGCTCAGGTTGAGATTCGCTTGGCCAGACTTTATGCTGTATAGCGGTGAAGTTGTTCTGTATTGAGTATCCCACTGAGAAAGCTCGGGCGCAAGGAATGGAGAGATCACAAAAACCGCGCTTGCGCCAAGCGTTCCGTCAGTCGCAAGAATATAGTACTTGCCCTGTGGAACATAAGGTATAGTAACACTCGTAGTGAAGGAGCCTGAAGATGGCGTAACAGTACCTAGAGTTTGTAATGTCGAAGGATTACCTGTAATAAAGTATATCGTGACGGTGGATGTGCCAAAGTTGACACCAGAAACCGTAATAATTGAACCAGCCTGACCTGAAGACGGTTGAAGTGTAATTGATGGCGCAATCACACGCGACTCAACTGTCAGAGCGTTTGAAACAACCACAGTTCTACCGTTGTCATCTGTCGCTTTTATGTAGTAAGTGCCAACAGCTGTGGAAGAAGGTATCGTCACGTTTACGTTTAAGAACCCACCGAATGTAAGAGGCACATTGCTTGCAAGTAACACGTCGCTAGGACTGATGGTCGCAAGAGGACTAGAGCTCAAATAAATGTTTACGGCTTGACCAGTGAACGCGAAATAAGTTGAACTAACGAGCACGGCTGTTCCTGGAGCAAAGGTTGTTGGGTTTACTGTAAGAGAAGCAAATAAAGTCGCGGTTGCTTGCGAAAGCGCAACGAAAGGAGCAACTACAGAAAGCGCTAGTAACACTAGAAGTGCGCTAACACCGTACTTTTCATAAAACTTTTTTGACACTTTTTTCACCCTTTTTAGGGCGTATAACAAACTTCGAAAAGGGATATAAAGCACACTATTGGCTTGGATAAATCCAAGAAAAATCAGGTTACTTCCTCATTATAGCTCAAACCACTAAAAGCGTAGTAACCCTCTAGATCTGTCACGTTTGGCGAAACGCCTTTTGCGTAAAAGCTTTCCGAAATCTCCCTTCCTTGTGCAATCCAAGACGCGGAAAGCCACTTTTCGTTTGAGCCGTAGTTTGAGTAAAGCGAAATCAAAACCGCACCCCCGTAGCTGTTTATCACCTCAAGCTCGGCTGAAAATCCTCCAAGCGCAACCTCTTTTTCTTTTACGCTTTGTGTGTAGTTGTACCCGCCGTAAATCCACTCGCTTTTCACATAGTAGCCTTCAGCAAGCGAACCGTTCTGCGCAAAAAGCGCGTAGTAAGGTATCACGCTTGGGTTTGTGAGCGGCGTGACAAAAGCGCCGTAAACCAAGCGAACAGGATAGCTCGCTTGGTACGTCAAAGCCGCGTCGTACAAACCAGAGTCGTTCGCGGATTCGGAAAAGCTTTCATCGAGGGTGGCCACCTCTAAAACTGCGCTAAGTGTTTGGTGTGCGTCAAACGTTCCTTCTTCTTCGACGTGAGAAAGCTCGCTGCCACTTTCGAAAACGAGTAAAGAGGTGTAGTTCAATAGGTAGTGCCCAGCTTCTTGGTAAACCAGACCACTAAAAGTTGGATTGAAAATTGCGCCGGAATCTGTGAACTGCGACTGCGCTTGCATCAACTTAGCTTGTAGCAAGGGGTCAGAGGGATTTACCCATAGTAGCAAAACACCAGAAAGCGTCCAGTAAAAAGCCGCCACACCAGTTATTTCATACGCGGCAAGCAAATTCGAAACGCTCACCGTGATCGTCGCGTTCAATCCTGTCGCAAGAAGAGGTGTGAGCTCTGCGATGTAAGGGTTGTGGTAAGAAAGCGTGTTGATCGAAGGCTCAGGCTTCCAGTAGAAGAGGTCGATACCTCCCGTGTAAACCGTTTCGTAAGGGTTGAACACCGCGGCAAGCCTTGAGTTGTAGTAAAGCTGAATGCTTCTTGTTGCGGGTTCGTTCGCGTACCAGAATTCGTCTAACCCTCCTCCTTCGGTGTAAACAAGCGCAAGCGCCCTCTGCGTTCCGTTGGGTAGCTCCAAACTCTGTGTGTAAGAGGGCGAAAGGCTACTTAGCGTTATCGCCGAATACCCAAAGCGGTTCACCCATAGCGGCACAAACTCGTTTGGTAGCCCTGCTGGAGGAGCGCCTGGATAAAGCAACAGGCTCACGTTCACGCTGTACACCCCTGTGATCCCAGCGGGTGCATAGTAGTAGTTTACCAACACGATTTCAAAGCTCACGCTACCCTGTAAAAGCTTTTCAAAAAGCGTCACATCCGAAACCGCGGTGGAGTTTGCGATTTCCTGAGTGGAACCCCAGAACAAAGGAACGCCGTTTGCAAAAACATAAAGCGGTCGGTCGTACTGCGCTCCTCCGTACTCCTTTACTGAAACATTGAGAAGCTCTAAAGCGAATTCACCTTTTGGAATTTGAACACTTGTGGTGTAGGGAACGGGTCCTGTGTTGTTGAACACAACGTTTGTCGCAATCTTTATGTTTTCAGGCGTGACGTTTGGCAAAATCGGTCTATACGCGCTAAACGAGTAGTATCCAGTAAAGCTAGGAGCAGCATCCTTTATTGTGGTGTTAAAAAGAAGCAGGGGCGGTTTCTTAAGGCTAGAATACGCCTGAGTTTTCACCGCTGAAAAACAAAAAACGCTTAAAACGAGTAAAACAACTAAAAACCACGCCTTCATGCTACCGCCTCCTTAAAAAGATCGACACAACAGAAAGAGCGATCGCGACTACGCTCACCACCTCAAAAATCAAAAGCGTAACGTGTTCGTGGTAGGCGTTCACGATCGTAAACTGGTAGCTATAGCTCAGCCCGTCTGAAAGCGTAACGCTCAGCGTGTACACACCGTCTGGCTCACCGCTTGAAGAAAACGGAACGCTTATCACAACTCCCGAAGCGCTTTTTGTCACACTAGGCGTTAAAGGCTCTCCGTTTAACTCAACAGAGACGACTCTCAGGTTTTCGCCTGTGGCGTTGAGTGTGATTGCTTTTACCCCACCAGTTATTTCGCTTGGCTTAACGAGTTTCAAAGCCGGTTGAGGTAGCGTCGAAGGCTTTGCCGAGCCAAACGAAGTTGTCTGCACGCTTATGTTCGTGTCACCGACGGGTGAAAAAGCGTACTCCACGTTCACAAAACGTGAGGAACTCACGTTAACGCCTGAGTTCACCGCAAGTAGCGCCACACGAGAGTTCTGAAATGTGGTGGACACCACGACAAGAGTGGAGTTGTACGCGCGCACTTCACTCACAAAAGAGTTAGAAAGTGTGACAAAGGAGTTTTTGATGACCAAGCTTCCGAAGTAATCCTGCGACAAGCTTATGTTCAAACCGTTTATGCTCAAGTTGGGCGCGCCGACGCCTGTGAGCGTGTACCCCGAACCAGATCGAGAAACAAGCGCGGCTTGTGTAACGTTTGAAGAAATCGCGTGGTAAGGCAACATCGTATAAGGCAGCACGTCGATATAAGAGTATGACAAGTTTGATGAGCTTGCGTCTTGCGACTCGCCAGAAACGATAACGCTCCAACTACCAGAAAGGTAGCTTTGTGGCAACCCTTGGTAAAAGCCACCGCTTAAAATCGAAGGAAGCTCAAACTCTGCGACCCACTCGGCTTGAGTCGCGTTGTACTGCATCGGAACCCCGGTAAACTCGTCAAAGAACAGCGAAGCGAACTGGTAGTTTGTTGGCAAAAGCGTGACCGAAAACACGCCGCTTGTCACAGGCGTTCCGTTTTGGTACCAGATTCTCGCTTGCACCTTTACGTTTTGACCTTCTAGGGTGAAAGCTGGTGCGCTCACTTTGTACGACAAAGAGGAGGAGGAAATGTATAAACCGGTTGTGTAGTAGCCTAGCTCCAATCCGTTTGGTGTGTCCACGCTAGAGTTGAAAACGACAGTGTAAAAACCAGAAGTAAAGTTTTGAGGAATTGTGAAATTCGCTTCTTGACCAAAGAAGAAGTTAAAGAGGCCGTACTGAACGCTGTTAGGCGCGGGTTTGAGCTCAACCTTTGCCACAAGCGCCCCTTTCTCGTTGTAAAACTCCGCGCTTAAATTCGACGTAAACACTCCGCCAAAGCTTGCGTTTAAGGTTTGCGTAGCGAGCGTCACGGTTTCGCCCGGTGAGGCTGAAGGTATCGCTTGAATTATCGGTGTAAAGATCAAACCGCCCACAATCGCTTCGCCAAAGTACTCGTAGGTGTACGATTCTCCGCTATCACCCGCAACGCTACCGTTTATCACTAAAGTGTAAACGCCCTGTGGCAAGTTGGGTAAAAGCGCGTAGGTTCCCGAAAAGATGCCTGGCTCTCCTGAAACGGGTAGTAGTGGGAATTTAAAGAGCGTTCTTCCGTTCTTTTCAAAAGACGCGGTCAAGCTCATGTTCGAAATGGGTGTTCCGTTGGGGTAGCTTGCGCTCGCCATCACGCTAAACGGCTGATTCGGTTCGATCGGTGGTGCATACGGATAAGGAATGGGTGCTAGTATTCCCAGCGTCAACCCGACCTGAATTTCGGTTGCACCAAAACCGCTCAAACCACCAGCCGATGCGCTCACCGAAATCATCCAAGAGTTTGGAGGTGCGTTAATGGGAATGGTAAAACTCGTAACCCAGTAGCTTCCGTTAAAACTCAAAGGAAGTGAAAGTATTTCGCCTTTTAGTGTATAAACGTTCGCGACCACGTCACCCGATGTAACCAGGCTACCATTCGGGTAGCTTATTTCAGAAACCACTTTTACGTTTGAGCCGTAGTTGAACTGCGGATAGGTGTACCCTTGAATCACGGCGCTTCCTCCCTCGACGCTCACGGAAACAGAAAGCGAAGGCTTCAACGCCTTTAAGGCGCGCGCCAACCCAAAAAGATTGGGTGTTCCAATTCCAGTGACAAGGTTATAACCTTGATGCGCATAGTACGCGCCGTTAAAGCCGAGAGCCACTTGATGAAACGCTTCGTTGTACAGCGCAGAGTTTTGGTAGATTTCGTAAAGGTATGAATTGAACAAACCGAGCGGATGTCCCAAGTACTGGATAAGATCAGCGGTCATACCAGCCCAAAGAGGTGAAGAAAGGCTTGTTCCTCCTACAACAAAGGTATCACCTTCGGCGATGACTATCGCACCCGTATACGGGTTTGCGTCCGCTGAAACGTCTGGGGTAGCTCTTGCGCTAAGCCCCAGAGCCGCTTGGTACCAAGGCACGGGAAAGAGCGTGCTATACCCGCCTCCTGAGGAAACTGTGGCACCAGCGTACTCGGGGGATATGCTCCACGCGTCTTCAGCGCTGTAGCTAACATTTTCGTTCATCGACGCTATAGACCCGTTTATCACGTTCACGAAAAGCGTCGTTCCGCCAACCGATGTCACAAAAGGAGAACTGGACGGGTAAGACACGCCTCCGTAAACGCTGGGCGTCCCACCAAAAGCCCCTTCGTCACCAGAAGACGCAAAAAACGAAATTCCTTCGGCTGAGCCCAGCGCAAAATAGTACTCCAAGTACGGATAGTTTAGAGAACCCATTATATAGAACCCAGAAGCGCCAAGAAGGCTTTCCGCAATCCCCCAGCTCATCGAAACCACTTGCGCAACATGGGAGCTTACGACGTAATCCACCGCTTCAAAAAGCGCGTTTGCAGGGTTCGACGCAACCACCAAGTAAACTTTTGCGTATGGCGCAACTGAGTGAACAGCTTCAACGTCTAGTGCTGTTTCAACGTCCCAACCTGTGAAAACACCAAAATCCGGTTGATACTCGCCGATTGGAACGATAGTAAGGTTAATCGGCGGCAAATGGAAGGTGTTGTCAAAACGCGCCAAGTCTTCTTGAATAAGCGGGTCGCCGAAAACGTCGATCACTGCGACCGACACTTCCTTACCGGTGTATCCTTGTGAAAGAAGAGGAGTAATATCGTATGCCTCTTGGAAAACCTGTGGTGTGTAAAAAGTGTAGGAATACTGAAGTGAAGGGTAAAAGGGTGTTGAGTGGGGAAGGTTGGTCGGTTGTACGCTCGAACCGTGTAGCGCACCTAGAATGATGTGGTAAGGCGTTACCAAGGAGCGGTTGCTCAGCCCCACGATTTGAGTGCCATATAGCGCGCTTGGTATAACAGGGACGTTTTCTGGTGCGTAGTAAATTTCGCCGTTGTAATCGTACAGCACGAGCTTTGTTTTGAAAACTCTTTCAATAAGAGAAGCGCTACCTGAAACGCCCAAAACAAATCTATCCGCACTTACGTAATTTATTCGAAAGCCTTGCGACACAAAATAGCTCTCAAGCGCCTGGAAAGCCTGCTCGCTTGGTGAAAACTGCTTTAAGATCACATCTTGAGAAATAGGAGGCGTTTCGCCACTTGAAACACGTTCTGCCAAAGAAAGAAGCGTGTTTGTGTTTCTTGGTGGCAGCATCACCGTGAGCTCCACTTCCGTATTGGGCGGTAAATACGAAACTTTTGTGCCAAGCGATTGTGGATAGGCAAAAACAGCGTGAGAGCACGTGATGACGCACAAGCCTGAAAGTGTGAGCAACAACAGAAAAGAAGAAAATCGCCTTTGCATGCGTGTTTCTATGCTTTGTGCTTATTAAAATTTTTGGCGCCTAGTGTCAGAATTGTGGTGAACGCAGTCGCTAAACGTGGAAAACTTAGGACACCATTATTAAACCCAAAGTGGTTTAAACGATAAAGTTAATAGGAGTATTTCGCTTTATTATGTGTCCGATGACCACCACTATCGAAATAGACGGCTACTTAGAGCGAAAGCTTGACCTACTTGTTGGACTTGGGCTTTACGCCACAAAGTCTGAAGCCGTAAGAGACGCAATTCGAAGGCTGCTAGAGCAAACCGACATCACAAAGATTGCGCTTGACATGTACTTAAAAGGAATGGTGAGTCTAGGTTTTTGTTGTGAAATCGCCGACCTTTCATGCGACGAAATGCTTGCGCTTTTACAAAGGAGAGGACTAAAGCCCAAACTTGGGGTCGAAAGCCTAGGAGAGCTTGAAAGCGAAGTGAAAGCGATCGAAAGCGCCGATTCTCTTCTCTTTGAGCTCCTTCCACTTGCGGTTCTGGGTAGGTACCTTAAGCTTGATTTTGTTTCTTTAAGCGAAAAATCGTTTTTTATTGCGGAGCAACAGCTTGACGAAATCCCTTTTGACACAAGAAGAAGTGTGCTCACGCTACTAGGAGGAGACGAAAGCAGGCTTTCCGTTGTAAAAGGCATAAGGGGCGCTGAAGAGTTTGCGGCAAAAAATGGGCTTTCTATTGGCGAAGCTTCCTCTGTTTTGAGCGCCTTAAAAATCAAGGCTTTACTGATTAGCGACGACCAAAGAGTAAGAGATGTAGCGAGAATTTCTGGTTGTGCAGTAGCTTCTAGCGTGTCATTCATTGTTTATCTTCTTAGTTCAAACAAAACAAGCGAAAGAGAAGCACGCTTTGCGCTTGAGTCTGAGTTCTCTCTAGGATATTCCCTTCCGCTCACACCTACAGAGCTTTCTGC
>Ga0208559_100333_pt1 | contig 12420 bp, 10 predicted proteins | sample BED_Mat_host_6_1_FD_187138 | JGI IMG/M metagenome (GOLD analysis project Ga0208559, IMG submission 187138) | Extremophilic microbial mat communities from Yellowstone National Park, USA - BED_Mat_host_6_15 (SPAdes) (version 2) | ecosystem: Environmental > Aquatic > Thermal springs > Hot (42-90C) >...
GCTTACAAAAGCGCAAGCGATCTCGAAAGTTACGAAAGAGGCGGCGGAGATTTTGGGTTTCGAAAACGCAGGAGAGATAAAACCTGGCTTTGTCGCATCTTTGAGCGTTTGGAACGACGACCCGTTCTTCATAACAAGCCACCCTATCCTTGTGGTGGGCGAAGGAAAGGTGGTTTACCAAGATTCTAGCTCGACCTAATTCTTGCACAAAATTACGCCAAGCGGGGAGAAAACTGGAAACGTGAAAGTCGGTAGCTACCAGTGAACCGCTCACGCCAGAGCTCATGAGTGGTACTAGTGATAAAAGAACGACAAGCCTCGCCCAATTTAGGCGCGTGTGATATTTTTAAGTTTGTGAATGTTTTGAACGTGGAACACAAAACGTGTCCCCATATGAGGATGTGTATAAGGGCTCTACATATCCCTGAGTCCCAAGGATCGGGGAGTAGCTCCAAGAGGTAACGGGCTAAAGACGTAGTCCGTTAGCTACCGCTCGCCGAACTAGCTGAATGGGCGCTTTCCACCCGCTGTGATGAACGCGATAAGCCACGAGACGTGTTGACCGCTTTAAGGAAGCCTCGCTCTAAAGAGGCTGAGAGGAGGTCAGAATAACCTAGTCACGACTTTTAACGAATGGTGACTGTCAAAACATGTCAATGGCTTAATAGTGTGCACAACGCCTTTAAAACGCGAAGATTTTACCGAGTATGGTCAAGTTTGTATTTGGGCGTAACCGATGAAAGCGAATTTTTTGAGAGAAAACGAACTATGAGGTCTTGTAAATTGTGTGCAAAACAGGCAGCTTGTCGCTTTAATTTCTACACAAAGGTTTGGCAAATCATCACTTAACATTTTTCAAAAAAGCCTAACAGCCAAAATCAGTTTAAAGGTATAAGTAACGCAAAGCAGTTTGCAGATAAGCTTTACGAATTACGAAATAACTAAGGGTGTGCCTGTGTGGCTAAATTAAGCTGTTCTTCAAAAACAGTGCAAAAAGCTTTCTCTAAGACCTCAATTTAGAAAAGTGATTAAGGAGCTTAAAGCGCTTACCAAAAACGAACTTGGTACAAGGCAGGAAATTTTGCCAGTAAGAATTCAAATTAGCTTTACAGGGTAGTAGATTAAAGAAAGAGCTTGTGGAAAAGCGAGATAATGGCTATCGTAATTACGGATCCCGCTTTGGATTACTATTTGAAGCACAGAGTTCGCCTATTTTGAAAAAAGCTTTTTTGTCGTCACAAGTTACCAAGTGCGTGGATTTTGGGTGTTTAGTGCTAGCCGCCGGCGAATCAAAAAGAATGGGTGTGCAAAAGCTATTACTTGAGTACAAGGGCAAACCGTTACTTACGCACGTGATACAGCTTGTAAGAAGCTTACCAGTAAAACACAAAGTGATAGTTTTGGGTCGTGACTCGCAAAAAATAAGAAGCCAAGTTGAACTTTGTGATTTTAAAATTTTGGAAAACCCTCATTACCAACTTGGAATTTCTTCGTCTATTAAGCTTGGTTTTCAGGAATTGTGCGATAAAGTGGACGCGATACTTGTGGTATTAGGAGACCAGCCTCTCGTCAAAGAGCAAACCGTAAAAACGCTTTTGGTAGAGCATGAAAAGTCAAAACCACTCGCAACTGTGCCGACACACAAAGGAAAAAGAGGAAATCCAGTTATTCTGAGCGTTGAGCTCAAAGAAAGAATTCAAAACTTACAGGGTGATAGGGGGGCAAGCCAGCTATTCGACTCTTTGGGTAAAAGGGTTCTTTATGTCGAAGTTGACGACCCTGGAATTTTGATTGACATAGACACAAGCAAAGACTATTACACGTTGTTAAAACAAAACGCTTTTTGGTGAGCAAACGCTTTGCGCTTTATGCTACTTGAGTACAGACTGGTTGAGCTACCGTTGCTCTCGCCTTTCACCACAAGCTTTGGCACGCAAACAGTAAGAAGGGCGTTGATATTTGAGCTACGCTCAAATGGTGTGACGGCGTATTCGGAGTGTGTAACAGATGAGGAACCTCACTATAGCTACGAAGACAATTACACCGCGCTACACATAATAAGGGACCACCTTGTGAAGCTTGTTTCTGACCTTCCAAAGCCTGAAGAATTTCTTAGACGCGCAAGCGCGATTAAAGGGCACAACATGGCAAAAGCGGCGCTCGAAATGCTACTATGGGACTATCACGCAAAGCTAGAAAACAAACCGCTCTACAAGTTTTTGGGGGAGACAAAGGGTTACGCCGATGTTGGAATTTCAATAGGAATGGATGAACCGAAAAACATGGTGGAAAGGGTGGGCGAAGCGCTAAATAAAGGGTATAAAAGGGTGAAAGTGAAAATAGCAAAAGGCAAGGAGCTTAAAATTGTCGAGGCAATAAGAAGCGCTTACCCCGACGCACCCCTAAGTGTAGACGCAAACTGTGATTACACACTTTCCGATTTTCATATCCTTAAGGCGCTTGACCAGTTTCACCTGCTTTATATCGAACAACCGCTTGAACACGATGACTTGATTCACCACTCAAAGCTCGCAAAGCTCATTTCCACACCTATTTGCTTAGACGAATCCATAACCTCAACAGAAAAGTGTAAAAAGGCGTTTGAAATAGGCGCCGCGCGTGTGGTCAACATAAAGCCAGGAAGGGTCGCTGGTCTTTTTCCGTCTTTGGAAATTGCGAAAATCGCTCGCTCCTTTGGGGGGCATGTTTGGGTGGGCGGAATGCTTGAGACAGGTGTTGGTAGGAGTTTTAACATAAGCTTTGCGAGTTTGTCGCTCGTGGATTATCCGGGTGACACTTCGCCAAACGAAAAGTACTTCGAAAAAGACATAGTTTTAAACCCGTTTAAAATGGTCAACGGAAGAATAACACCCAATCACGGCGCTGGAATAGGAATTGAAGTGGACTACGAGCGTTTGGAGCGTGTGACCAAGACGCGAGGAACGCTTTTAGAGGTGGTCCAAACTTGATACAGGAAATCGAGAAATTCGTGCGCTCGCTGAGTGATGAAGAGCCGTCTGCGCATGATTGGTGGCACACACAGCGCGTAAGAAGGCTTTCTCTTGAAATCGCGAAAACAGAAGTGTGCGACATCCGCAAAGTGGAGATCATCGCGCTTTTACATGACGTGTGGGACTGGAAAGTTCCAAACAACCAAGCAAAAAAGCGCATGGCGTTAGAGCTTCTGCAAAAGCTTGGCCTAAAAAAAGAAGAAATCGATGAAATTGTTTGTGCAGTCGAAGCGGTTAGCTTCAAAGGCGCGCTTGTCGAAGATGTGCCCACCACAAAAGAAGGTGAAATCGTAAGGGACGCAGATAGATTGGACGCGATGGGCGCAATAGGAATCGCAAGAGCTTTTTCCTATGGGGGAAAAGCGGGAAGGCCAATCCACACACCAGAAATCCCTCCAAAGCTACACTCTTCTTTTGAGGAGTACGCGCATTCGAGTTCGAGCACAGTCAATCACTTTTATGAAAAGCTTTTACACCTTAAACAAAGAATGAAAACAAAAAGGGCAAAGGAACTCGCAGAGGCAAGGCATGAATTCATGCTAAAATTTCTTGAAAGATTCTTTCTTGAGTGGGAAGGTGTTGCTTAATCCACATCTCAAGATTCGGTTAAGCTGAAATATTACGCTTGGTTTTAGCACATGTTTTTGAATTGGGTGAACTTGCGACCCTGCTAAACCACTTAAAGAGACACTGGCTTGTAATTGTGACAATTTCGGTTTCAGCGCTTTCCGCTTCTGAGCTCAGGGTTTACGTGCCAGTTTTGATCGGTCGTGCGGTAGAAAGCGTGCTCACGAAAGGCGCAAGCTCTGTGTTTTACTATGCGTTTCTTATCGTTTTGGTGTCTGGTGTTGCGGGAGCGCTACAGTTTGTGACCACATACGGTGGACAGTGGCTTGCGCAAAAGGTGGTTTACCAAATCAGAAAGGAGCTTTTTGATTCAATTCTTTCAAAAAGCGTTTCGTTTCACGACTCAAGCTCAACTGGCGACCTCATCGCTCGCTCCACGATGGACATAGAGGCGATTAGAAGGCTAATAGGCTTTGGCGCTCCACAATTTATGAGCACCACTTTTCTCATCATAGCGTCTGGCTTTGCGTTCTTCGGTTTGGGAAGGATATATGGTTTGGTTTACCTTTTGACGCTTCCAATTCTACTTTGTCTTACATTTCTTCTTGCGAAAAAACAAGAGCGATTTTGGGGCGCAATACGAGAAAAGTACGGCAAAATGTCCAAAATTCTTCAAGAGAACATAGCTGGTCAAAAGCTCATCAGAAGCTACGCGATAGAAGAAGATCAGGTGTCTCTTTTTGAAGAGTCCACGCGCGACTACGTTGAAGACTACAAAGGCGTGTCTTTTGTTCGCGGTGTGTACACACCGTTACTCACACTCACCGTGAGCGTGGCCGTCGCGCTTTTACTCATGTTGAGCGGCGAGCTCATACGCGTGAGCGAAGTGGGTGCTCTTGTTGCGGCGGTAAACCTTTACGGAACGCTACTTTCTCCAGTAAGGTTTTATGGGCAGTTCGTGCTTTTTTTGGAGAACGGGCGTGCTGGGTTGAAAAGAGTTTACGAAATTGAGCGCGTTCCTGATGAAAAAATCGAAGAAAGCGGGTTGGAAGCAAGTTCAATAAAGGGTGAAATCGAGTTTCAGGACGTTTGGCTTGAAAAAAGTGGTAAATACGTTCTTCGAGGAATCAACCTGAAAATACGCGCGGGTGAGGTGGTCGCGCTTGTTGGTGAATCTGGTTCAGGAAAAACAACGCTGATCGATTTGATCCCACGTTTTTACGAGCCGACGCACGGGAGGGTTTTGCTTGACTGTGTCGACATAAAGCGCTACAACCTTAGATCCCTCAGAAGAAACGTGGGAGTTGTGTCGCAAGACGTGTTTCTCTTTTCAGGCACACTGAGAGACAACATCTGCTTTGGCGTGGAAAACGTAAGCGAAGAGCAGCTGAAAAACGCGGTTGAGCTTGCACAGCTTTCTGAGTTCGTAGATTCTCTTCCTGATGGTTTCGACACTCTTATTGGTGAAAGAGGAATAACGCTTTCAGGCGGCCAAAGACAGCGCGTTGCGATCGCAAGGACTTTGTTGGTAAATCCAAAAATCATCATCCTTGACGAGTCGACGTCAAGCCTTGACGCTCAAACTGAGCGAAAGCTTCAAGAAGCGATAAGGAACGTGATTTCAGGAAGGACCACGATCATAATTTCACACAGGCTTTCCACACTCAGACTTGCTCAAAGAGTTGTGGTGCTAAAGAACGGTGAAATCGTCGAACAAGGAAGTTTGAACGAACTTCTCACCAAAGGCAGAGAGCTCAGAAGAGTTTTGCAGCTTGAAGCTCTGAGCAAGGTGTGAATCATGGTTTACGAGGACGAACAAAAGCAGATTAAGGATTTTGAAAAAGTGCGAAGACTTGCTTCTCACATGCTAAAGTACAAAAAGGAGGTGGTGCTTATTGCGCTGAGCATCTTGACGAGCACTGCGGTTACGATGCTAGCGCCTTACGTTTTGGGGCTTTCGGTGAACGCTATCACCCAAGAAAAGTTCACACAGACTGCAGAGTTTGGCGCGCTTTATGGCGCGCTTTACGTGCTGAACTACTTTGCGGAAAACAGAAGGAGCTACTTACTTCCTGTTGTTTCACAGAAAGTGATCAAGGATTTAAGAGACGAATGCTTTAGGACGCTACAAATCGTTCCGATTGACTACTACTCAAAAAGAGAAGCCGGGCGTATCATGAGCTATGTGTTGAATGACGCGGAGGCTTTGAGCGACTTTCTTACTTTTCAGTTGCCTCAAGTTCTTGCGGGTTTTATCGGAGTGATTGGCTCTATCGCGATAATGCTATACCTTAATTTGTCGCTCACCGCGATTTCAATCAGCGTGATACCCGCGCTTGCGCTGTTTTCGTTTGCGCTACAAGGCAAAATCAGAAAAAACTTTCTTGAAACACGAAGAACTATAGCGGTTGTAACCGCTAGGCTACAGGAAGCGATAAGCGGAATCAGGGTGATCAAAGCGTTTTCAAAGGAAAGAGAAATCTCAAAAAGGTTTGATGAAGCAAATGTGAACAACATGCTCGCAAACCTAAAGGCAAACAGGCTGACCTCAAGCTTTAACAGCGTGATTCTTGTGATAGAGGCTTTTGGGATCGCGCTCGTTCTTTTCTACGGCTCAAAAGAGGTGCTTTCGGGTGAAATCACGATAGGTCTTCTTGTTTCGTTTCTTGCGTACGTGCAGGGCTTCTTTAACCCAATCATTCAGCTCAGCCAGTTCTACAACTCTTACCAAACGGCTATGGTTGGGCTTGAAAGAATATACAGATTGATCGACTCCGCGCCAAAAAGTGATGAAAAGCCCGCAATTCCCGCTCCAGAGCTCAAGGGTGAAATCGAGTTTCAGGACGTCCACTTCTCTTACGATGGAAAAACTGAAGTTTTAAAGGGTGTGTCTTTCGTGATACCTTCTGGTTCAAAAGTGGCGATCGTAGGACCGACGGGGGCTGGAAAATCCACGCTTGTGAACATTCTTCTTAAATTTTACAAACCGACGAGTGGAAGAGTCCTCGTTGATGGCTACGACATATTCTCACTTGAAACAAAGAGCTATAGAAGTCAGCTAGCGGTGGTTTTGCAAGAGCCCTTCTTGTTTTCCACAACCGTTTTTGACAACATTCGCTTTGGCTCTAAAACGACCAAAGAAGAGGTGCTCAAAACTTTAAAAGAGCTAGAGCTTGAAGACATATTCTCTTCTCTTCCACAGGGGATTGACACGCAGCTCACCGAGAGAGGAGGAAATCTTTCAGAGGGGCAAAAGCAGGTTGTGAGCTTTTTAAGGGCGATTGTGAGAAAGCCGAAAATCATAATTTTGGACGAAGCGACTTCACAGCTTGATCCGTTTACTGAGTCAAGACTTCAAAAAGCGCTTTTCAAAGCGCTAAGCGGAAGAACTTCAATCATAATAGCACACAGACTTTCCACGGTAAAGACGTGCGACTTCGTGATATACATAGACAACGGAAAAGTGGTCGAAATGGGGCCTCCTTCAAAGCTCGTAAACAGCGACGGAAGATTTGCGAAAATGCTTAAGGCTTTTAGTGACTCAAGCGCGTTTTGAACATGTTTCGCAAAGAGTGTTACTCGACGAAAGGCTTTGCAAAAACAGCTTGCCACAGGTAGTGCACCTAAAGAGCGCAATCCTGTTTGGGTCTTCGCTTTTGGTCCTTCTGTAATTTTGCGTCCAGTACGCTTCTTTTAAAACCACTTTTTCTTCGACATCAAGCGCTAGCTCCCAAGGGTGTCTTGTGGCAATGCGGATGTCAGCGTCCTTCACTTCGCTTTTTGTTACGCTTTCAAGAAAGCGCTTGAACCACTCAAGCTCAAGCGTTCTTTCATAAAGCACAATTCTTGAAACGTATCCAGAGGGGCACGCGTAAACGCCCAAAAGTTTTCCTTCGTGTTCGCTCAAATAAAGCTTTGCGTGTTTGTCACAATGCGAAAAGCACTTGCTTTCACCACTCAAAGCGCTTTGAACGATTTGTTTTATCATAAAACAGATAAATCACACAAACTTTTAAGCCTTCGAAAAATGAAACTGTTTTCTCACTATGCGTTTTCTTTTGGTGTTTCGCTCGCTACGTTTGGCGCGATTTCGCGCGCATCCTTTGTGTCTTTTGGTACAGAAAGCAAGCTGTCTTATGTGTTTTCGCTTTTTGTGATAAGCGTGTTCACAAACAAGCTGATAGACGCGCTAGGTCATGAAATAAGAGGGGGTTTTGCTTCTCGCTCCCCAAGAACTCACACCCTTTCACGCGCTGGTTTGATTGGCGCGTTCACGGCGTTAGGAGTGTCACTAGCTCTTCCGTATGTTTTGGCGTCGATTCAAGGCGACCCCGTCTACGCGGTTAGACCCTTTCAAAGCGATTCCGCTTTCTTTATCGCTTTCTCTCCTTTTTTGGGTTTTGTTTGCGGTTCATCACACATTATTCTTGACGCGTTCACTGAGCGTGGTGTTTACACAAAAAAGAAAGGTCGATGGGTGAGAATCGCTTTTGCACACTTTACTTACGACAACCCCCTTTTAAACTTTTTAGCACTATTTTTTGGCGCGGTTTTTGCGATTTTTGGTGCTAGGCTTTTAGGGTTATACTTTTAAATTTCAAATCCAATTAAACTTGTGGTTTTGCGCGCTTTTTTGCTCATCGTTTTATTGGCAATCCTTGTGCTACACGCACAGGCGAGCTTTTCAAAGGTCGATCAAAGACGGTTTTATGGTTTAAGACCCTTTCTTTCTTCAAAAGCCACAAGCGCGCTTCCTGTGCCCGTTTGGGACGAACAACTTGGCGAAACTTTTACGCAAGACTACGTCAACCTGAGTTGGAACGTGAGCGTGGTTTCGCAGACGGATCGCTATGGTTACGGTCCTGCTTATCTTTTAAACGGGCTGACGAACGCAGGCTGGTGGTACCAAGTGGGTGTGGCTTACGACTGGCCAGAAACAAGCGGCGGCTACTTACCAGGTTTTGTAATGGTTTTTGAAGTTTTCAACTCTACTGGGTTTAGCGTGTTTCCAGAAGGTGGTGGGGGAGGAGCGCTCAACTTTTCAACGAGCGTGAAATCGGGCGACACAATTCTTCTGGAGCTCAGCTTTTCTGCTACAAACGTGAGCTTTTTTGCGAAAGACTACTCAACTGGCGCTGTGGCGCACACCTCGTATTTTGCGCATGGCTCGTATTTTGTGGGAAGCGTTCATTCACCTTCAAACCAAAACGGCTTTTTCACGGGCGTTATGACGGAAGAGTATCACGTGGACAAATTTTTTGGTTCTTTGAAACCTGTTTTGTATCAAAGCTTTTCAAAAATAAACACCGCATGGTTATGGGCGGACGAGTACGACCCTTCTAATGGCACACAGCTGTTTTACAACTCAACCTTCATGCGCTTTAATTACGTTTACGAACTTCAAAGCTTTTACACAGATGGTGCGTACGAGTACGCGTACGGTTACGGTTTTGTGACGGGAAAGGAACCAATCTCGCTCACGGTTTACGCAAAACCGGTGTACGCCGATTTTGGCGAAGTCGTCAACCTTTCTCTCACAGCTTTTGTTCAAACGAATAGCTCGTTTGAGTACACGATTTACCTTGACAACACGCGTTTTTACAGCTCTTTTTCTTTGTCGCGCGCGCTTTTGCTGAACACTAGCATTCGTGCGCTTGCTCTAGGCGAACACTTTTACTATGTTTTTGTTCGAACACTCAAAGGATACGTGGCATCCTCTAAGCCGTTTTTCTTTTCGGTCAATCCTGACCCTAGCTTGTTCGTAAACGTCTCACGAAACGTGGTAGACGCTGATGAAACAATTTTTCTACACTTTGGTGTGATTGGCGGAACCCCTCCCTACACTGAGCGAATTTACGATAACCGCTCGCTTGTCGCAAGCACAAACTCTAGCTCTTTGAGTTTTTCGCTCAACAAAACGGGTTTGGTCACACTCAAAGTTTTGCTCAAAGACCGTACAAACTACGTTTCTGAGCAAACGCTTTTACTAAGAGTGAATCCAGACCCACGCGCGCAGCTTGTTTTTAATAGAAGCTTTAGCGACATCGGTGTTCCGCTTCCAATAAGCGTTGTCGTTTCTGGAGGAACTCCTCCGTACTCTGTTAACTGGTACGTGAATCACACGTATGCGACAAGCGGTTCGCTGTTTTACTTTGTGCCGCGCGACAACGCGACGTACTTTGTTCAAGCGAAGATCACCGATGACACGGGTTATACGATTTTGACGCAAGCGCTTGTTTTAAGGGTGTTCAGCGACCCTGTGGCTTTCCTTAACGTCACAAGCTCGCCTTTTACTGGTAAAGTGCGCGCCACGGTTTATGTAGAAGGTGGCACACCCCCTTATCGCTTTGCGTGGTACGTTAACGGAAGAGCTCTTAACATGAGCTCGCAACAAATTTACTTGACGCTACCAAAGTTCGGACAAAACGTGATTAAATTGGTTGTGCTTGACTCCTCGGGTTATTCGATCACACTGGAACACAAGATCAACTACCAACCCTACACGCTTTACATTCTTCTACCAATCGTTGTTTTACTACTGGTTCTTTACCTCACACGAAAAAAACGCTTTAATATTTGTAAAGCTTGACACCACAATCATTGAAGTGAGATTGTATGATTGTGGCGTTTGACGTCGAAGGCGTGCTTGTTGATGGTGAATTTCTGCCAGAGGTCGCAAAACTCGTGGGCAAAGAGGAAATAGTAAGACAAATCACACTACAAGGGATTAGAGGAGAGATAAACTGGGAAGAGGGTTTGAGAAGGCGTGTGGAAGAGTTAAAGGGAGTTGATGAGACACTTTGCGTCCAAGTTGCACAGAGCCTTCCTTTTATGCCTGGCGCCAAACAAGCGCTCGAAGAGCTAAGGCAAATGGGTTGCACTTTGGTTGGCGTATCAGGTGGATTCAGCCTGCTTGGACAAAGAGTGAAAAAAGAGCTCAAACTCGACCATATTTTCACAAATGAACTGGTGTTTCACAAAGGACGCTTGATAGGCTACGCGTTACTTGTGAACGCCAATAAAACCCTTATTTTGAAAAGCGCTTTTGGAGAATTATTGGAAAAAGAACCCGTTGTTGCTGTGGTGGACGGCGCAAACGACCTTGAGCTCTTTACAATCGCCGATCTCAAAATTGCGTTTAACGCCCAAGAAATTGTGAAAAGAAAAGCCGATGTGGTTATCGAAAAAAAGGATTTGACATTGGTTTCAAAAATTATCAGGGAGTGGATCGGAAAAAGCGCCTAAATCGAATGACACCTTTAGTTAAGCACATCATGAGTTCTTTGTCAAGGCGCGTGAATTTTTGCGAGTAGAGCCAAAGATTTAAACTGAGCATTTGGGATGGTGGTACATCGCAATAAGTGCACTTATTAGCGTGTTTCTCCTAATAAGTTGAAAGTTACAACTGAAAGCCCAGCCCTGAAGGGTTTGAGCTTACTGTAAACGATGAACACCGACTAGATTTCATGCTGTTTATCCGAAACGCAAATTTCTTGTAAAATGTGGAAACGTATACTATAATGGAAGCCGCCCGCAGAGCCTGCAAAACTTCTCCTTTTAAACAGGATAGTTCACTAAAACACTTAGAGACGATGTGAGCTACCCCCGCCTGAAGGCGGGAGCTTCCTGAATCACCGCCACGCCTTGCCTCCTCAACCCAAGAGAGAGTAGAGGAGGTATTGGGCGAAGCTTCACAGGCTACCGCGGGTGGCACCCACCCTGACCTCTTCAAAAGAACCAAAGAAGCGTTAAGATCCCGGTCCAAGATAAAACCGCAGTGGGGGCAGAGAAAGACTCGGTCTTCTAAAGTCAAGCTTTGGTTGATCCCACCACACAGGAAACACTCACGGGATGTGTTGTATGCTGGCACAGGCAAAACAAGTTTTTCTCTTTTTCGAAACTCCCACTCAAGCACAGCTCTGAGTTCTGAGAACGAGGAGTCGTACAGCCTCATCCTTCTCTTTTTATTTTCGCCTTTTTGAACCAAATTTCGGACATCCAAGTCCTCTAACACCAAAACGTCGTACTCCCATGAGAGGAGAGCCCCAAGTTTAAAGAGTCCCGCCTAAAATCCTTTAAGTGTTCGTGTTCCTTCGCAAGTTTCATCCTAGCTTTAAGCCAGTTATTCGAAAGAAACCTTTTTCTTGAAAGTGTTCTCTGCAGCATCCTGATTCTTTCAAGAGAGCGCTCAAGCGGTTTTGGGTGCTCTAGGTACCTACCATCGGAGAGTGTTGCAAGCCTTGTGAGACCCAGGTCGACACCCACAGCGTTCTTGGGCTCCTTCGATGATTGCCCCAGTGTTTCAGCCTCCTCCACCAAGAAGATTACGTAGATTCGACCAGATGGGTAGAGTTTGACGCGCACTTGAGACACTCGCTTCAAAGGAAGCTCCCTGTGAAGGATTAAAGTGAAGAAGCCTATTTTACTCAAGTAAAGCCGAGCCTTCTTCTTTTTGTTTTTGCCCTGTCCGACATCCCTCGTGTTAGAAAGCTTCCAACCACTCTGAGGGTACACTAAGGAGAGGTACCTGTGCGGCTTCTTTTTCTTGGGCTTGTTCGCGAGCCCCTCGAAGAAGCGCTCCCTAGCTTGGTAGAACCTATCAGCAACCTGCTGCGCCACCTGGAAGTGTAACACTTGAAACTCTTGGTTCTGTTTTCGTAGGTCTAAAGCTAGTTGTCGAAGCTCGGTTTTATTCATAGTGTGCTTGTTCTTCTCGTACTCCCCTTGTTCAGCGTGTAGGAGCGCGTTGTAAAGCTCACAAGCTGCTTCGAGCTGGGTTTTTAAAACCCTCGCGGTTGTCTTTGATGCATACGCTCGGAAGCGGTATGCCCTCACACGCATT
>Ga0208559_100334_pt1 | contig 12417 bp, 11 predicted proteins | sample BED_Mat_host_6_1_FD_187138 | JGI IMG/M metagenome (GOLD analysis project Ga0208559, IMG submission 187138) | Extremophilic microbial mat communities from Yellowstone National Park, USA - BED_Mat_host_6_15 (SPAdes) (version 2) | ecosystem: Environmental > Aquatic > Thermal springs > Hot (42-90C) >...
GACAGTAGGGGTCGGTCACGCCGGAAACCGAAGACTTAGCTTCAGAAATACTACCGACCATACTCCCAACCCTAGGAGTATTACTCTTTACTCTCTAGAGCTAATAAAACCTATATAGGAAATACTAGTGATGTAAGTTCCCCGAAAAACCTAAATACTAATATCGTGAGTATGAAGTGTGAAGTGTAAGGTTGCAATCGATATTGGAGGAACTTTTACTGATTTCATAATACTCTCCGAGGTAGGTGAAGTTAGTACGATAAAATTTTTAACTAATCCCAGAAATCCTGGTGAGGTAATACAAAATGTAATAAAAGGCTTAAACTGCGAGGTAGAGGAGGTAGTGCATGCCACGACATTAGCTACAAACGCTTTATTAGGGCAGGAGAATCTTAACATTCCCAGAACTGCTCTTCTTACTACTAAAGGTTTTAGAGATGTAATAGAAATAGGGAGACAAAATAGGCCTAGATTGTATGATCTGTATTTCGAAAAACCTAAACAAATAGTCCCCAGAGAGTTAAGAATAGAGGTAGATGAGAGAGTTAATGCAGATGGTGAAATTTTAAAAGAGGTAGATGAGATAGAGGTAGAGGAAAAGGTAAGCAAGATAAAAGCCGAAGCCGTAGCAGTGAGTTATTTACACTCTTATATTAATCCACATAATGAATTAAAGACTAAGGAGGTCTTAAAGAAATATTTTAAGTATATCTCAATATCCTCAGAAGTAGCTCCAGAACCACGAGAGTACGAAAGAACTTCTACCACGGTAATTAATGCAGCTTTAATGCCAATAGTCTCCTCTTATCTTGAAAATATCCAGTCTTCTTTACCGACTGATAATTTTTATATAATGTCAAGCTCTGGAGGGCTAGTAGATATTAATGAGGCTTTAAATAAGTCCGTCCAATTAATAGAATCTGGTCCTGCAGCTGGAGTGATAGCGTCAGCCAGTTTCCTTCCCGAGGAGAACTTAATAAGTTTTGATATGGGAGGGACTACAGCAAAAGCGGGAGTCGTAATAAACGGCAAATTCGAGATAACTTCTGAGTATGAAGTAGGAGGAGAGGTTCATCACGGTAGAGTGGTTAAGGGTAGCGGGTACCCGATAAGGTTTCCCTTTGTGGACTTAGCAGAAGTTTCAGCTGGAGGAGGTACGATTATATGGAGAGATGAGGCTAACGCTTTAAGGGTGGGACCGATAAGTGCTGGTGCAGATCCCGGACCGATATGTTATAACAAAGGGGGAAATAAACCAACGATAACTGATGCTAATTTAGTCTTAGGTAGACTTGGAGAGGAATTATTAGGAGGAAACATGAAACTTTATAAAGAGAAGGCCTTAGAGGGCTTATCTAGACTAGGTGATCCATATGAGGTAAGTAAAGTCGCGTTAGATTTAGTCAATTTAGAAATGGCTAGGGCTATAAGGTTAGTTACTGTTGAGAGGGGCTTAGATCCGTCAAATTTCTCTCTTATAGCTTTTGGAGGGGCTGGTCCTCAACATGCGTTATATTTAGCCGATGAGATAGGTATAAAAAGGGTAATAATTCCACCTTATCCTGGACTGTTTAGTGCATTAGGACTTTTACTTGCTGACTGGCGTTTTGAGGCTAGGAAATCTTACCCTAGAGACTTAGAGAGGGACTTCAAGGAGTTAGAAAATAAATTAATTGAAAGGCTCAAAAAGGTTGATTACTTCATTAGATATGCCGATGTTAGATATAAGGGGCAGGGATGGGAACTGACAATTCAGGTTCCAGAAAACGTTAATGAAATTAGAAAGGTGTTCGAGGATAAACATTTAGCTACATATGGTTTCGTTATGAGTGATAGGGAAATAGAGATAGTTACTATAAGGGTGTTCGCAATTAGAAGGAGAGTTACGCCAAAAATATCACCTACATTTGGGAACGAAAACAAACCTAAGGAAATTAGAAAGGTTCTAATAGAAGATGATTGGGTTAATACAGAGGTCTACGTTAGGGAGAAGTTACCTAAGGGATTTGAAATAAGGGGTCCGGCAATTATTGAGGAGTATAGCTCTACTATCGTGGTCAAGCCAGGTTGGAAGGCTTTAGTAGATGATTCAATTATAATGGTGAGAGAATGACGAGTTGGGAAATAATTCATAAGGCTTTTGAATTTATTGCAGAAGAAATGGGAGTTATGTTAAAGAGATCGGCGATGTCACCTAATATTAGGGAGAGAATGGACCACAGTTGTGCCATTTTAGACGCTGAGGGAAATATCATAGCTCAGGCTGAGCATATACCCGTTCATCTAGGTTCCTTCAGTGTAGGAGTTAAGAATACTCTGAAAATCGTTAATTTAGAAGAGGGCGATATGGTTATATTAAATGACCCTTACATTTCTGGTACTCACTTAAATGACGTAATGCTGTTAGCCCCTATTTATTATAACGGTAAACTCATAGGATACGTTGTTAATAAAGCTCATCATGTAGACGTAGGAGGACCTTCTCCAGGGAGTTTAAACCCTTATGCCACTACAATATATGAGGAGGGACTTGTAATACCTCCAGTAAAGATAATTAAGAAGGGTAAGCTAAACGAGGAGATAGTTGAGATTATTAGAGAGAACTTTAAGGTTCCAGAAGTATCCTTAGGTGATTTAAATGCTCAGATCTCAGCTAACTTAAACGGTGTATTGAGAGTAAAGCAGCTAATAGATAAATACGGCTTAGATAGAGTTTTATCTTCCTGGGCAAAATCAATTGAATACGGAAGATCCTTAGCTCTTTCTGAAATTTCTAAATGGAATGAGGGTTCATTTGAGGATGAGGATTACTTAGAATTGGATACTTTAAAGAGAATAAGGGTTAAAATAACTATTAGTGATAAGGGAATAATTGCAGACTTTAATGGAACTGATAATCAAGTTGAAGCTCCATTTAACGCAGTATACGGTGTTACTTTTTCTGCAGTGAGTTTTGTGGTTAGGTCTTTAATAGGGAAGGACATTCCTACTAATGAGGGGTTTTATAGCGTAATTAAGGTAATAGCACCAGAGGGTACTATAGTTAATCCATTAAAGCCTGCAGCAGTCGGAGGAGGAAACGTTGAAACTTCACAGAGGATTGCAGATGTCACATTTAAAGCGTTTTCACACTCAATTCCAGTACCAGCTGCAAGCTCTGGTACCATGATGAACGTAATGATGGGGGGCACTTATAAGGGAAAATATTGGGCTTACTATGAGACTATAGGGGGAGGTACGGGGGGAAGACCAAATAAGGATGGAGTGTCTGGGGTTCATGTAAATATGACGAATACGTTAAATACTCCCATAGAAATAGCTGAAAGGCATTATCCAATACTTTTCACTACATATAGAATAAGAGAAGGAAGCGGAGGAAAGGGTATGTATAGGGGAGGAGATGGAATAATAAGAGCATTTAAGGTTTTAGAGAAAACTAAGCTCTCAATAATGGCTGAAAGATTTAAGGTTCCACCTTGGGGATTAAAGGGAGGAGAGAACGGAAAGCCAGGGAGGGTTACAATTATCAGAAAGGGTAATGTTGTAGAGGAAATGCCCAGTAAGTTCTCCACTATTTTAAATCGGGGAGATGAGGTAATAATTGAAACCCCAGGGGGAGGAGGATATGGAAGCGAGAAATAGTGATCTATTACTCTTTTTTTCATTCAATTTAGCTAAACATTTTAAATTATAAGAGGCATGTAAGTAACAGTTTATGGCTATAAAATTAGAAAAGTTAATTTTCTTTCATAATTTTACTATGCTTCGTAAACTGCCCACCCAGATACTCACCATCGTACCTAGCAAACTACTTCAAGGGGAAATCAGCCAGACAAGTCTTGAAGAAATTCCCAGAGTTAAGAAAATACACAAACCCCGTCCGGGTGAGGCTTGTCATTCTTTGTCAGAAAAAGTTAAAAGTGTGTTTTATAATGTTTATTGTAATGAGTATAAGTACTAGTGCAGAAATATATTACGAGGAAGCGGAGGAGTTTTTATCTAAGGGTGATCTTGTTCAAGCTTGTGAGAAGTATTATAAGGCTGCTGAGGAGGCTATAAAGCTTCTTGTTATAGAAAATAACCTAAAAGAAATAATAAATGAGGCAGAAGAGCACGGGTGGGATTCTAAGACATTAAATGATGCGGTAACTGAACTGTCTTATAAGCTTGGAGATAATATAATAGACATGTGGGCATCAGCGGTAACACTTTTTACTGCAAGGAAATTTATGGATAAAGATTTAATAGAGAATTATAAGAAAGACATTAAGACGCTAATTGAGGAGGCCAAGCAAAGATTTAGCATTAAAGTTCTTAAATGAGGCTGAGGAGTTTTTATCTAAGGGTGATCTTGTTCAAGCTTGTGAGAAGTATTATAAGGCTGCTGAGGAGGCTATAAAGCTTCTTGTTATAGAAAATAACCTAAAAGAAATAATAAATGATGTTGAGAGCAAGGGAAGATGGGAAAGCGAAAACTTGTTTAAAGCTTCCAAATTATTACGAAGTAATAATCCTGAAATACTAATTCTATGGAAAAGCGCATGGACTCTTCATGTGGAAGGATTCCATGAGCTTAGTTTAAACGAGAAGGAAGTTAAAAAACTTAAGGAAGATGTTAAGAAACTAGTTATATTTGCCATTAATAGTTAAGGATTTTACTCCTAATTATAGCTTTTTTCCTTAACCTTTCTTCTATACTTGATAATACTAAACATAAAATATTACTAGTAAGAATAAACTGCTTTTGAATTGTTCTTTAAGTGTTTACTCATAATTTATCTATATATTATATGAAATAATTATTTTTAGATATTTTATTAAAAATTTATCTCTTCCAAAGGGAGTGTGGATAACAATTTTGTTAATTCAGTATAAATTATATAAAGTATAATTTTATTTTCAATTCACCACAAGATTTATCAATTAATAAAGTATAGTATTGTAATTTTAACCTTATTCAAAATTTTTATTGTGAATCAGAGGTTTATAATGATATATGGCTTTTTTGGTGCTTTAATAGGAAACGAAGTATTGGTAGCATTAAGTGTCGAATGGAGTGGAAAAACTGCTGATAATAGGCTAATAGCAGTTTATTTATCGTCTGCCATCTTAGGTTCAATTTCATTCCTTTTCCTTAGTCAACAATTGGGACTTATTTCTATCCTACTTAGTATGGGAATCCTCCTTTATCATTCAAAGGAATACTTAGGTGTATCAAAAATAGGCTTGTCACCTACAACCTACAATTGGTTACTATTTTACTCTATCATGATATCATCTGCTATAGTAGCGTTCCAACTTGGATTGGGATGTGCAATACCTTACATAAACCTAATATTCCCTGCTAGCATGATTTTGGCAGTGATGGATAGAGATATCGCCCTTGTAACTGGAGTAAAAATTGCTAGACATTGGGAAAACGTATTGGCTTTCATACTATTAGCTATTGGGATGGGAATTTACCCTAATGGTAGTATTTTAATGATTTTAGCGTGGATTTTATCGTTTCACGCTTCTGGGTTATACAGATTTAAGGGAAGGAGGTATCCGATTCTCCACTTGGGCATTGCTTGGATATATCTTTTGATTGCGTCAATATTAGTTTTCAGTTATGATATATACATTCACGCAATAGCAGTGGGTTTTCTCTTCAACACAGTATTTGGAGTTGATGTAGTAATGATGGATTTGTTTGTCAATGCCTTCAATAGAAGGATACACGTAAAACCTTCATATATTCCATTTATCTTGTTAAATGTTGGTTTAACAATGAGGTTCTTGTACAATTTCGGATTATCAATACCAATTCTTTTATTGGCCTCTCCATTACAAGGAATTGGAATACTTTCATTTTTTGTATTAACACTTAAACAAGTGGTGAGGCTAAATGAATAGAGGTAAAGTTAGAAATCATGCGTTATATTTCCTAGGAGTACTCACTTATGTAGTTGCTCTACTACCGTTCCTCAGTGTTAATTTAGTAAAGGCATTGGTACTTATTCCAATAATAGCTTACACTTTACCTATAATGGAATATTTACAACCTAAAATTATGTCCTTAAAGATAGGATATAAGGACATTCTGGTAATGAAACCTCCGATTATCCCTTATGTATTTCTCCCTTATAACGAGATAAGGATAGTCTACGTTTCGATACCGTTAGTGCTAATGTTACTCACATTGACATTATATCTTACAAAATACACCATGTGGGGGAACGTAATAGGTACTGCATTTGAAGCATCTATATCGATTGTATGGGGATTATTCATTAATAACCCTCTCTTCCTTATACCATCAATATACTGGCTTCTCTACATTTTTACTGGCGCATTATACGTGGAATATAAGATACCGTATAGGAAACTAGATAGGAGGGTTGTACAGATAAGTTGGGTTATCTCATTAGTTCTACTAATAGTGCTGAGTTTAAAGAACCCAATCACTCTAATAACGTTAATTGAGCCGTCAACTAGATACCTAATACCGGGAGAAAAGCTGAAATCTCCTAAGGAAATAAGGGAATTAGGCAGGAGAGGATCAAAGAAGGATATACTCTTTGTAGTGTTGTTAATGATAACTTATACTTTATCAAGAATATTTCTCACCATCTAGTTTCTATAAGGGAAGTATTTGATCTGAGCAAAACTTTCGCTGTTGTTACCTTTTTCCCCCAACTTTTCCCTAAGTTAAATGACTAAGCATTCTACCTTCTGGGTCTCTAACCTGAGCCTAAGTTAAAGCCAATTATAAATATCAGAGTACTAGTCTATTAGAAAAATTGCATGACTTATAAATACAATCGACACTAAATATATTCAGAGAAAGTAAGAAATAACTCGATTAATGGGATAAGAGGTACTAAATTAAAAAAATTTGCATATATAAGAAGTTTTATAAACCATAAGGAGAATCTTATATTATGTCTCAAGAGGTTAGGATTGCAAAGACGTTAGATGCTAGGGGGATGTATTGCCCCGGCCCAGTTTTAGAAACTGCAAAGGCAATTAAGCAAATAAATGTTGGTGAGGTTTTGGAAATACTTGCAACTGATCCTGCTGCGAAACCTGACATTGAAGCGTGGGCTAGGAGAACCGGAAACCAAGTAGTTGACATACAACAACAAGGAGGAGTAACAAGGATATTAATTAAAAGAATGAAATAATTAGGAGTAAGTAATTATTGATTTCCTTTTTTTATACCATTTTCTTTAAATTTCGGTATTAAATTGATAGGATAGGATTGCCTTATATTCCATTTGTCAGTCTTAAATGGTTCTCCATCTATTGTAATTACTCTTTCAGCTATGATATCACAATATTTACATTCCTTACAACTTCTCGTATCGCAATCGTTGGTAAGGAAGAACTTTATCCATCCCTCAGGGAACTTTGTATTGTCTATCTTCACTTTAGTTAGTACAGAATAGGATGATGGCCCATTAACCATCTGAATAGCCTTTGTTGCCGCTCTCCCTTGAGGGTAGCTAACAAGATCTAAGAGATCTCCTTCATACATTCTCTCGGTAAAAGCCTTAACCACGTTCAATATCCATTCTGTCTTTTTATTTCTCCCAGCGATCTTAAACCTATTTATCCCTATCTCCTCGTAGTATTTTATATCCTCTGGCCTAATCCACCTACTCCTTATCAAATTTACTGGATCGTTTAAGACATCAGTTGCACATAATAATATAGGATACTCAAACCAAACGTCATTTACTCCGTTTACCATAGAAGTAATTGATGAAATTCCGTCATGTGTAAGCCTAAACGGGCAACCGTAAAGACAAGAATTGTTGAGTATTAACTCCACGTCGAATTTATTAGTTTTAGATAATGAAGCAATCTCCTTTAATAATTTGAAATCCCTATTTGCATCCTCATGCATAATAATAGTGTTTACACCTAAATTCGCATACTCCTCAACTTCCCTCACATTGTGAATTCTAGAAAACGATGAGGCTGATACTTCTAAGTCAGGGTATTCACTTCTTATTAGCCTAATAAGAAAGGGTACTGCTATTATGAAACCATCAACTCCTAGACTTACTAACTTGTCGATCTCTTTCATTACTTTACCAATAAATTCTGCGTCATATTCCTTGCCTAATAATGTGTTAGTATTCATTGTGTAAAGAAATTTTATGCCATAAGAATGTGCTATACTAATGTGATTCTTGAACTGTTCTTCCTTAATATCGGGTATGATAAAACCAGCCCTACCGTGTCCAGTTATTGTCCTCTTAAAACTTCCAAAAATGTATTTAACCTCTGGATACTTTTTTAATTCTTCCAATAGGGAATCATCGAAATTTGTAGCAACTACCAGCTTCATATGATATCAGACTTTTTCCATTTAAATAAGATTGGCTAAGGAAAAACATGTGGGAAATAGTTTAACGGGGTTTATTAGGAAAAAGTTATTTAGGAACTTCACATCCAGCGGTCGTTATTTCCCTTTAAATACTGGTCTCCTTTTTTCAAAGAACGCCCTAGCTCCCTCCTTAGCGTCTTCTGACGCTAACGCTTGGTTTTGCATTTCCCTTTCTAGGGCAAACGCATTATACCAAGGTAAATCCATTCCTTCGTTTACCGCTAATTTCGTAAATCCTACAGCTAATGATGGACCTTTAGCCACTTGTCTTGCAAATTCAAAGGACTCTTCAAATAGTTTTTCGGGTTCTATTAATCTGTCCAATATTCCGAGTTCATAGGCCTCTTTAGGAGAGAGCGTCTTTCCGGTTACTATTAAGTATATTGCCTTAGATCTACCCACTAACCTAGCTAAAAACTGTGTTCCACCCTCCCCTGGTATTAGGGCCAAATTGGCTACTTCTGGCATACCAAATTTTATATTTTCATCGTTAGCTCCAAATCTTAAATCACTCGCCAACGCAAGTTCTAACCCACCTCCCATACAATGCCCGTTTATGCTAGCAATTATTAGTTTCTTAGTGGACATCATCCTAAGCATAACCTCCTTACTAAACTGACTCGATAATCCAATATACTCGGGGGACTTATCCTTTATTTCATTTATATCAAATCCTGCAGAGAAGAACCTAGGAATATTACTAGTTATGAGTATGGCTTTAACGTTTTGGTCGAATCTCGATTCAACTATTATATTATCTAATTCCCTCAACATCTCAAGATTATGTGCGTTTGCTGGAGATCTATTTAATTTAATAATTCCTACTCCGTCTTCGACTTCTATTTTGAAGTACTTTGGATTTAACTCACTTAAGCCCATCAGTCTCACCTAATATACCCTTCTATTCCTATTTATATCTGGTAACTCTAAACCTAGAGGAGTAATTAGTTCTTTAATATCCTTAATGTATAACTGTCTCATTTCATCATTCCTCATTTTCTTTATCCCATACTTGTATGCCAAATCTATTGTAATCGACTTAGAGTGGCCAAACATGTCCAAGCCTCTAGGGAACCACTTATTTATTAATGCCTGCGCTAAATCCCTCTTGCCTTCCTCAACTAGCTTCTTAATACCAGTATATCCAAAGTTGATATGAAATTCCTCCTCCATCATCATGGTGGGTATTATCCTAGATAAGGGACCAAAACTAGAATCCTCAAAGGCTAATAGCTGGAACATTCCTACTCTATCTATTAAAAAGGTGAAGCCTAAGGTATCTTCCCACATATTGAATGGAATATTAAATGCGTCGAGCTTATGTCTACCCATTCGCCTAGATAGTAGATCTTCAGCTATTTTCTTTCCCTCCTCACCGAATTCCTTTAATATCTGAATTACTTGCCATCCGTGCCTCATCTCATCTACCATAATTCTCGAGATAGTTACCCTATCAGATAGTTTTGGTGCATGAATTAACCAAGGCATATGCTGCTCTATTGACGCAAATTCTGTATCCCCTTGAACTGACAATAGCTTAAATAAGACTTTAACTGCTTCTGGTGGAAGATCATAAATTGACTCAAACTTTCTTAATCCCTTATACTCTCCCCATCCAACGACTCTTTTAGGCTTTTTGTATTCCACAACTACCATCATTATACCAATTGTACTTAAAAGTATATAACGTTTTCTGTACGTAGAAAGAAAAAAGCGAAAAGCATAAAAGTTTCTAAAAAATAGATACTTAATGAGTTACTATGCAAAAATTTAACAGTGTAAGGGAACTGTCACAAGATCTAAAAAACACCTTAATAGAGATAATAGTGTTAAGGGCAGACTTCGAATTAGGCATGGTAGAACAAATTTCACCCTGGCTAGTTAACGCGCCAACAGTAGATGATAGATTATTTACGGCTAAGCTAGTTTCAGATGAGCTGAATCATGGTTGGCAACTAGTGAGATTACTGGAAGAGTTTAACGTTAAGGATAGAGTAGTTAAAATTGAAGAAGCTAGATTGGGAATCCATATGTTGGATATATCTAATATGCCTCTATTTAACTGGGAAGATGTCATAGCGTTTGTATTTCTAGTAGATAGAGCTGGGTTATATCAGTTGAGAGTAATTAAGGATTGTTCATTTGAACCATTAGCCAATTTGGCCTCTAGCATGATTAAGGAGGAAGAGAGCCATTTATTTTTCTCTAAAAACGTATTGAAGGCCTATCAGAATAAGAATAGGTTACAAGCTGCGCTCAACTTCTGGTTCCCTAGAGCCTTAGAGATGCTATATAAAGTGAAATCCCTAAATGAGGTTCATCTTAGAGACCTTAACGTTTCCGAATTGATAAGTGATAAACTCATTGAAGACTACGTAAGATCGACTAATGATGAGATGAGGAATTTTGGATTTGTTGAAGTAAACTACGATAAAAATCTCCACTATAATATTGTACTAAAATAAATTGCGAGATTTTAACGTACTAGATTAACAGCGTAAACTATATAAATTGGTTTAAAAAATTAAATAATAATGACTGCTAAGTATGGTAGAATTTTAAATGTAACTGATGCGTTGTTTTCAAAATGGGAAAATAGTGAGGCAGATAAAAGAATAGCAATTTATTATAAAGATGAAGTTTGGTCATATCGCAAGGTAATAGAGGAAATAAATAGGGTAGGTAATGCCCTAAGGGAATTAGGAGTGGAGAAAGAAAATAGAATATTGATAATAGCGTATGATACACCGTTCTTTATATCGATTTTCTATAGTGCCATGAAAATTGGTGCGATCCCGGTACCAGTTAACACTTATTTAAAACCAGAGGAGTATCTTTTCCTTTTAGAGGATACTGGAGCTAAGGTATTGGCAATTGAACCAGACATTTGGCCCAAGTTATCTCCATACCTTAAAGGTAGAGCTGATAAACTTAAACATGTTATAATTTTGCCCAGTATATCAGAAACGCAGAAGATCACTTTCGAGGATCATAATCACAAGGCAGAGTTGAGTTTTTATCATGGACTTGTTTCTACAGCCTCCACTCACTTAGAAGCTGAAAAGACTTCTCCAAACGATATGGCGTTTTGGCTCTATACGTCAGGGACTACGGGACATCCTAAAGCAGCAGTTCACTTACATAAAGACATATTAGTTGTTCTCGATACCTATGTGAAAAACGTTCTCAAAATCAGTGAAAAAGATAGACTATTCAGCGCCTCTAAACTATTTTTCGCTTATGGATTAGGAAATGGATCCTACTTCGCCTTTGGTAACGGTGCCTCGACAGTTCTGATGCCAGATAGAGTAGAACCCAGAAGGGTATTGGAGACCATACATAAATACAAGCCTACTATCTTCTTTGGAGTGCCTACTTTATATAACGCAATGCTACATGTAGAGGATTGGAAGAATTACAACTTAACTAGTTTAAGATTTTGCGTTTCTGCTGGAGAACCCTTACCCCCGTTAATATATATTAAATGGAAAGAGAGATACGGCGTAGAAATTCTAGATGGTATTGGTTCCACTGAGGCACTTCACATATATATCTCTAACATTCCAAGTAATTCTAAGCCTGGATGTACTGGGAAACCAGTCCCTGGATATGAGGTTAAAATAGTAGATGAAGATGGCAATGAGGTTCCTCCTAAAACTATAGGGGATCTCTACGTAAAAGGAGATAGTGTAGCCATGTTTTACTGGAATGATTACGAAAGTACTAGAAAGAACATGATGGGATCTTGGTTTAGAACTGGAGATAAGTTTTACAGAGATGACGAGGGATATTATTACTACGTTGGAAGGTCTGACGATATGGTTAAGACTTCGGGATTATGGGTTTCTCCAATAGAAGTGGAATCTGCGCTATTATCACATCCTGCAGTTCTTGAGGCTGCAGTTGTAGGTATTCCAGATGAAGTAGGATTAGTAAGGGTAGTTGGGTTTGTTACGCTAAAACAAGGGTATTCGCCAAGTAGTGAATTAGCTGAGGAGATAAGGAATTACCTTAGGGAAAAATTAGACCATTATAAGGTT
>Ga0208559_100335_pt1 | contig 12415 bp, 19 predicted proteins | sample BED_Mat_host_6_1_FD_187138 | JGI IMG/M metagenome (GOLD analysis project Ga0208559, IMG submission 187138) | Extremophilic microbial mat communities from Yellowstone National Park, USA - BED_Mat_host_6_15 (SPAdes) (version 2) | ecosystem: Environmental > Aquatic > Thermal springs > Hot (42-90C) >...
CTTAAAAACCTGTAAAGCGTAAGGGTATTTTTTGTTTACAAAATTATGACTTTAATGATTCCATTTATTATTTCAAAATGGTGAGAAACAAAAAGTATAAAAAGCAGTGAGTGCATAGTATTTTCGACCCGCATGAATACGGAAAAAAACACGGAAAAAAATAAGAACACGAAAAAACAGGAAAATCAGAATACGGACAGAAATCAAGAGGTAATTGAACATATGGCTTCGGTCTTATTGCACTCACTGATAAGGACTAATGAAGAGTTGAAAGAGTATAAAGAATTCTTAAGCACGTATATAGACAACCCATTCTATTTCACTGCGGTGAGTGATATTATCAGTTTTAAGGAGGATTTGAAAGAAGGAATAATATTGCCATATTTTGTAAGCCGTTTAACGTTTGGTTATGAAGTAGTAGTAAAATCAGTGGAAATAAAAGGTTCCGACGTAATAATATATTACCATAATAAGGGAGTTGAAACTTCAATTTTAGATAGGTATATAATAAATCTAGACTGGCAAAGATTACCAATAAAAGATTTATTTTTATTGGTAATCATATTATTCAATTTGCCCATGGATAACGCTTCAGGCTTTTCACTACATTTACAGTGGTTTAGAGATTACATAGAGCAAGAGAAAAATGTTGTTGTTAAGGTATTAAGGAATAATGGAATAGAAATAAGCAATTAACCCCGCCGTGGTTATTCATGGCGGGTTTTAAAATCATTTTTTTCTATTTTTATTTCCTTATGTCCGTATTTTTCACATTTATCATGTCCGTATTTCTTTTTTCTGAAAAATTGAATGTCCCGAATTCGGGACATTCAATTACTAAGTTTATGTTTTATCACTATCACTATCACTATTACTATATTAATCGGGAATTGAATTTCCCGAGTTCGGGACATTCAATTACTAATAACCATAATCATGATTTTTTAAATTTAAAATAAAGGAAAAATTTATAAACCCGTGAGTAGTATAGTTTTTTGACCCAAATGGGCAAAAACAACATAAAACATATGGCGAAAAACACAATGGAAGACATAAAAATGGAAAAAATATTACTGGATGAGGTTAGGGAATTAGCAATAGAATTATGTTTAGGCGGTGAGGTAGAGGAAAGACTAAAATGCATAAGCGACGCATTGCTATGGGATAATGATAAAATAGCTGAGTATCTGGTTAATGCCTTACCCAACCCAGAGAAAAAATATTACCTAAGAAATACTCAACTATATAACGCAATGTTTAGGACAGCGCTGAGGGATGAGGATAATTATATAAGGGGATGGTAAGCATAAATACTAAAAACAGAATTAAAACCAATCATTTTTTTCCTATAAATAATGCCCGTATTTCCTATTTCACTTAAGTCCGTATTAATATTTTTAAAATTGATTAAAGGCGCAAAACTTAAAAACCCGTAAGCGTATAGATTTCCTGACCCGTATGAGTCAGGAAACAAATCAGGAAACCACGGGTAAAGACGTAAAAAGTGAGTGCCTGAATGAATTAAATAAATTAAGCATGGTATGGTATAATCCTGTGACGTGGGAATACACAGCTTTCCCCGTCAGAGGGAATGAAATAGCGTTTAAAAATCAGGTAATATTCCTAAACGCCTTCCCAATAAACGCATTTATGGGGAAAAATGCGGTATTAAGGGTAATGCATTGCGGTGCACTCAAAGACATTTACGACACAATAAAGACCGTAATCAATAACAATAATGTGATTAACTTTATCAGTCATGAAAGCACAGCAAAAGCATTAGGATTAAACCCAAACAAAGCATTATATAGTTATAGGGAAGGTGACGTGATAATAATAGTGACACTGAATAAGCCGTTAAGGAATGTCGTGGACATGCAAGTTACCATTAATGACTTAGATGTTTACTTAGTAAAGGCAATACAGTGAAAAGAACTTTTTTTCCCCAATAAAAAACACCAATGTTTTTTTCTTTCACTTTTTTATTTTTAATTCAGTTTCATATTTAAAAATGATTAGAGGCACAAAATTTATAAACCCGTGAATAGTATAGTATTTCGACCCACATGGATGGGCAAAACACGAACACAAATACAAATACGGAAGAAACACAAATAGAGGCGAAAGCAATACGCCTAAATGAATCAATGTGGGGGAGCTATAAGTATCTATCCCCCATAGCAGCGCCAGGGGATTACATAATACCCCTTAGGCTAAGCAATGCAGGTAATGGAACATGGATATTAACGTTTAAGCTGATAAGGGTAAGGGAAGCAGAGGTGAGTATAAGTGAGTAATGATAATAAAATATCAGTGGATAGCCTAGGATTCTCATCGCATGAAGTAATGAGCATAACTGACGTGCCCGATGAATTCATTGGAACCGTTGAGAACTATAGGATTGAGAGAGATGAGAATGGAATAAATAAAATAAAGCTATACATAAATTATAATGATAAGCTAGTGGTAGTAAGCTATACCCGCATATACCTAGGCTTCATAGGGGAGCAATTAAAGAAAATGGGCATAATGTATTTAGATGATGTTAAGGGAATGACATTTAAGTTTAAGAGAATGCCGACCACGGCAAAGCTAAAGCGTAAGGTGAATTATAACCTTAGGCATGTGCCAATAAGCATAGTAAAGACCGATGTGAATGAATTAAATGAGAGCGCTGAAGAGGAAGAGGAAGAGGAACAGGAAGAGGAAGTGAACCCTAAAATAAAGGCGTTAAAGGGTAAGTTTAAGGGTAATTAAGTGGGTTAAATGAATGCAAAGGAAATTAAAATTAAAACGGCAATTCCCGACGGATTAGGGGATTGCCGTTTTTTATTCATTGATACAAAGGAATTAGTCAGCAAAATCGATAACTTAGATACTTACCCAACTAATCGCAGTAATTTTAAGGTTAATTACTTATGTGACGCCATACAGAAACAGGGAATACTAAGCCCCATTATTGTGCATGTAGTGAATAAAAACAGTTATGAATTAATTGATGGATTGAAAAGAATATTTTGCGCAATTGAGAATAATATTAGCCCAATACCCGTATTAGCTTGTGGAAAGATTAGTGAATTAGGCTTAGCTAGCACTTTCGCCATAAACAATATACATTTCCGACCCTGTGGATTTGAGTTATTGAATGGTATATACATGTTAGTTAATGAGAAAGGAATAGACATTAATGATATTGCGAAATCACTCATGAAAAAGGTTAAAACCATTAAGAACTGGCTAGCTACAATGAATAAGTTTTATAGCGATATTTATCCACAATTCAATAATACGGATTATGCTAAATTCATTGAATTCGTTGAGAAAGAATGCTTCAGCGCTAGTAAAGTAATGTATTGCGTAAATAAGTCTAATAGCCCAGACCAATTAACTGAATGCTTAACAGGTAAGCTTAGCCTGACTAGCCCAACTGAGATTGAGACAGTTAAGGAAGTGCAGAATGAAATTAGAAAAACAGGCGCTAAGGCTGAGGACATTAAGAATGCCTTAAGCATTTACTCAGCACTAAATAAGAATGCCGATAATATGCCTAAGGAATGCATTGAATTCCTAAACAAAATATTAGGTGATTATGATGGTGAGAATGAATAGCACAAAATACTACGGAGCTATTCAGGATGCAATACATAAGCAAATTGATAGAGGCATTTATGGAACATATGATGGCGCCAGTGAATTACTACTATTAACCTTTACTCAAGCTAAAAAGGAATGCCATGGGGATGAGGAATGTATCAATTACTGGAACTTACGCAGAGCTGAAGTTACGGGTAGAGAGGTGAGTGTATGAGTGTAGAACTCAGGGAACGCAGTCTAAGGATACTGGATAATCAATTAGGCTTAAGGATACTAATCTTTATTTCACCAATGAGTAGAATATATGAAATATTTTGGCAAGACATTCACGGTAGATTCATTAAGAAACTGGACTCAATTAAGGTATGCAGTATTTTCAGCGTATCCTATTGCGAAAGCGCCTACAGTGAAAGGAATATGCTTATAGACATAATGAAATGCAGAGATATCCATGTTGGGATACTAAAGACATTAGTGCCTATTCCCAGTGAGGTGTATAATGCTTACGCCTACGCTAGAGCTACAGGGGATTATGGGGAATATTATAAGTTGGTTAAGGATATTCTCACGGAGTTGAGGGGTAAGTTAGAGGATAGGATTAATGAAATGATTAAGTTTAATTATGCTGAGATGGATAATATTATTGCCAATTTCTTTAACTCTCAATTGTTGGACTATGGAACGGAGATAGGTAACTGGATAACGGGGAACCCACTATATGAGGAACATAGGCTATATGGACAATACTGTCATAATTGCTTTAATCCTAAGTGTAATGATATTGAGAGAGTAGTGATAACTGAAAAAGCAGTGGTGATTAATAAATGATACCCTATGAGGAAACCACTAACGTGATTAAACTGGATATTGATAATGTGAGTAAGTATAGTGAGGAAAAAGTTAAGGAATTACTCAAGAAATACGGTTATGAGATTGATGGGATTCAGGTTAAGCCCAGCAAATCATTGGGTATGCATGTATTTATTCATTTAAAGCAACCCATCAGCATTGACCTAATTCCGTTCCTTGAGGCAATGTTGGGAAGTGACATTATTAGGTCATGCCTAATCCAATGGCGAATAAATCACAATGCGTATTTAGATATATTCTTTAATAGTGTTGGCGTAGTTAATGATAAGATACCGATACGGAGAGGCGTTAATGATGTGGTTAAGTTCATGAGGTGTAGATGCCCTGAATTACTTGAGAAACTCACATTTGAATTAGGCGACCCACAAAAAGTTTATGCCTTTATTAGCGACGCCTTAAACTAATTCCCCTTTCATCTTATTACTTCCATTACCTTCTTAACTAGGGGTTCATAACTCTTTCTATACTCATACTTTAAACTCTCCTTGACGCATTGATACTTATCATACGTGAACCCACTCGTTATTGCTTGAGTAATTGCGTCAGTGAAATCACCCATGTCAGGATAAATGTATTGCATTCTCATGGGTGCAATTGGATTACCCCAATCATAAGTAAGAATATGGCTAGGCTTAATGAATCTAGTGCAATTAGTTGGTAATAATTCATTAGCGGTCTGATATGAGTTAGCTATAACAAATCTACCACTGTTTAGGGCTTCAATTGGTGGAACCCCAAATCCTTCAGTTAGGGATGGGAATAGGAAGTAATCACTTAAAGCGTATAGAATCCTTAAATCCATTTCACTTAACCCACCTATTAACACGTAATTAATTAAGCCCTTCTTAATAAATCCATTAAGTAGGGATGATGGGGATGCATAACTAAATAATTCACCATCATAATTAAACTTAGATTCACCGAAGCCGTAACTAATTTCCTCAATCTTAGAGTTATCCCCAATCCTCTTCCTAACCGTTTTTTGCTCAATTATCTCAACATACTTAGATGCCACGTGATGTAGGTAATCCACATTGCTACCAACTATAGTCGTGAAATCATGAGTCTGCATTAACTTAATCAGTAATGCGGTGGCTATGTTCTGTCCCTTCCTATCCATCATGGGATTACCACCATGATTAAGAAATCCCAACATAGTTAATTGAGAGACTGGATTAATTGGGGGAACAGGAATATTCCTAACACCATCATACACTAAACCCTTTACTTTAATATCATTCACCTCTAGGTTATGCTTAGAGTATTGGGTATTAGCGTAACACTCATGCCTATCACATATTAACCTCATGGATGCATTAATTGCGTTATTTAGTTGAACGCCATCTGAAGTGAATTTAAGGAATGAGTATTGTGGCATTGATAATGGGTTTAATTGATAAAATGGGTCAAGAAAGAAGACGGCTAAGTCACATGACTTAAGCCTCTTATTAAACTCTAGGGGTAATGGATAAACAGGCGCCATGACAATAAAATCCACGTTAGTGAATGGCGGTAACTTATCCGCTAAAGCGGATTGAAACAATCTAGCCTGAGTAGTAACGGATGTAGCCACAGTGCTGATTATGCATATGTTCCTAATCATGATTAATCACCTTAATGGTTTAATGGTTATGGTTGAATTCACGACCGTATTATACCCATTACCACGGCAATCAATAGCATCTAAATTAGCCTCATGAATCCTCACAGGCTTAATGGTGACAGCACTACCACTGCATCCAGGGATACCATTAGCGCCAATGAATTTAAGCATGAAAGCATCATCAAATAGTGCTAGTTTCCCATCATAATTAACCACTACCTTACCGTAATCCACTATAGTGCCGTTAGTGGTTATGCCGTGAGCCGTGCAATTCATTATGAAGCTTGAGCCAATCATGGATTCAGGGTTAGGGTACTTATCGTGAGTGGGTATGGGTAATGCGAATCCGAAGCAACCCTCCTCAATTAAGTTAGTGCATGTCCCAGCAAAGTAAATTAAGTCAGCATCTGGATTATAATTACTTATCTGCTTCTTAGGTAAACCAATGGCGAAATCATACCTAGAAACGGGAATAACATTAATGTGAAACACCTCATTGAATGCCTTCAGTAACGAGAATGTTAATTTACCCATTAATGTTGGTGCATAAGCCTTAATTGGTGTAACCTTAGTTTCCTCACCATCATATATTAGTGTCCTAGCTTTTCTCATTACGTGGTAATTAGTGTAAACTATATTATCTGACCGTGCTACACTGCCCTTAATATATACATTATAGCCTCTTATAAATGATTTACCTATTAGATAAGGGAAAGGGTTGTCTTGAGAGTGTGCATATATTGCTTTTTGGGTTATTATTATTCTTCTGCCCTCTTTATCCATTAGTATCCCATTCTCCTGCTTAACAATTCCTTGACTCATTAATTCACTTACTTCCCTACTATTAGCATCAATTATTTTATAGTGCTTACCCTCAAAGAGTACATGCATATAAAGGCATACATAGTAATTATTTATAAGGATTACGTCATAATATGATTATTTTAAATTTCCTCTCACATATGGGGCAATATATGGCTTATATTGATAGTTATGAACTATATGAATCAGATGCATTATATTGCAATGAAATGCCAGTTGTTCCAGTTACATATCCCTCTAATGTAATGTTATAATAAAGATTAAATACTGTTGTGCTTGTGGTGGATGATGAGCCAGGAGTCATAGTAACGGAGCCACTGAGCGAGTATGATGCATTCTCTGAACTTGATTGTGGTACAATAGTGGTTCCAGATACGGTTCCAATTTCATTAATGGAAACACCATACTTACCAGTGACATTACTATTTAAGGCAATAAACTTAATTACCTCAAGAGAGTATGATATCAACTCATTAATTGCTAAATTAAGCTTAACCACGCCACTAAATGATAAACCGTATACAGTTGATTCCTTACTGCTTAATTGAATTGGTGGGGAAACGGATGGGGTTAATGCGTATCTACCATTCACCGAATCACTTAATTGAGTATATGGTGCCTTAGCGTATTGTAATGCGTATGATGAGTTAATGCCTGATTGATACAGGAATTGAGTGGCAAGCGAGTAAGATAATGAGTATATAGTGGATTCACCACTTATGAATAAGTCATACGTGGCGAGTGAACCACTTAACCCATATACACCTGAAATAATGCTTTCATTCAAAGCACTCTGGGTAGTGCCATACATTAATGAGTAAGTGGATAACTCAGTAGTATTTTGACTAATAGTACCTAGCTTTGGTGCCTGAACAGTTATGTTTAGGGATGGTGGCTTAATATTAGCACAATTAATTCCGAAAACATTCTCAACCATCACCAATAAGCCGTGGGATAAGGAATTAACGGAGATAAATGAAAGAATTGGAACACTTAACCCAGCAATAATTCCCAGTAATCCCTTACCTAAACTACCTCCATGAATGGCGCTAAGTGCGGATTGAAATAACCATGACCCAATGCTCTCAAATCCCTTAAACGCCACATACGTCCCACTAATTGGTGGGAACCATGAATTAGCCACATAACATAAAGTGCTTTGGATTAAATACATATTCATCTTAATGACGTAACTAATGAATTGTAGGAAAGCACCAATAACATAAGTAATGGGGTAAACAAATGCAATGTAAATACCCTGCAATAAATACTTACTGAACTCAGCGAATGCATTATAGACGTAACACGCTATATCACCAGCGCCACATGATTGTAATGTTATAGTTGAAATGAAATTACTAACACTACTTGACACGTAATTAACTGCATTATCTAAATCATTCACTATGGTGTTGAATAGGGAATCAATGCTGTAATTCGCTATGAAGACACTCACGAATACGCCCATGAACCCAATTGGGTTACTAATTACTCTCCTGAATAGGTTAAGGGCAAATGAGCTGAATCTCTCTAAGTAATTCGGTATCTGGCTTATCAGCTCACCGAAAATATTGCTAAACCCAATGAATTGAGCCATATTAAAGAATTAAATTAGTTTAATAAATACTTTACGCAAATCAGTGCTTAACCCTATACCCTATTCACATCCCTTAAACTAAATATTTTCTGCAATATTAATGCCTTCTCCTTATCAGTGGTCACCTTATCAATGAATCCCCTCAATGATTCCGACGGTATCTTAACCTTAATTACTCTCTTGACTGGGTCAATCTCATACGTATAAATTAATCCAGCCCTCTCGAAAGCCATTAACGCCACTCTAATCAATGCATCCATATTCATAAACATGACCACACTATCACCACTAACGCTAAACGTTATCTCATTATTCACTAATTCCTTTAATTCTTGATTAAGGTCTGAACCACTCACGTATTACCACCTACTGTTACTGAATCAGCCATAGTTATTTGGTATGGCGTATTCGCAGTAACACTTTGATTAATGCTACCAATCACTAATTGAATACCACCAGTAGCATTAAATTGCGTGCCACTAGTTGAACTGGCAGTGCCATTAACATAAATAGTAACATTAGCAGTCTGTAATGTATCGCTAGCCGTTGGGGTAAATGTGAAAGTTATGGATGGAGTAGTGGTTAATGAAGCTTCAGAACCCGCATTAAGGGTTATAGATGTTATTGCAGTATTACTGACATTAGGAACATTATAGGCACCAATCGTATTACCATTAGGGTCTGATAATAAGATGCTATACTTACTGAATAATGCGGTTCCAGCAGTTGGGTAATTCCATAACCCTGTCGGCGCACCCGATACGCCAGTGCTGGCAATGAATTCAGCCCAAATCTCATTCCACAACATGACATACCATGATGAAGTGGCATTACTATTACTCTCACTAACACTACCCGATAAAGTCCAAGTAACTACACTACCAGCACTAACCGATATATTACAAGCAGTCCCACCTTGAGTATTAATACTGAGATTATAATTATATGGTGTTCCACTACTGTTTTGACCATAAGTAAAAGCAATTACTAAATCACTGATTGTGGCAGTTCCACTCACAGCACTACTGATTGTGGTGCTGAACTTTATGCTGAAACTACCACTAGTGGCACCACCTAAATTATATGTGGTACTTATCCATGATGTTGATGCATTCACATTAGTGCTACCAGTCGCACTAGTCATTACTGTGACTGATGGATTAGTTACTCCTTTGCCTGAACTATGAATAGAGTTAGATAATAGTAAATAGAGAGCAAGTATTACTGGGTCACCACTCGTTATTTGCCCACAATCCACTGTCCTCTTTTTACCATTCACGTAATACTCAGCACTAAGCTTATACTTAACATTAGGCTTATTTCTCTTAAGGTAATTCATGAATAAATCAAGTAAGCTATTGCCTCTCTTTGGCGTGGCGTATTGAATTAAGTTAGGCATAAAGGATTAATTATTTAAGGCTTATAAGTATTTCGCTTATCTACTTATTTAGCCTGTGCTTGATTACCCTCAACGCTTACCCCAGCCTGTTTAAGTGCCTTAACTGCCTCAATTAAGTCATTAACTGTGAACGGCTTATTAGCCTCCTTTAAGGACTCTAGAGCGAATTTCACTAAGTCAGTATTGCCACCGCTATTGTCCTCAGCTAATTGAATTAATTCCTTTAGATTATCCACGGTTGCGCCTTGATTAATTAGGCTTAGGACATCTGCTTGACTGAGTCCAGCATTTATTAGGTTAGCGATTATGGATATACCGAAAACCTGCATTGCTCTGACAAAGGCGTCAGTCATCTTATTGTCATTCTGTATTTGGTTCATTACCTGCATCCTATATAGGTTGAACCATTTATTCTCCATATTGTGTTCAAAGTCTTGATTAATCAGCATCGTGTTATGTAGGAAGCTAGTCTCTCTACTTTGCTTCATGTCCTCTGATATTGCTCTTTCCTGCGTGAATTCGAAGTACTTGTCCCCCATGTTCATGTCGTGAGTTACTTCCATTCTGTCTAGGGATAATTCAGCATTATCCATTCTTTCCCTATGGGTCTGCGCCATTAAGTTACTAACGATTACCCATAAAAGAATAAAGAAAATACCTAATCCAACTCCGTATGCTATGTATGTGATTATATCCACCATGATTATTAGTGTAAATGGGGTTATTTAAAAAGGTTTCGCTTAGTTGATTTATTCATTAAAACGTTATTTCCTTACTGCCCTCCTCCTCTCCACTGCTCTCTACGCTTGCGCCTTTTTGCCTAACGTCTACATCAATCTCTATTGCCCCATATTTCTCCAGCAATTGTTGCATGAATTTAGTTATCTCTACTTTCAATACATCCTCGGGTATGGGTACAGGTACCCTTATTTTGAAGGTGTATGTTGGCATGTTTTATAGTTTTGTGCCTGTGTTTAAAAGCTTTTCCTTTTATTCCTCTTTCTTTTCCTCACTATTATACTCAATGCTTAGGAATGGTATGAATATTGTCTTAATCATGTTTAGGATGGGCATAGTTAATACCCTAGTCAATGAATCATTACTCTCATTACTGTTCTGGCTTTTTTCGTTTTCATGCTTTATTTCCACATTTGTTTCCCAATTACCCTTGAATTCCTTATCATATTCTTTCTCTGCCTCTTCCCCACTGAGTATTATCATACTTCCATTCTGGTATTTGATTATGTATTTAGTCATGCTTTAACTACTACCGATAAGTTTATAAAGGTTTCCCTACTTACTTAATAATTGATTTTGGAATTGAATTTCCCGAGTCAGGGACATTCTATTCTTAGCTTCAGTATTATATTTGGAGTATTACTAATTACTGGGTTCACTGGTTCACTGTATATTAGTATATTAGTATATTAGAGTGGTGCAGTGTTCACTAATATATTAGTATATTAGAGTGAAGTGGCTCTCACTCTAATATAGTATATTAGTATATTAGTATATTAGAGTGAAGTGGTGTTCGCTTAATATATTGTATTACTATATTGAAAATGCCTTACAGAATGTGGAATTGAATTTCCCGAGTTCGGGACATTCAATTACTGGCTAATGTTATAGTTATAGTGATAGTGTATAGGGTCTGGAACCCACTCTGGAACTGAATGTCCCGAGTCAGGGAAATTCAATTCCTACCCCTAGTTCTGGTGCTGGTGACTACCATAAACCCAGAAACTGAATGTCCCGAGTCAGGGAAATTCAATTCCTAGGCGAGAATTAACTGAAACTTTCACTAACCTCTAGGCAAAGAGTATAAGCTTACAGTGAGAATAACGAAATAGGAGAATTAGGGTAAGAATAAGGTGGATTCCCCGACCAATGATTCACACCAGTCGGGGAATCCATTTATTTATTTAAGCACTAACTCACTAATGCATTAATGCCTTAGAACAATCCACCGAAGAACGAGAATATGTTACCTATTCCGCCACCGCCGAGTAAACGCTTAATCAGTGGGATTAGGAGTATACCGAATCCCACTAACAAGCCAACGAGGTCATAGTTATTGCTTATGAAATCAACGAGTCCTTGAGCTATATACTGTAGTCCACTGAATATATCGCTTATCAGTGTCTGCACCGTGCTGGATATCGTAGTGGATAGTGTGCTTGACATTTCGGGTCAAGTAAATGGTTGGGAAAGCTTTATAAATAGTTATTCATGCATCTTAACACGGGTATGTCATATATAAATAATGAAGAGAAAACGGGAAAACCAACACATACAGTATTCACTTACGTTGGAGTGAATGATGCTAGTAATACTAGTGTATTATACTTATCTATACGGATTGATGATATTGCTAAATTCGTGGTTAATAGGGTAAGTGAGGATGTTAAGAGCAAGAGTCGAGGAATAAATTTATTTATTTAAACACTAACTCACTAATGAACTAAAGCCCTAGAACCATTTCATACGGCTAGTCTTAATCCATAAGGATATGATTATTGCCCATCCAGCT
>Ga0208559_100336_pt1 | contig 12391 bp, 20 predicted proteins | sample BED_Mat_host_6_1_FD_187138 | JGI IMG/M metagenome (GOLD analysis project Ga0208559, IMG submission 187138) | Extremophilic microbial mat communities from Yellowstone National Park, USA - BED_Mat_host_6_15 (SPAdes) (version 2) | ecosystem: Environmental > Aquatic > Thermal springs > Hot (42-90C) >...
GGAGTGGCTAGGAGGGGTAGAAGCGTAGTGGGGCCCCACCCAGTCCAGCCCGCTGGGAGGCCCCTGGGAGAGGTGGGGTAGATGCGGGGCGGGGACTTCCACCCCTCCCAGCGGTACGGCGTGGCACTGCCCCCTCCAGGGCCCCACTACGGGAGCGGGGCACCTCGGGCCACTGGTAGCCCTGCCCCTACTCCTACTGGTATTGTCAGGGGCCTGCTTATTTAAGCCTTGACCTCGGGCTGGCCGTTACCTCCCTCTCCACCACCCAGCTACTAAGGCCCCTATGGGCCCCAGTAGCCTGTGGAGGTACGTAACGAAGGCGTGAAGTATACGGCCCAGCCCCAGCTTCTTCAGTGCCTTAGCCCTGGGCCTGGCCTCTATGCGGATAACGCCCTTCGGGTCTTTACCCTTACTGTGGTAGACGTGAATGTCCATTAGCTTACTTAGTTCGTAGAGCACTGGGTCATAGATTTGGAAGCCTGGCTCTGCGTACAGTAAGCGGTCTCCAGTGGCCAGCACGGTGCTAAGGGGCTGGAGGCCGTGGAGTTGTTGTACAGTGCCGTTCGCCCAGAAGCGTACGTTATCAAAGACCAGGGAGATACCCTTAGTGCTGGGCTCCTTTATGGGCTCCACCCTCCTTACGCTGGGTAGCCAGTCTGGAGGCCTTAGCGGGTCATAGAGTGCCTGGCCCACCACCGTGCCACTGCCCATAGCCGTGGCCGTGAAGCCAGAGGTGGCACCCCTGCTACCAGGTATCACCCCTCCGCTCCCGCTACCGCTCCCGCTTTCGCCTTCACCTTCGCCTTCCTCTGGCACCGGAACCTCCACGTACATAGAGCCGTCAGGCTTCACGTGGACTACCAGGCTGTAGGTGCCCGGCGTAAGCTTCATAAGGGCCTCCAGGGCCTCCAGCTCCTTCATAGCCCGCTCCTTAGCCCTCTCCCCCTCCCTCTCTGCCTCCTTCCTGACCTGGTTAGCAGGCCTCCTTAGGTACTTAAGGAGGGTCTCCGTCTTAGCGGAGCACAGCTTAGCACCGTGCCCGAAGGTCTCCAGGGGGGCACACTGGAGGTAGTGGGTGCCCTTCAGGTCTTCCAGTAGAACATAGAGGTTACCCAGGACTGCCACTAGGGCACGCCTGCCACTGGGGGTAGGAACGCAGTCTATGGGTATATGGCTGATAACCGCAGGGAGGGGGCCAGCTGGGCAGGTATCCGTATCAATAGCCGTAGCTGTAGCGGTAGCTGGCTCCCCTTCCTCTCCCGAACCCGAAACGGGTTCGCCCCCCTTCCCCTTTCCAGCCTTCGCCACGGGGCAGGGGGGGCTAGTCCCTTCGGAAGCCCCCTTTAAAGCCTTACGTGCCCACTCTGCCAGGGCCTGCCAGGCCTTAGCGTAGGCTATAGCCTGCTTCCACTCTGGTATATCGGATAGGTTCGTAGTCCTGTCCCCAGCGTCATAGGGTATAAGCTGGGTCAGGGCCATAGCCTGCTTTATGTTCACTTCATATACGCCACTGAACTTCCTGACTGACTTCAGTAGGCCGTCTCTTATGGCTATGTGGATTAAGTTGTAGAGGGAGAGAAGGTTCCTAATTCCTAGTGCCGTCTTAATCTCCCTGGCCGTTATTGTAGTGATTCCGTTATCCACGCAGTACTTCGCTAAGACCCACTCGGGGGTAGAGACCCTAACCCTTACGTTCTCCAGCACTGGGCCAGACTGGTTCTCCATAGGTTCCACCTTCTAAGGTGGCCCCTAACCCACTCTAGAAGTAGCGGGAGGCTCTATTTAAGCTCTAGATATCGTGCCGTCAAGGGCACTATGAAAGAGGTATACCTTTAAATAAAATCAGAAAAATAGAAACCCTGCTTTTAAAAGGTAGCTAAAGATAACCATATAGCTATCTCCGTCTATCTTCCGAAAGGGGGCCGAAGGTGCCCGAAGACAATACGGGTAAAGGCTTTGTAAAAGATATACAAAATAATGACGTAACCTATAGGTTCGTGAAGGTAGCCGAAGAAGGTAAGGCCAGTCTATATGTAAGGGAGGACTTAGCTAACGCTGACTTCGTACGGTCTATACTAGACCAGCCTCCCTACCCTAAATACGTAAGGCCAGTGGGCGTGATAACTAAGTTAGTGGAGACCGAACCTATAGTAGTGGTGCCCTTCATAGGCACTACTGGCCTCTCTACGTACTCTACTACCCGCTTAGGAGAGAGGGTAGTAGAGCTACGGCAGTACGTTAGGCCCCTTAAGGAATACGTTCCGCTTATCCTAAGGGCCATAACGCTGGGCCGTGAACTTAACGCTAAGGGTATACCCTGGATAGCCGTAGTAACCGCTTATATTCCTAGTAGGAGTAAGACGCCGAAGCCCAGGGTGCTAATCCTAAGGCACGCTAGGTACTTCATAGGGAAGTACTATGCTAAGAAGGCTGGCGAAATCAGGAAGTACCCCGAACTAAGAATGTTCTTTGATAGGCACTTATTCGGTGGCTTGAAGAAGGGGGCTAGGTACGATTTTATCCTCTCTATCCTAGTGCCTAAGGGGGCCCAGGTAAGGAAGACCTACGTTACCCCCGCAGAGCCAGAGCCTAAGGGCACTGCTACTTCGCCTGAAGCCGTAGCCCAGCCCGCTACCGAGAAGCCCAGCCAGCCCACGGAGGACTTAGAGAGGCAGATTAGGGAGCTGGTAGAAGGCCTAAAGAAGGTCAGCTACTGACCTAGCCTATCTATACCTTAGATATTTATAGGAGTAGGGCCCCCTCTACTAGCGGGTGGGGGCAGTGCCCGAGGAAAAGCAGAAGCCTACCCTTAGGGAGCTGGCCCAGAGGGTTTCACTGCTACTGGGTGGAGAGCTTACCCCCGAGGAAATAGAGAAGACCATAAGACAGCTAAGGGAGGCCGAAGCCAGGGTTAAGTGGTATATGGACTGGGTTTAACTTGACTAAGTTAAACTGCCGTTAAGCGGATTTTTGTTAGGTAAAGCCCCTGAAACGCCCTATAGGGGTTCGCATTTTTTTCTATGGTTTTTGTACAAAGGTTTACCTTGACTAAGTAAAACCTCTAGCACGTAGCCCCTAAGCCCTTACATAGTAGGCAGGCTAATAGCCTAGGGCTGGATAGTCCAGATAAGGGAGGTATATGTCTGTAGCCCCGCAGAAACCCCAGGGAGCTCCTTCGGAACCCCCCGAGATAGCCCAGATACTCTCTAAGGCCCTACTCGGGGCTACCAGGGCTAAGGGCCTCCAGCTACGCCTGGTTAAGCTAATGTCAGAGTACGCTAGGACTAAGAGGGACAATATTCTCGTAGTCATAGACTACTTTAAGGAACTTGATAACATAGTGGCTGAAGCCAGGGAGCTAAGGGCCGAACTCCAGGCCTACCTAATGTACCTGGCCAGTAAGGTGCCCCTGAATAGGGAGGACTTCCTTAGGGCCTTCACCACCCTTAATAATGTAGACTTTGATAAGCCCGAGACCCTTATCAGCACGGTGCTTAGTGATACCTTTATCAATACCTACATTAACCTGGTCTTATCGGTTCAGTCTATGGGCACTACTCCCTCCCAGCCTATAGTGCTCCAGATACCAGTCCAGCCCCTCCAGGGTGGTAAGCCGTGATTTTACTGCCCGAGGCCAGCGTCTACGAGAAGCTGATAGACCCCAGTATCCAGGTTCAGGTAGACTCCAGTGCCCTTAAGGTGCCCCCACGCTCCTACGAGTTAAGCGTCTACGTAGATGACAACTGTACGGTATGTCCGCTGGCACTGGCCCTTACGGGGGCTACAGAGAAGGCCCTGGACTCCAGGCTTAGAGTTACGGTCTATAACCTCTCCCACATGACCGTAGACCTAAAGGTGAACGCCACCCCAGCGTTCTGCCTTAAGGTGGAGAGGGGTAGGGGTTGTGTCTACTGGGAGGGTATACCCTTAGACCCCTCGGGCTGGGAGAAGTTCTTCAGCGAAAAGCTGGAGAGGGCGTATATCCAGACCCACCCCTATATTTCCGAGTTCATAGAGAGGGTTCAGAACTTCGCTAAGGCTAACGGCTACGTGATAGTCCTGGATACCCAGTTACGTAATAAACTGCTAAGGGAGCTCCTAGAGAACTACGATAAGTACGGTAAGCCCTACTGCCCCTGTAGGCCAGAGCGTACCGAGGCCACGGTCTGCCCCTGCGTCTTCGCTAAGGCCGATATAGCTAAGATGGGCCACTGCCTATGTGGCCTTTTCTGGAGTAGGGACTTCGCCTCCAGGTGGCTGGAGCTCTCTAAGAAAAGGAACGCTAAGAAGCTGGAGGCCATAGATAAGCTGATAGCTATGCTCCAGGCCCTTAAAGACGCCGTTATACTTAACGATAGGGAGGCAGTAGAGAAGACCTTAGACGCCATAATGGCTATATATAGCGAACTCTCTCAATAAAAAACTATTTAACTTTTCTAAATGACTCTATATAGGGGGCACGTGGAGCCCTTAGAGGTTACGGAGCTAAAGGAGTACCTGGCTAACATTTATGGGGACTACCTGGAGGAAGCCTTCAGTAAGGCCCTACGTAGCAGGAAGCCCCTGGTTACCTTCGTACGGCTCCTATCTCGTAGGCGTAAGATGGACATCTTCACCCTGAAGGTGGCCGTGGCCTACTTTGAGTATAGGTACAGGGGTACGCTAAGGGCTATGGTATTTGATTAAGGAAATATTAAAAAGCACTGCCGTATACGGTTTAGATAGGATAGCCGTGCTGGCGAAGGAGGAAGGCGAAGTAAAGCTGGTTACCTGTAGGTGGTGCGGTGCCAGGGTGCTGGCCGATAAGTACGCCCAGCACCTTGACCACTGCCCCGTCTACCAGCGGTGGCTTAGGAGGCACCTAAAGGTAAGGGGTAAGGCCCTTAGCGTTAAGTCATAAACTTTAGCTAGGCTTTTTTCTCTCCAGCTCCTAGACTTAGCTGGGGCTATATGTCAGAGGATAAGGAGAAGCTCCTAGAGAGGCTGGAGCTGTTTAACGAAGTGGCCAGTAATATCGCCCTCCTATTAACCATCTTTGTCTTCACCGTCTTTTCAGCCCAGCTCCTAGGCGTTAATGTGAACTATATCCTCTACCTGATACTAACCTTTAAGTGGTATATTCCGAAGTGGATTTTAGAGAAGTACTTCGGGGTCTTTTACGCTATGGCCTGGGCAGTCCTTCTCCTTATGTTATGGGACAGCATCTACCAGAACCTCTATACTAGGAGGCACGGCGAACCTAACGCTAGGTACGCCTACTACTCCAGCATTATAATGTTCGTGCTCTCCTTCACCCTCTCCATAGCCTTCCATGTCTGGCTATTCTACTTCCTGGCCTTTACCAGTGCCTTTACCTTCCTCTACATCTTAGTAGGCCCTACGGGTAGCACGGGTGGAGGGGCTTCGTGGTGATAGCCGTGGTTACCCATAGAACTCTAAGCCTGGGGAGGTTCATAGGCTACATTAATGACATAGCCGTGCTTATCTATAACGGCGAACTTAAGCGGGACTTAATGGAGAACGCCCTTTACGTCTACTACGGCCCCCTGTCAGAGGCTGACGTCAGGGCTATTGTCAGTGCCTATACTGGGGTGGAGGGCACTGTGAAGGCTAAGGGAGGGAGGCTTACTGGCCAGGTAACCAGGGCTAGCAGGCTATGGACTGCCTTCCTAGTGCCCCTCGGTAACCGTACCGCTAGCGGTATAATGTCCCTGGACATAAAGCGGAGGCAGGCACTCTTTTTTATAGACGTAGGCTTTCCGAGTGCCGAAGGCCAGCTCCAGGCCGTACCAGAGGGTGGTAGCTATGGCACTGGTCTACACTGACCCCTCCCTACTGGCGAAGTACTTCTTCCTATTCCTTCCCCTGGAGGCACTCCTAGACTTCGGGCCAGATGTCTTCGCCTCCTTCCTCTACAGGTTCGCTGGTATAGAGCTATCGGTGCTCTCCGTAGGGGGACAGAGAAGGAGGCGTTACGTAGTCTACGTTAAGAGCACTGCCCCCTTCCTAAGGAGCTTTGAGTCAGGCCTGGAACAAATCGTGGTTACGGGCCTCTACTACCCGCTCTTTGAAGAAACGGTATTTAGGGGTCTCCCCTACCTGCTAGGCTTCGGCGTCATAGGGGTAGGCTTAGGCACTGCTATATGGGTTCTTCTCCACCCAGTCTGGAGGCTGAAGATGTTACCCCTAAACGCTGATACGGGCACCAAGCTGAAGATGTTCGGTATAGACATCTTAGACTACAGTATAGCGGGGGCCTGGCTTTCCTGGCTATGGCTTAACGGCTGGGGAGTATTAGCGGTAGCCTACCACATCTTCCATAACTTCCTGGTAGTGGCTCCCCAGGTCTTTCCTGAAGGATTTGAGTGGCTTAGCTCTAAGCTTAAGCTACCCTGGCCTGGAGGGGGTGGGGCAGAGGAAAGGCCCCCTAAGGCCCCAGTCTACGTTCATAGTGCCCAGGGCCTTAAGGGCACTAGGCACGTGGTTACCCCCGAACTATGTATAGCACAAGACGCTTACCACTATGTGAAGCGGGAGGATTAAGCCAGATTTTTAAGACTGGCCTCTTTTTCTCTTTCTGGGTAGGAAGCCGTGGCCCTCCATATAGACATTAGCGGAAGGAAAGGTATAGTGGCAGGCCTGGTTATCCTAGGTATGCTGGGCGTAGCTATGGTATTACTCCACTTCACCCTATTCGGGGCAGGCTTCACCGTTATTTACATAGCCGTAGTGGCCCTAATGGCAGAGTACTTAAATAAGCGGTACCACCCTGGAGACATAGTAATGGCCTCCGTAATCCTCCTTTCCGCAGGTATTTACCTCCTTACGATAAACTACTTCCGCATCTATGACTTCACTGGCTTCGTTACCACTACTATTATGTCAGCCGTGCTATGGACTGTAGTGGCAGAGCCCATAGCCCAGATGTTTAAGAGCACCCACAGGGAGGTCAGGCACTACGTAAGGGAGGAAGAAGCTTAGGGGCTAGGCTATGGCTAAGAGGGTACCTTCCGATATCTTTTTTAATACCGTAGGCCTAGGCCTAGCCGTATACCTAGGCGTTACCGTACTCTTTACTTCGCCCCTCCTAGCCGTAGGTATGTTTATAGCCTCGGTAATCTTCGCTATAGACATCTACGAGAACGTATTCGGAAAGCCCAGCGTAGGCAGGGGTTCGGCCCTAGCCGTGGCCATCTTTGAGATTATAGTCCTGGCCTTCTTCCTCCTAATTATCTATAATGTACTCGTAGCACTGCCCTATAGCTCCCTTAGCCTTCTCCTTATCCTAATCTTCCTGGAGTCAGTCTTCGCCATTTACGCTATAGCTAAAGACCTAAGGGAGGCCTACTACATCTTAATCGGCAGGCCTATAGTCCTCCACTACGTAAACATAGATAGGGAGGTGAAGCATTATGTCAAGGAAGTACGTCAGGAAGACCAGTGAAGAAGAAAGGAGGCACTACGTTAAGCCCGTAGAGCACCCCAGCTACGTCAGGTCAGTTAAGGGCACTGCGGTAAGCGGGAGGGCCAGCGTAGTAGAGGCCCTGGCTATAGCCGTAGTCCTGGGCCTTTTCGGGCTATTCTTCCTGGGGGCCACTAAGACCCTAATGGCCCCAGGTGCCAGTGCCTATCAGATAGGCTTCGTTACGGTGCCCGCTGGCCAGCCTATTCCGTATAAGGTCTTAGAGACCTGGGCCTTCGGTAACGTAACTGTAGCCGAAGTGGAGCTACCCCCTGGGCCAGTGCCTAAGGGGGTCTTCGTGCCCCAGTCTATGTGGGTATACCTGGCCCCCTGGTCTATGGGCAGTGGCACGGGGCCCTACGCCACGTGGTACGCCTCTGACCAGTACCTAACGGTAATGAAGTATAACCCTATGTGGAACGGTTCGGGGGTTACGGTAGCGGTCATAGATACTGGAATAGACTACCTAATGGCGAACTTCGCCCCAGGCAGGCACCTAATCCTCCTAGTTTCAGTGCTCTACAAGAACGCCAGCACTGGGGAGCCCATAGTCTGGAACCTGGAACAAAATGACAACATTACGGCACTCTACCACTTTGACTTTAACCTCTTTAAGGAGTACGGGCACTGGGCCTTCCTGGATACGGCTGGCCACGGCACGGCCGTATCCAGCATAATGGTGGCCCAGCCTGGCTTCGGGGTAGTCCAGGGGCTGGCCCCAGGGGCTAACCTGATTATGATAAAGGCCTTCTACGGTAACGGTTCCTCTACGCTCCCTTACGTGCTGACGGCCCTACAGTGGGTCTACAACAACTCTGCGAAGTATAACATTAGGGTGCTAAGCCTTAGCTGGGGTGCCCTGCTACCACCCGATAACCCGCTGAATAGTGCCATAGAACAAATAGAGAGTAAGGGGGTCATAGTAGTGGCTTCGGCTGGAAACTTCGGTAATATTCCTGGAGACGTAGCCTACCCCGCTTCTTCGCCTGGCGTTATAGCGGTTTCAGGATTTGACTGCTATACTGGCCAGGTAGCGAACTTCAGTAGCATAGGGCCCACCTATGACCTCCTAGAGATTAAACCGCAGTTTACTGCCTGTGCCGTAAGCGTGCCAGTGCTCTTTCCTCCCTACGTAGGCTTCACGGGAGAGGTGAAAGACCCATATAACCCGAACGTAACGGCCCTGTCTGGCACTAGCTTTTCGGCTCCAGCGGTGGCTGGTATAATAGCTGACTGGCTGGAGTACTATCACTTCTACCACGGCACCTGGCCCAGCGAAGCCCAGCTTATGACGCTACTTATTAATAACGCCCAGCACCTAAGCTATCCTAATGACCTGACTGGTTACGGTATTCCTTTAGCTCCTCCCTAAACCCTGACAAGCTTTTTAAGACTAGGTATTTTCTGTATCCCTGGGTAGGAAGCCCTATGTCTATGGTTAAGAGGGTGCTGGGAGCCTTCGCAGTATTCCTAGCGTTAGCTATGCTCCTATTTGTGCCCCTGGCAGGTGCTACAACTACGTATACCACCACGCTACAGGTTGTAGGCCCTACTGGCTCTGCGGTGGCTTCAGCCCCAGTTTACGTCTACTTCCTTAACGGCACTGAAGTAACTTCAGGCACTACAAACAGCACGGGCTACGTTCAGCTCTCCCTGGCTAACGGCACCTACCTGGTCTTTGTGAAGGGCACCCACCAGTACTTCTTTAGCCTGGTGAAGGTAGCTGGCACCACTAAGGCCGTTATAAATGGTACTAAGCTCCACTATATGAACATAACTTCAGTGCCCGTTACCACCTCCTTCACTCTTAAGCCTGACCACTCTAATGTCTCCATAAGCCTGAATACGAACGCCACGGTATTCGGTGATAAGAACGCCACCATAGTCTTCCCGTCAAGCTTCTTTAACTTCCCGTACGAGTACAAGCTTAGCCAGGTCAAGAACGCCACCACTACGGTAAGCACTGGCACCATATTCGCTAACCTGACTGGGGCTAACCAGGTGGTAACGGCCACCTATGCTGGCTCCGTAGCCTTCACTAGCCCCTACTTCCTGGCCATCATAGGCGTTATAGTGCTGGTAATCATAGCTGGAGCGTGGTACGCTGGCACCCACGCCATATATAACGTAAGCCACCAGTTCGTTAGGAGGACTGGCACCGAGACTAAGAGGTTCATAAGGTCAGTAGAGGAAGACAAGGATAGGAAGCACTACGTTAGGAGAGAGGATTAACCTGGATAAGCGAAACCCTCTTATTTTTTCCTGTCTATTCTCTTTTTAGGGAAGGGCTATGGGGGGTAAGAAAGACCCCTGTCCAGAGGACTGCCTAAAGAGGATAGAGGAAGCACTGGCCAGGGAGCTAGCTAAGAAAAAGAATAAGGCCTAAATCTACGCCCTAGTCCACGCCCGCTTACTTAAGAAGCTGGCCTCGGGCTGAAAATGGATAAGGTTTAAGAGATAGGGGGGACATTAGGAGGGTGGGGGTAATATGGAGTTGGAAGACTACGTAGAGAAGGTTCAGGAAGAACTTAACAGGTATAAGATAGGAGATACCAGGCTCTCCGAAATATTTGACGCCCTCCTTCAGGCCTGTAGCGAAGAAGCTAAGAGCCCTAAGGAGCTCCAGGACTGCGTAGCTGAAGGTATAGCTACGCTTAAGTCTGCCCTTAGGAAGGTTAAGGTTTAGAGGGGCCGTAGCTTAGCCAGGCAGAGCGTCGGGCTCCAGACCCGAAGGTCTGGGGTTCAAGTCCCCACGGCCCCACCACATAGACCTTACGCAGGGGTAAGGCTTTTTACTAGCTATCTAAGAATTATTATAGTCAGGGCCCTGGGGAGGGGTATGGTAAACTTTAAGGTCTTATACAGACATAGCGGGAGGGCACGTAGCACGTGGATAGTAAGTAACGGCAGTAACGTGGTTACCGTAAGGGCAGTGCTAAAGGCCATTAACGTCAGGACTGGCACGTATAGCTACGAGATAGCCCTTAATGACGTTCCTAAGTTCGTAGTGGAGGTGCCCAGTCCAGAGAGCCTATCTAAGAAAGTCCTGGAGGTGCTGAAGGGAGCCCAGTGGTGGTAGCGGTGGCCGAAGCTAAGCTCTACGTAACGATAATAAACGGGCAGAGGTACTTCTACATTAACTACTTTGACTCCCAGGCTGGAAAGACTAAGCACGTTTACGTGGGGTCTCCCTACCTAGTGCTTAAGCACCTGGAGAGGCTAAAGAGGGTGGCGAACTACTGGAATATGCTAGACCCTTCCTCTAAGGATATAATCCTGGAGGCACTGGCAGAGGTAGATAAGGCCGTAGCGGAGTTAAAGTCCCTGCTAAAGTCCTGAAAAAGCGTTCTACAATATAAGCGGTGCTCCTTTAGGGGTATCCTGGGTACTAAGCCGTGGACTGGAGACCTCTGGCTGGCCTAAGCCTGGCACTTTTCATAATCTCCCTGCTAGGGCTGGCTGGAGCCTTAACGCTACCAGAGGTTATGGTCATAGCCCTTAACGGTTCGGCCTTCGCCCTAGCCTACATCTACGTGGGCCTGGAGGTAAATCAGAGGGTGAAGGTACGCCTGGAGAACGCCCAGCCCCTGCCAGGTAACCTAGTAGGAGACCTAGTAGGTTCGGCCCTGGTAGCCTACGGGCTTAAGGAGGGTGGTAGCCAGTGAGTGCCGAAGAAACTGCCCAGGTAGTGGACATAGAGATTACCCTAAAGACTATGGAGGGGCTGATTAACGCCGTAGCCGAAACTAACGATAAGCGTTACCAGCTACTTCTCCAGATAGTAGAAGACCTGAAGAAAAGGGTGGAGGCTCTGGAGGCCAGGGTATACGAAATACAGACCGAGACCCTGGCTAGGGCTTCGGCCGAAATAGTGAAGGCTATATGTGGTGGTAAGGGGGTACGGAGTAATGAGTGAAGACCTATTCCAGAAGGCGAAGGAGCTGGCTAAGAGCACTGTAGCGGAGCTTAAGGTGCCCAGGGCAGTAATCACGGTTACCCCTGGTAAGGCCGAAACCTACGGTGCCTCTAACCTACTGGGTAAGCTAATCTACGTGGTGGGGGAGGGGTTAAAGGGAGCCTACATAACCCATAAGATAACCAGGGGCTACGAAGGGGCCAGGTACTGGGTGATAACCTACGGCCTGGTAACTATAATCGGCACCCTTAAGGGTGGAGCGGAGGTAGTGCTTTACGCTAACGGCCAGCCCACTAACTACGTGCTCCAGTACCCTCCTAACGCCTTCACTGGCTTCTACATAGCCACTAAGCCAGTGGGTAGCATAACGGTAAGGGAGGCTGACATAAAGAACCTGGAGGAAGTAACGGAAGGTAGGAGCACTGTACTAATCCTAGACCCCCACGGCCTAATGGGCACTAACTTAGCACCGCTGGAGGCCGTTAATAAAATAGCCCAGCTCCAGGCTGACCTGGAAAGGCTGGCTAAGACCGCTTACGAGTACGAACAGTCAGTTCTAGAGTACAAGTCTATGGTAACAGAGCTTAACGCCAGGGTGGCTAAGTACCAGGAACTCTACCAGGACTTAACGCAGAGGGTGGCTAAGTACGCCCAGGAACTGCTAGAGCTACAGGTAAGCCTGGATAACATAAGGAACGAAATTAAACAGCTTAACAGGGAGAGTGATAACTACGATAAAATGATACAGGAAATTAACGACAAGATGGCCAGCCTGGTAGCCACCATAAAGGACTTAGCCAGCGTTATGTCTGAAGTGCCCCAGCCTCCCCCTGCCGTAGAGGCTAAGAGCACTGCGAAGGAGGAAAAGGAGGGAGGCGAAGGTGGTAAGCCAGCTAAGTCCTGACGTAAAGCCTATAACGGAGAGGCTCTGGAAGCTTTACGCCCTCCTAGATAAGACCAGCGTAGATAACGCCCTTAGGGAGCTCTATAGCGTTACGGAAGCGGTGAACCAG
>Ga0208559_100340_pt1 | contig 12340 bp, 15 predicted proteins | sample BED_Mat_host_6_1_FD_187138 | JGI IMG/M metagenome (GOLD analysis project Ga0208559, IMG submission 187138) | Extremophilic microbial mat communities from Yellowstone National Park, USA - BED_Mat_host_6_15 (SPAdes) (version 2) | ecosystem: Environmental > Aquatic > Thermal springs > Hot (42-90C) >...
TTTCGGTAGCGCATTCATTATTTTGTTTTGAGGAAGAACATGCACCCTGCGTTTTTGTTTGAACGTCAGTGAAACTGATAGTGTTCTTTAAGGGTAATGAGCCTATTGCTAAGATAATACCCGCATCTTATGCCGGTTCTTTTAAGTTATGGTTAAGGCAGATAAGAGCGTGGAAGAGTAAAAGGGTTAATTTCGCTAGGGAATTCATATACGGTAAGCTTCACAATCAATGGATTACGTTAAGGTATTATGAGAAGAAATACAACATTAACCTAAATTCCGACAAATTATTACAGCTTGAAAGAGAGGTATTAGTTGAAAACACTGTGGAAGGGGTTATGCAGAAGGAGGCCGAGGGAGCTAAGTGGTATTGGAGTGGGGTGAGGCAATTAATACCTAAGGAGTTGGGATTTAAGGGGAGGAAAAAGAGGGGTGAGGCAAAGGATCCATTTAACATAGCTTTAAATATAGGTTACGGAATGTTAAGGAAGTCCGTATGGGGGGCTATAATTTCTGTTGGACTAAACCCGTATTTAGGTTTATTACATAAGTATAGAGCTGGAAGACCTTCATTGGTCCTAGACTTAATGGAGGAGTTCCGTTCTCCGTTTGTGGATAGGAAGTTAATAGGAATTGCTAGGCAGAATCCTGAAGACGTGAAGGACATTAAGGTTATATATACTAATATGATATTTGAAGAGGAGGAAATATATACTCAAGCTAGGAGGTTGGCTAATGCTATACTTCATGATGAGGAATATAAGCCTTACATGGCGAAGTGAATGTTATACGTTGTATTTTACGATATAACTGATAACGAGTTAAGGAATAAGGTTGCAGATTTTTTAAAGAAAAAGGGAATGAGAAGAGTTCAACTTAGCGTTTTCGTCGGGGAGTTAAATTCTTCAAGACTTAAGGATGTGGAAGCAGGCTTAAGGCTCATTTATAGAAAGAGTAAGCCCAGGGATAGGTTTATGATACTAATATTACCCGTAACAGATACCCTATTTAAGCAGAGGATAGTAATAGGTGGAGAATATAGGGAAGAGGAAGGTAATATTGTTTGGTAAAAAGTGCTAAATATTACAGTTAGTAATTATTGGAAAATTCTAACAACCTTACTAACGTTAAAAAAGTCTAAAATATAAGGATACAAATTGAAAAGTGAAATATATGGTTGAAAATTATGTGCGTAAAAGTGAATGAGAAATATTTTGTCATCCGATAAAATACACTTTTAGACAAGGGAAATTACGTAACTGTTATATATTAGTCTACGCAATTTATAGCCTTTAGGTAATCGAGAATCTCCATCTCAAGTAATCTTTTAGACTTTTCATTAAGATTTTTCCCAACTGAAAAATTATCTGCGATCATTAATATTCCGCTTAAGTACCTATCCTCTTCTGAACTTCTATTTAATAGCCCTTCTAATGTTCTAAAATCTAAGAACGCATATACATCCACTACTTCTCCAAGCCTTAAGGACTTTAGTACATCGTTTACCAGTTTGTTTAAGTCTTTTCTTGCTTTGGCCCTCTTAATAATAAGATTATATCCTTCAAAGAAGTTTTCTAATGTTATCGCTCTTAACCCTTGATGATGTAAAAGAATAGCCTTTGCCACTTTTCTTATTTGGTCTTCACTTAAGTTAATATTTTCGGTTCTTAATGCATAATTCGAAAAGAATACTGCTGAAAGTATCTCATGATATGGGAACGATAATCTATCATGATTTTTGCAGTATTCGTCAATATTATCTGGCTGATAAACTATTTTAAATAAGTCATGGAATATTCCTGCGTAATAAGCTTCAGTATGCATATCATTTAAAACTTCTCTTAAACATTGTGCTATTTTATTTGCATTCTCTCCTACACTCTTAAGATGTTCTAATAGCTCCTCTTTTTTCCCAGTTCTGCAATCGTATCTAGCCCATAACATAGAGATATTCACTTCCGTTAATTTTCTCAATACCTATGAATTCCATAGGTAATATAAACCCTTTGGGTATTATTGTGATATAACCAGATAGATCGTCATCAACTTTTTCTTTCCTTCTTATTTCCCTTATTATTCTTATCATAGTTGTTAAAGGTCTATCTTTATATATTTTATTTTCGCTGATTTTTATGTTTCTCTCCTCTATATTATCATCGGTAATTTTCAAGTAGGAGAAATCCCATTCTTTCTTTTTGTTAATTAGACTTAAAAACCTGGACCAATTTAATGAGGCTGTCTCATTCTTTAGTATAACTGGTACTAGGGACGTGGATCTTATAAATGAACCGTTAAAGAGTTCATCTATTTTCCCGATTATTCTTTGGGGGGTCTGAATTATGTTAGTAATGAAATTAAGGAAATTATTTATATACTCTCTTTCCTTCTGCATAATATTATTTACACTTTTATCAATCGCTAAAATTAGCCTTAAATAGTCTGGCTTATCTTTTTCTGGTAATCTCCAATTCATAGTACAACATTTGCCGCAGTTTTCATTTAGCCAATCATAAGTAGCTTTAGTTATCTCTAAGCTGTAAACTCCTTTTACTTGTTTTTCTAAGTCGTCTACTAAAATGTGAATTTCTCCTTCTTTACTTTTAATATCATTCGGTGTTCTTAATATTCTCCCAGCCCTTTGAATTAATGAGAAAGCTGGAGCTATGTCTGTAATTAAAACGTCAAAACTTAAGTTAACGCCAGCCTCAAGAACTTGCGTAGATATAACACAGTTAAAATTCCTAATATTGTTGATTATTCGCTGTTTACTCTCATTAGTAAATAGCCCATGAACGAATACGCATCCTTCTAATTCTTTAGATAATTCTTCAACATCTTTTATGTGGTTTAAAACTATTAAGATCCTTCCCTCATTATCTTTTACAATACGCTTTATTATGTCTCTTTTATCACCAGTATGAATATAAGTTTTAACTCTCATACCATATTCGCTGAAACTCGATATGAATCCGTCATTATTGTCCCAAACCCTAATCATTTCATTTGTAACGAATGGATGGCTATCTGGTGCAAGAACTAGTGGTCTTATCTTAAATGATTCTATAAGACTTCTGGGCAAAGTAGCAGTCAAAATTATAAATCTTCTATTTCTTTTTTTAATAGCTTCTCTAACATTACTTACAACACTTATTACTTTTGCGAATTCTTCTTCAACATTATCTACATCTATTGCAGTAAGTAAATGGAATTCATCCAATATTATATTTGATGTTCTAGCAAACAGCATAGCTATATCACTATGCCATTTAGATCTAAAGATTTCGTGGACTGGAATTCCGTAAAAGTCTAAGAGAAAGCTGTCCACAGTAGTTATCATATATTTTCTTGAAAGGTATGGCCTTTTGCCGTCATCCTCGGGAACATGTAAAGACATCTGATAACCCACGTTATCTTTTAGTACCTTTTTCATTTCATTGTAGAAGTCAAATATTATCGCTTGAAGGGGTAATGAATGTACAATTTTTCCGATTTTATCTAATAAATCATGTTTTTGTATGAAAAATCTTGTCTTACCGTAACCAGTAGGAAGAACTGCTATTAATTCTCTCTCTTGATTGATTAATTCTTCGAATTTTTCAAGACCAATTCTACTTTCTTTTTCAGACACTTTCCATCGTCCTCCTGAGTTTGTAGAATAAATCTATATCTGGATTGCCTTGAAGCACAGAGCTTGCTAAACTGTACATCTCAGGTAAAATAATTTTCCTCTCCCTATCATTTTGTCTAATTTTAATTCCCTCATCTAATGCTTTCGTAACTATCCTTATTAGCTGTATAGGAGAATAGCCAAGAGTTCTTGACGATTCTATTATCGCAGCCTTAGCAGTGTCAAATACTGATGAGGGGAAATCAATTGAAATTAAAGAGGTTTTAGTAGACACGTATAGCCTCAATGAGGGCCAATTATACGCGTAAACTACTGAGGATGACAAAGAATTTTTAATAATCTCTAAGAGTAACCTTTCATACAATATATCTTGAATTATTGGGTTTTCTTTCATTTCCCCTTTAAATATTTTCATTACATTAGATATAATGTATTTAAATTGCTTAAATTCATTTTCAAAAAACTCTACAATTACAGATTTATCCTGAAGCCAAATCTCTGAGGTAAATAAAAAGACATCTCTCAGCACTTTTCCAATATTATAACCTCCTCTAATTATTAAGTTATGATTAAATCTTATATCAAGATAGAACCTTCCATCTAACGGATCTAGCTTTAATCGACCTGGAGTAAAACTTCTTTCATTTAAAATGGGATATCCTCTAGCGAAGGAATACAATAGTTTATCTTTTATATTTTTTATTTCTTTCATAATCCCCATATTAAATAAGTTATATTTTCCTTTGGATCCTAATTTTAAAATAAGCTGTCTTCCTTTGTCATTTTCGCCAATTCTTATTTCACCATAGTTAAACTCTTTTAAAGTTTCATTATCACAATTAAATGTCTCTCCACTTTTCTTAGTCCAATATGGTCTTATCTTTTCATTACCAGTTAGGCAGTTACATATATCTCCTCTTATTTTAATTCTCTCTAATCCATTATCTATTCGATAATCTTCTATTTGTAAGTCGTCGCAATAAGCTATTACGTAATTCCAAAAAGTTATTGCCGAATCTCTGATAAATGGAATAAAAATTGGAGGAATTACTATTTCACTCAACATACATCACCTGGTGTTATTATATTTCCTTGCTCACTTTCAAATACACATTCCTCTTCATTAGTAACTATTTTCACTACTGGATTAGGCACATAAATAACATCTAAGTTAGTTGTTTTGGCAGTTGAAGGGAAGAAAAAGTCGTAGTATAGGGGATTTAATGACGGCACTAATTCTACAAAGAAATTACCTACTATACTCTTAGTGAGATTTCTACTAAATGAAAACGTAACGTTGGGCACTTCCTTATCTTTTTCTACTTTTTTCCCCTTAACTTCCTTTACCATAACTGCAGAAACTATAGACTCTTTACTTCCTAACCTGGTAATTGAATATAAGTCAGCTTTATTGAGATCGGTAACTAAGAACATATTTATAATACCGTTTAAATACGAAGCTAGACCGAATTGTATAGGTGCAAAAAGGTCAGATATCTTTTTGTTAGTTTGAATATCATGTGTTGTAAACCAATAAATTGCTGAGGAATACCTTAACATACTAGTAAATTTTATTGGCTTATATTGGAAATTAAAAGAAGCATATTTGACTCTATCCACATAATCTTTGGCTGAGGAATATTTTCTTCCAGACTTATCAAAACGATTTTCTACATGGATACCATTTCTGGCACTATTAGCCATGGCTAAGGCACCTATAACGGTATTTAGTGGAGGTAGTATGTAAGAGTCAGTAGCCTTAGAAGTGAAATAGTTTCTAATGGAATAACCCCAATGAAATCTTAAACTAACTAAATAAGCCTTCATTTCTTCTCTTGCCCATTAGCTGATTGTTTAACCTCATTTATAATCTTATCAATTAAGTCAGCATGAGTATACGACTCTATGTATTCTACCTTAAATCTTTCCTTAATATTTTCTTCCAATTTTTTGTTAATCTCATTATTTATATAGTCATTAATAGTTTTTCCATTTATTTTTAGCTCGCTTGCCTTTCCTTTATTAACCCAAATGTAAAGTGATATTTTTAGTTCGTTAAACTCCTTTAAATAACTTTTAGCCCTCTCTATAGTCTCCTCTATGAAGTCATTTAATCTCATTGAAGGTGAGGAAACTGTGAAAAGAACATCGCCCTTAGTAACTGCAGCTACTATTAATTCTCTTTCTAAAAATGGAGTATACCTAGATTTAGAAGCCCCAAAGTTACCATCTATTACTAGCTTTATAGCATTTAGTGCTAACGTAATTCTCCTTAACTTCTCTTCTTTTTCACATACTTCAGAATTAGTATAGGAATTGACACATATTTTATCTGCATCAAAATTAAATATGAACGAATACGTAGTAGATGAAATCTCTTTATTAAATGGAGCCTGAATGGGATTATCATAATTTACAGCATTAGCTAAGCTCTGTCCTACACTAGCCATCCTTACTTGCATTTGAACGTCTGTTGTTGTTGATCCACTTAAGATTGCATCTAAGGTGGGGACTACGTAACTAAATTGAAAAGCAGATGTTCTTCTAATTGAAATTCCAGTCCTTTGCTCTTCTGTCTCTTGTTCCTCTTCCTCTCCTTTTTTCTTACCTCTTTTTGACTTCTGCTCTTCTCTAGCAGCAGTAGCTATCACAAATCCTCCTAGATCTTCAACGACACAATTATTTATGATCTCATTTTCCACATCCCATTCACTTTTTATATTTAATAGGTTCTTTTCCCATTCTGGAAGATTAACGTTATTAAGAATTTTTTGATAGAAATCGAGTGCAGTATGCTTTATAAATTCCCCAATATTACAGAAGTAACAGAGTTTAGGATTATTACTGGTCTTCTCTAAATTAGATAAGGCTAATTGAAATGCATGAGTCAGAGTTTCACCACTTAATGCAGGATACCATTTAAGACTATAATTGCCGTCAGAGAATACTACTATAGGTACTGTCCTATGTCTACTTAAGTTACCTGCAGTTTCAACCATGTTTAATGCTTCAACGTTCGCTATAATTCTAATACCCATGGAAATGAATGGATAAATTCTCTTTCTATTTTCGTAGCTATATGTTTTTTGCTGAGACATTTTTAATCCCTACTTAAGGCTTTTAATGCCAGTAATTTAGCGCAATATATAGCGTCAGTGTCTTGCATGTTAGAAATGCTATCCACAAACGATTTAAATTTCCTCTTATCTTCATCATTTTTTACACCCCTAATAGCATCATATAATACTTCAATAATTGAAGTTTTACTGGGAATCCTACTTAACCTATCAGTAATTGAATATTGACTTTCTTTTACATAATTCTCATATATAATTTTTGCGATATCATCTAAATTGTTACATTCCCTCTGCATAAGACCATTTTTAACTCGAAACTTTTAAGTTTTTCTTTGCATTATAACAAGTGAAAATAGTGTAATTATAGGCTATAAATTATTTTCTTTTATTTGTAAGATATATAGAAAACTTAATGACTCTCTTTTAACAAAAAAGCTTAGAATGATTATATTATCTCTAAATTAACATAAATATAGGAAATTCGATCAGAAAATATCATGAAGAATTTTTCGCAGATATATTCATATTATAATCTAGTTATTTATAGATCTCTAATCTGTATTTATTGGAGCAAATAGTTTTTATAATTTTGTTAGTTTTAATTTATAGGAGATACAATTGATTTACATAACTGATGCTAAGGGAGATGGAAGGCCTTGTCTTAAGGTGTATGAGGGAAAGGTGATGAAATGGTATTATTGTGAGAGTGAGGAAGATTTGTTCTCTCCGTTCATAAATTTACTTAAATATGATAAAAATTTTAGAATTTATAACGTCTACGGAAAAAAGGTATATATTCCTAACGATCCAGAGGTGTTTAAGGTTAAAGAGGAATTAGAGGAATTTGAGGGAATAATATACAATTTATCACAATTATGTCTTTTAATTAAAATATCTAAGAAGATAAAAGGAAATCGTAAAAAGATAAAGGTAAAGCTGAAAAATAAAATGAATGCTGAAGAGGTATTAAAATTAGGAGTTAAAATTACGAAGCCAGTAAAGTTGCCTAGATTGTTTTAATCGTTATGTTTAATTAATCCCTAAAGCGGATAATGTTTGAAGATTTGTTTTTATGTATACTTTTCAGTTTTTCTCAGAGAAAATGATGATTGACATAACAAGTGCTTTGTGAATTAGTTGAAATTTCTTAGGTCTTAAACTAGAGAGATAAAAATAAATTCTAAATCTTATGCTTAGTTAAAAGCTAGCTATACGTTCCTTTTGAGAAAAACTGAAGAATTCAACAAAGCAGTTGGTTGAGTTTAACGCCACACCCAGTGGAACACCAACCAGCGTTGTCCCCGGCCTGGCGACTAACTGGACCATCACAGACAACTATAAGACCTATATTTTCAGGATCAGGCCGAACGTGACCTTCAGTAACGGCGACCCACTCACCGTGTATGATGTGTGGTTCAGCTTCTTGCGTGAAGTCTACTTGGGGCAGGCTGTTGGTATATCCAACTACGCAGAGCTCGCTGTGAACACCTCCACTCTCTCCACGGGGCTAATCCTACCTGGGGGCTACGCCACGCGATCCAGAAAGTAACGGGCCTACCAGCCACCACGAACGTTAACGTAACAGAATCTGTTCTCAATAATATGCTGAGCAACTTTAATCCGGATAACTTGACGCAGAGAGCCATAATGGGCTAGCCCGACCAAGCGTATGTTGTGCTCAACTCTACCACGTTTGAAATCAATCTACTCGTTCATTACAAGTTCTTCCTCCAGGATATCGCCACATGGTGGGGTGCTATAGTGGACCCAGCCTACATGGACGCCCACGGGGGTGTTCAGGCCAACAGCTATTTCGATGCTAACGGCGGCCCAGGCACGGGTCCATACGAGATAGCATCAGTTGGTGTTGGCTTCACCTACGTGGTGCTCAGAGAGAACCCCACATACTGGGGTCTCCACTCGAGTGGTGTGCCCTACGTTGATAAGCCTCCAACCATTCCCGTTGTGATAATAAACTATGGGCTATCCCACTCGGAGCGTGTTGAGGCTTTCGCGACTAACCAGGCCCAGGTGTCCTTCGTGAGCCCCGAGTATTTTGGTCAAATGTATCAGGCCTACAACTATAAACAGTATTATAGCTTTAACCAGATAATCAAGAACTGGGGAATCACAGCTGGGTCAGGGTTCAACTATGTATCCATGAACACCCAAATCTACCCGACTAATAACAATGATTTCCGCTTAGCGATAGTGCACGCCATAAACTACACTCAGCTACTCTACGAGTCATATTACTATAATGGGACGCTATACGGAGCCAACTATGTTGGACCCATTAACCCCGCCTTCCCAGAGTACTATAACCCAGGAAACCTTACGCTCTACTCCTATAACACCAAGCTTGCCGAGTACTATCTGAACTTGGCCGGAGAGCAAGAGAACTTCTCTGTTACACTACCTAACGGCACAGTCATCGGGGACACGTCGGCTCCACCACTTAAACCGATTACAATCTATTACATCACGCCCATAACTCCCTTAATCCAGGCCCAGCTTGAGATAATCCAAGTTGATCTTTCAGCCATAGGCCTAAGCGCTGGTATACAGTGGGTCACCCCCGCTGTGACCACTAGCTGGACAACCCCGCAAGCTACTCCGGCCTTCGTGTACCTCGGCTGGGGACCCGACTGGCCAGACCCCATCTTCCAGCTACTTATGCCAGCGGTGACCACCACTAGTTATCTGCCGGCTTGGATGAATCTTAGCAGCGTTAACCAGATAATCAATATTCTACCGTTCCTCACCAACACGACAGAGCAAATCCAACTCGTAAAGCAAGTGTACAATATCACCTACTGGTACGCGCCCTACGTTTGGTTACCAGATGAGGACATGTAGCTCTTCGTGTAGCCATACGTCGCGGGACTCTACAGTCAGTACAACGAGTATTACTACAACACCGTTTACTATACCACTATATAAATCTACACCTTTTTTGATGTGCACACTTAGCATCAAGGCTAGAGAATAGATGTATACATGTGTTTGGCCAACTTGATTTGATACACCAATTACTGGAAACCAGAGGGTAGCGGCTGCTGCACTTTCGCTTAGGATGTCACTCGGCTTGTATAAGCATTCAGATGCGTTAGACCGCTCACACTGTTGGGTCTCGGCCTAGCTCTGTGTTAGTGGTGGGGGCTTACTAGTGAAAACTGCGGGCTAATGCGGGTTGCCCAGCTATAAGTTGGATTTGGGTCTTTGAATCTCTTGTCTGTGTCTCGTTTATTATCTTCACTCCACGGTTACTAGAAGAAGTGTGTATAGCCTGTTTGGAGATAACGTCTACTCTCTTCTCATAGGGTATCTTCTTGTGTGGACTATGATGTTGGTGGGGTAGGCGCTGTTGATGGTGGCACCCAACATCCTCGTTGGTTATGCTACAAAGTACAGGTATGCGTAGGGTTTGCCATCGATGATAAAAGATTCGCTACTAATCCGATTGCGGCTTTCCATTTTTGAGTAAACCAATTGTTTATAATTGTTCTGGGTTTTTAGAGGGGAAAATGGGCACTAGCTCGGGAGATGTCGGTGTGCAAGGTGTACAGATGACTGGTCAGACCGCTCAGGAGGTGAATAAGAGGGCCGGTGGTCTCCCAGCATTCACCTCCCGCCTGATGTTGTGGAGTTTTGGTGTGGGCATTATTCCATCTGTGGTGCTGGTTGTGGCTCTACAGTTAAAGAGCCTCCTCCTACTTGAATACGTGCATGTGATTAGCGGTGGGACTTGGACTGGTTTCGACTTGTTTATGAGTGTCATACTTGGAAGAATTCTCGCTTCCCTCGACTTGCCGGGTAGGGTTGAGGTGGCTAAGCGTCTAACACCTACACAATTCTTTGTCATGCCCTCACTAATGTCAACAACGATAACAGCCGGCATATACCTTGCAGAATCGCTTGGAACCTTCATCTTGACATCACCATGGATCATCGCAGCTGGCATCATGGTCATAATACTCACCGCTCAGGGCTTCGGTATATTCATACCTAACGACATGAGGATATTCATAGAAGTCGCGAAGCCCAACCCAGACCGAGCCAAGATCGCGAGGCTAAACGGCATAAACATAAGGCCCATGGGTGTAGGGCGTAATGTAGCTAACAATCATACTTATCATGGCGCACTAGCTGTCTACCCCCATAGGAGGCCTAACACATGAATGTCTACACAATCCTAGCCGTAGCACTCTTTGCGGCCGTCTTCCTAGGCGTATACGGTGCAATATACCTCGACGCAATATCAAGCTATAAGAGAGGAGATCTCGATTGGCGCGGTATCAGAATCCTGAGGCTCGGGTTATACGGCCACCTAACAATATTCGCGATACTCGCAGTCACGGCTTTCCTCATATAACTTGCATCCAACGCTGTTTTCAAAGCTTTTCAAATAGTCCAATTCATAATAAGGAGAGGAGATTTTCCCACCCATATTCTTGAAGTATCTAGGATGCTACATATAGATTAAAGGTGGACTTTATAGCTTACCTGTGAAATAGTGGCGCCAACAGTACTGCATTATTAGGTAGTAGTATCCTAATAACTTCGCATCGTTAATGTGTAGTTGTATAATAATTCAATGCTTCTTTAGCGGTCTTCAACTGCAAGGTTTACAGTTTTTTAGTAAACTTTTGACTTAAAAGCCAGTAAAGAGTATAGAGTTCGATTAGGTGATTCTAGTTTGTTTTATTTGGAATCTAAAAAGGTGGTAATCCTATTTGGATAGTGAGCGTATAACAGTTGAGATATCAGCAAGTTTCGCAGAGAAGCTCGACGAGATAGCTCAGAGACTTGGCTACACTAGCAGGGATGAGGTGGTTGAAGAAGCTGTGAAAAGGTTTCTAGAGGGTTTTGAGTCTCTTGGAGAACTCGACGGTGAGTACTCCTAGCGACAACCAGTCCTCAAAAACCCCAACACGCTCACCAATCGCTAATCCGCACTCCTGATAAGCACAAAATGGCGGGTCGACTCCACCACGTTTAAGTGGGTGAATTGAGATCAGTGTTGGTGGGTCTGACCGCGTTTAACGAGGCGTGTTCGAATGTAAGGTGGAATTCACATTGCTCAACGGCTGATTCCTGCCAATCGACTCGGAGGACATGTTTAGCATCTGAGGGACGAGCTTTAATGCAACCCTCTACGAGTGGAGGACACCTTACCCACGTGTTATGTGCGCTCTTTGCCTCAGTAATAGCTACTCTGGTGTGCCGAGCTCTTCCGTGCGCCATTTCTGGGTTGGATGATATCGCTAGAAATCCGTGTTCAAAAGCTCTGCCGTGGGTATCCGATTCGCTTAGCTTTTTCGGTATTACTTTAAATCGTCGGAAGATTTATTATTTATCGAGAGAATATAATTTGGTATGCGCGGTGTTGTTCTTAGGGTGGGTAAAAGGGGTGAGATTTACACTAAGAAGAAGATGAGGGAGAAGGTTGGTTTAAAGCCTGGTGGTAGAGTGTACGCGACGATTCTGGGGAGGAAAATCATACTGGAGGTGTTGCCGACCCTAGATGAGGTTTTGAAGGAGGATAAGGTTGCGCGGCTCACACCTGAAGAGGCCGAACAGATGAGTGAAGAGGCTCAGAGAGAGGCTGGGATATGGATAGAGCGCTGATGCT
>Ga0208559_100345_pt1 | contig 12111 bp, 19 predicted proteins | sample BED_Mat_host_6_1_FD_187138 | JGI IMG/M metagenome (GOLD analysis project Ga0208559, IMG submission 187138) | Extremophilic microbial mat communities from Yellowstone National Park, USA - BED_Mat_host_6_15 (SPAdes) (version 2) | ecosystem: Environmental > Aquatic > Thermal springs > Hot (42-90C) >...
GGTATATATTTCGTTCATACTTGAGGACTACGAGTTTCCTAGACTACCAGAGACAAACAAAGTAGTAGCAATAGATGTTGGTGTCGAGAAACTCCTAACGACTAGTGACGGCAAGTTTTTCCCTAACCTAATACCCTATGAGAAAGCATTGAAGAGGCTCAAGATCTTGCACAGACGTATCTCAAGGAAGAAGTTTCTTTCCCATAACTGGTTTAAGGCAAAGATTCATCTAGCGAGGGCTTATGAACACTTGAAGAACCTTAGGAAGGATATATACATGAAACTCGGTAAGTATTTTGCCAAGCATTACGACGTAGTCGTTATGGAGGATATTCAAGTTAAACGGTTAGTGGAGAAGTCGGAAAGGAAGTTGAGAATGAGGTTACACGACGTCGCATTTCATGAACTCAAGGAGACCATTAAATACCAGATGGAGAAATACGGTAAGAAACTCATTCCAGTGGATCCTGCTTACACTTCAAAAACATGTGCTAGGTGCGGGTACGTTAAGAAGGATCTAACACTGGCTGATCGTGTATTCATCTGTCCTTCTTGTGGTTGGGTCGCTGACCGTGACTATAACGCTTCTCTTAACATACTGAGGAGTGCGGGGTGGGAGCCACCCTTAGTGCCTGTGGAGCTCCGCCCTCTACCCGTAGTGAAAAGCTATGGGCAAGGTGGGGCTATGAAGCAGGAAGCTCCGCCCTTCAGGGCGGAGTAGCTCACTTCCGTTAATACCTACTATCCTGCCGTAGAGGTCATTAATTGTAAAATCCCTCCTTCTCGCATCTTCTTCTAAAGAAGCACCGAGCTCAACGGTAGGCTTACTGACAGTGTCATACCTCTCCTTCCTCAATGAAGCAAAATCATATTTATCTCCTATCCTAAGGACTCCGAAACGTATGCCGTCTTCATGAATAGGTAAGTTCATCTCTTCTGCCAACTTTAACGCTTTGTCAAAATCTGTGACCACAAAATCTAAGTCTTTAGGCTTCTTACCAGTCAGGATATCCCTAACAGTGCCACCAACAAGGTATACGTTATTTGTACCTAGTTTTTTAATATATTCTAAAATTTCAGGATTATCGATTTCTACTTCTATACGTTCCATGTGAAAACAAAATTTTTAATGTATAAAAGGATTCTGTTCGAGGTTTGGTTTCTCCTTTTTTGTATCTGTTTATAATAAATATTATTTTTTAAAAAGTTTAACTATTATTATTTGTTAAAACTCCTAAATTAGGCAGATACTTTTGTTCTATGTCGTACAACACGTCAGCTATGACATCTAACAAAATGCTTAATACCTCTAATTTCTCATTGTCGTCCAACATATCATAATTGCTCTCATAATAATCCACTTCCTCATAATAAGCATAGTTTTTGACTCCGAAGGCAGTATCACCTATCTTCTTGTACCAGTCATACAATTCACCCTCGCTTAACGGCTTCCCACTCTGTAATGCTTGTTCGATCGCATCGCCGAACTCATCTAATACCTTGGCGTAAGCTTTTAGAAGTCTAACTTTAGTGGCATCGTCAAGCTCATCATTTTGCACTATATTTTCTGCCAAAATTTTCAATGTATCGCTTAGATAATTGCTGATATATCTAGTTAATTCCTCTTTCCATAACTTCTCGTATTCTTTTTTTAACGACTCCCAGAAGTTTTGATCTGAATTTTGTATCGCTTCGTCTTCTTCATTTGTGAGATATGAATCTATGAACACGTCTAATTGGTCTGGGTTATGGTATACCATGCATTCAAGCGGTGTGTCCCCAGAGTTATTTTCACAATAATTCCACACTCTATCAAACACGTTTTGAGCTATTTCACTTGGTTCCATTTTCCCTCCTTCAAACATATGTGGAGTAGTGTCTTTAAAAGGATTTTGGTTGACTAACAACTCAACGCTCTGAAGGAGATGGTTCTACTTTTTCTTTCTAACTAGCTCTGATCTCACATAAAAATATGGTAAAAAAGATACTAATACGAATAAAAATATAAGAAGGAGTATGAGGATTATTGTGAAGATCTGTTGCATACCCTAACTAACTACGAGCGAATATAAAAACAGATACTCCCTGCGGTTGAAAAATTCTGACCTTCCCTGCTCTTTCTGCAAACACAGCTGTGATAACAAACAGCAAACAATTCGCTTTGTCAGTATAGCATCACATTGTCTTCTTCAAGATCCTCCATTATTTTCATGCACTGGCTCTTAGACCTACAAAAGTAATATCTATATGATGCACTTGAACCGTCATAAACTTCCATGAGGTACAAGGGCTTTTTACCAGATATTTTATACGTGGTATAGTAAGTCCTCGGCTCGTACCTATGAGACTCTACTTCAGTTACTTCGATTTCTTTATCAAGGAGCTGTTTTATCAGCCTGTCGATTTCTTCAGGCAATAAGAACTTAGTTGATTTCTTTGTAAGGTTAATAAGTCGTTGGGATTCATCGTCTACGCAAACTATTTCATTCCCAGTATTAAAACACCTGAGCATCAACAACCACCTCCACGTGAGAACACAGCTGTGATTTCAGTGTATACTGGACTTGGTTTTGATTAAATCCCTGAGGCATGGGAGAATCTCTTAGCAGGAGTATTTAAGGATTTCTTATGGGGAGCTATTTTGCTGGCTTGGTTTGCCGTTTGTTTATCACAGCTGTGATTGCAGAACAACGGAAAGAAAAAGTAAGGGGAAAAGAAAGTAGTGAGCAGAACAAAGTAGTGCTTCTTCACTTCACTGTGAGTATGTATAATAATATAGTTATTCACTACTTTAAATATAGTATAATAGCAACTTTCAATTACACATTAATTTGTTTCATATACCCTCATACACTTTCAATTTAACATATAATCATTTCATATTCTTTCAATTCACAACAGATTTTTTATTTACAGTGGAAAAATCAACCTTTCAATTCACTTTCAGTTATACAGTTTTTATACATAAACTGCTTTAGAACAAGTTACAAACAGATTTAAACAGAATATATAGATAAAGTGAAATTTCATATACTGAAAGTCAACCCTCATTCATTTCATATACATTTTCAACATAATCTAAAAAAATCACTAAGTTAACACATTTTCACCATACACAGTTGAATATAACCTTCTGTTGCTAACATTTTAACACCTTAAAGAAATATTATCCAAAATTTGAGAAAAATTATTTAATAAGATAGGCTAAGAAAAGAGAGGGAATGTGATCACAGCTGTGTTTGCAGTTTAGAACTACGTTTTCCGTCTAAAGAACTTGTCCAACACCTTGATTACGTCGTCAGACGTCTTTAACGTCTTTAGCGTTAGTTTATCTACAATAACTTTACCAGTGAGCAGGCGGTAAATTGCGTTGATAATCGATATCAGTCCAGTTATTTTCATTATGTTATTTGCAGTCAGGTTACCTTTTATCTTGTAAAGGTAGTTGTACAGCCTTATTGCGAGGAATTTATTGTTAGTAAAGAACCTGGTTATTGCAGACACGATGTCTGTAGAATATATTATATTCCCTACACCTTTATTCATCTTCTCTACAAGTTTATAAGCACCGTAAGTGAACTTCTTCTTAGCTATAAACACGTAAGTTATTGAGTCGAACCCAGTTATCTTAAGCCTGCTCATTAGATACCTCCAGTCATTCTCAAACCTTTTCTTTACCTCAGAAGGCACAATATTCTTTGAAGTTTGCTCGTTGACGATGAATGTCAGAACGTAACGCTCGTGAGACGTGTGCATTTTCTGACCTAAATCTATCTCTACCGCACATAGTTTCCTTTTATCGCTCACAATATATTTTACTTTAACTCCTAGATCCTCAATGAAACTCTTCAGCATTGACATAGTGAACTTAGCCTGGTCATATAGCCTTAATTTGTTGGGAACCCTAAATGTAACGTTAAAGTCGTTGATATCTAGTTGTTTGCTTCTGCTTAATACCTCCTCTTCATCTTCTACTTCCTTCTCATCATCAACAACACGGTCATCATCGCTAATAATAGAAGTAGTATCGTTAACTTGGTAGTCTTTAACGACGTCATATATTCTCTGCAACTTCGCTTGCATTATAGCCTGGTCTACAATTTTTGCTAATTTGTTGAAGTCAGCAAAAGGTTTATTATCTCTTTTATTCGAGTTATTAATTGGAGTGGGTGTCACGGCATAAACACCTCTACTCTACTGGGCATCAAGGCGGAATCACCTCTACTACAGGCATAACCACCTCTGCTGTCACCTCTGCTATCTCTGCTATCTTTACCCCACTCCCCCCCTTCTTGATTAAAAAATAATTTAGTATTGTTCATTACAACAACCTCCTTCTTCATTCCAGTTTTCATTGTAATCTCCATAGTTATCGTTATAGTAGTTTATATAGTATTTCATTAAAGTTGAGAATCTCTTCTTCAATCTTTCTGCCCCTATACTTGAGCCTAAGTCTATTGGTGGTAATTTCCCTTCCTCGCTTAGGACATCTATCGTATATTGCAACCCCATGTCTTTGAACGTCTCCAGACAATGTGGAACGTCGTACGGTTCGTGCTTTTCACACCAGTTTATTGCTTCGTTTACTGCTAATTGAACTAGAGTTTTCCCATACGCTCCAGTTAATTTGTTTTGTGCCATATTATTTACACCTCAGAAAAATGACGAGGTGTGAGTTTTTAAACGCTTTGCTTCGCGTGAAAACACAGGTGTGATTTCATGAACGACAAAACGCGAACGACAAAATCCTTTTAAACTCACTTTACAAACTGCAGGTATGGAGTACGAAGAGATACTTCAAGGAATTAAAGAATTCTTTAACTCAAAGAATGCAGAATTTAATGTAGGTCAACCAGAAGAAACTGAAAATAACACGCTTTTAATCAAAATTGATTTCGAAGAACCTATAGAGTTAACAGAAGAGGAATATGACGACTTATATGATTTTCTAGATAACTTAGGTTTTTACCCTATTAACGGTGCGGAAAACCAGGTAAATAATTACATCGGGTATAAAAGTTGGGTAGGTGATGATGAGTTCGAGAACGATGACGGCGACGAAGTGTTTGTGTATTATACTAAAGTTCAGACGGGAGGCAAAACTACGTTCTTTATTAAGAAGATAGAGGTTGAGCAAAATACGCAGGAAAATATAAACGAACTTTAACAAAAAGAACGATAAGCTCTCCAGTGAAAATCTTTTTAAATATTAACAAAGTATCTCTTTTAATGTCAAAAACTGGGTTATTTAGATCAAAGTTACAACAAAAATTCATTTTAAACCAACTTGCCCGCTCATCTTTTGCATTAATAGCAATTATAAAAATTGGGGGTTCAAAGGGGCGTAAAGCCTCGCCTCTCTGAGGCGGGGATGAATAGCCCCCTTTGTAGTTACATTTAAATACTTTTTTTTTTGTAAAAATTTCTCTTAATGCCCGACGTAGGGTTCCGTTTTAGAGCGTACACTGACGTACAGACATTGAGGGCGTTAAAAGCCCAGTTGAAGTTAGCATGTGAGATATATAATACCCTACGTTGGGCAGATATTTATTTCTACCAAAGAGATGGAAAAGGTCTAACCCAAACGGAATTGAGACAACTAGCTCTCGATCTGAGGAAACAAGATGAGAGATACCAACAAATCTATTCGCAAGTTGTACAGCAAATTGCCGACCGTTATTATGAGGCTAGACAGCGTTTCTTTGAAGGTTTAGCACGTTTCCCAAAGGAAAAGAAAGCACACAAATGGTACTCCCTCGTGTACCCGCAAAAAGGATGGAAAATACTAGAAACAAGGGAGATAAGGACTAGGAGCAAGAAGAACAAGAAGAAGGTAATAACACTAAAACTGTCAAACTTAGGGATCTTCAACGTTATTGTCCATAGGGACTTCCCGCTAGACAAGGTCAAACGTGTAGTAGTAAAGCTAACACCATCAGAGAGGGTATATATTTCGTTCATAGTTGAGAACTACGAGTTCCCAAAACTACCAGAGACTGGAAAAGTAGTGGCAATAGATGTTGGCGTAGAGAAACTTCTCACTACAAGTGATGGTCATGTGTTCCCCAATTTGAGACCTTACGAGAAGGCACTCAATAAGATAAAGAAGCTTCACAAAGTTTTATCACAGAAGAAGTTCCTATCCCACAACTGGTTTAAGGCAAAGGTTAAGCTGGCAAGAGCTTATGAACACTTGAAGAACCTTAGGAAGGATATATACATGAAACTAGGGAAGTGGTTTGCTGAGCACTACGACGTTCTCGTAATGGAGGATATTCAAGTTAAACAGCTAGTGGAGAAGTCGGAAAGGAAGTTGAGGATGAGGCTCCATGACGTTGCTATTCATGAGCTTAGGAGTATAATGGAGTATCAACTTAGGAAGTACGGTAAGGAGATTCATTTTGTTGATCCCGCGTTCACGTCTATGACTTGTGCTAGATGTGGTTACGTTAAGAAGGATCTAACACTGGCTGATCGTGTATTCATCTGTCCTTCTTGTGGTTGGGTCGCTGACCGTGACTATAACGCTTCTCTTAACATACTGAGGAGTGCGGGGTGGGAGCCACCCTTAGTGCCTGTGGAGCTCCGCCCTCTACCCGTAGTGAAAAGCTACGGGCAAGGTGGGGTATGAAGCAGGAAGCTCCGCCTTTTAAGGCGGGGTAGCTCACAAAGAAAGATAACACGTTCGAATTAGGAGAAACGATAAATACAGCAGTTGATGGAAGGAAAGTGAAAGGTGTAGTTATAGGGAAATACAGCATAAAATCTGCTAAGTTTATTGTTAAATGGAGTGGATTCGATGACGTAGAGAAATGGATAAGTTCTGCGTTAAGAGAGAACCATAATAAACAAGGTCTAGTAATATACTTGATAAGGTTATCTGAAATCACAGCTGTGATAAAAAAGAAGAGAACAAAACTTGCATCAAAAGGTTAGCAACAACCTTCTTCTTCTAACTCTTCTTCGTATTCTTTCTCCTCTCTCGCATCACCCATGGCAAATTTCTTCACTATCTCCAGGTCTGGCTTTATTTCATTAATCAATTCCATTTCAGCCTCAAAGCTCAATCTGCCACCAGCGTCTAGATCGTACTCCCTTGCAAATTCGTGTATCGTCTCTATTATTCTGTGTATAGCATCTCTTAATTCAGGGAAGTCATCAGTCCACGCTTCTTCTCCAGCCAGTCTGAGGTCTATGTCGGGATAATCTATTTTTCCCTCTAGAAATAATCTAAGGTCTCTTAAAACATGTCTTGCATATTTTTCTGGATGGAGTGGCATAATCAGTCATAACATGGAAAAAATAAAACCCTTTTGCTTCACTTAACCGTTTGTCCATACTTAGCCCTCAACCACCTACTTACTGTAATATTTCTATATTAGGTGTAGGTCTAGCTAGGACTGGCTGTGTGCCTAACACTGAAGGCTGTACTTGTGTTGCACTATCGTAAACTACGTTATTTACTTTACTAAGCTCTTGTATATATTGTTGTAATTCACTTAAGCAGTCATGTCCAGATAGTTGAGAGTATTGTTGTAACGCATTCAATATACAGTTAGCTTGTTTAGCATAATATCTAGCACTACGCTTATCCACGCCAAGTAAAGCCTGGTAAGCTTGCTGTGCATACGCAGAAAACTGTTGTTTAAGTGTAGATATTTTTTGAGATAACGTAAGACCAGGAGTATTTTGAAGAACTTTTGCTAATGTTGCATACTGCGGATATTCATTTTCGAATGTAATATAATCGTTCTCTTGTAATAGTTGTAAAGGCGTTGTAGTAGTAGGACTAGTTGTTGTCGTAGAACTCTGTGTTGAACTTAACGTACTAGTATTACTAGACGATGTCGTCGTTTTTGTCGTAGAACTCTGTGTAGTACTTAAAAGGGAAATGACCTCTTTCATATCACAACAATATGTTCCTGCATACATTTGTGCATATTTGCAATTGTAAGATGGTAACCTTAGGCTTTGTAAGCTACTTGCAGTTAGCGTTCTATTATTCAGTTCCTCACATATTATTGTTAAATTTTTATAAATTTGGCTCCACGCATCTACAACTTCTAAACTAACTCCAGCCTGGTTTTGGAAGTTTATCGCGTTCTGTAAGCAGTCATATATTTCTTGAAGTAAAATCCTGAGGTTTGCAGTTGATATACTAGACCCAGATATGTATCCCTTAACCAAGGAATAGACTTCATCAATTGCTTCATAAATATAGTTTGATATATTTCCTACTTTATTAAATAATTCGTTTATTAGAGAACTTGTAGAACTAGAAGAGGAACTAGTAGGACTAGACTGTGTTGGCTGTGCAGTACTAGACAATGGCGTTGTTGTTGTCGTAGAACTCTGTGTTGAACTTAACGTACTAGTATTACTAGACGATGTCGTCGTTTTTGTGGTTGGTGGTGTAGAACTCTGTGTAGCACTAGACGATGTTGTAGAACTAGTTGACGACGTCGTAGAACTCTGAGACGATGTTGTAGAACTAGTTCTTGCTATTTCATTTAGTACAACTTGGGGTGGTGAATTGCTAGTCTGAATTTGTGGATAACCGTCAGATTCTTGAGTAATATAAATAGTAAAAAATGGAACTGATGATGGTACATGCACAGTACTTATAGCTTTTCTCCCCTGAGCCTCAACCATGATACCTATATAATAAGAAAAATGTGGAAACTTAGTACGTGGATAAACCGCCTTGTATTCTAGAGAAGTCGGTATAAAATTAGTGTTGAGTAGCTTGACAATTTGGTGTTCTGACAGTTTTAATTGAAATGCTTGCGGTGTAGTTATCCCAGATTCTTTTGTCCCTTCGTATTCTTTTGCATATTCCGCTACATCTACCGTTACCGTCCCTGGGTATAGATTTAATAGGTATACTTCAGTCATTCGTTTCTACCCTATACTTTCATCTTTTTAAGTGTTTAAAAATACATATTTTCCTTCTATGCAGGGTTGGACTTTCATTGAGGTTTCATGAATTCACATTCGATCTCACAGCTGTGGTACACTAAAGGGAGTTGCTTTACGCCCCCTTAACTTGGTAACATAAGATTTATTAACGTTATTCTCTCAATTTATGCTTGAGAGAAAATGCTGACTTCCTCCCCGCCCTGGAAGGACGAGGGTTCCCTCCCAGAGGGCTCATAGTTCCCACCATTGATTCGGGTTTACATCTCTCATTTGGTGGGCAGTCGGGGTAGTCAGACAGCCCCCCACTTGAATAGGGAGCTTTCATCGCCTAGCTCTAGTCCCTTAAAGGAAGGGAGAGATGATGGTTGCCCCTCCCACAGTCCCATTGAGCCCTCAATCGAGCTGGAGAGGAGCGTCGTTAGCGTTACTAAAAGAGAAAAAGAGATATTTAAACTTTTTACCACGCCCCTGGAAGGGGCGAGGCTTTCAGTTCATTGTAAGTATAAAGTTCAAGTATAAGGGAGAAGAGAAGGAAGTAGATATTTCAAAGATAAAGAAGGTTTGGAAAGTAGGGAATATGGTATCGTTCACCTACGACGACAACGGTAAGACTGGTAGAGGAGCATTAAGCCTAAAAGAAGCCCCGCAAGAGTTGTTGCAGAAACTCAATCATTAGAATTCAACCTAACTTTTTCTTTATTTTCCTTCTTAATTCTCTTTCTAGTTTCTTGTTTTTGCTATATATATAATATGTATTATCTTTAGTTTTCCTTACAAGTACAACCTCTTTCAAATGTATCCTTATGTTTTTATCTCCAGGCTTTCCTGTAACCTCTATTTTTTCATTATCTCTTTTTATTTCAATTGAAGAAACTCTTTCAAATATCAATGAGTGAGCGAAATAGAATATATCTCCTCTTGTTTTTACTCTCAATAGGAGAATTCCACATGGAAAAATTAAATACCTATAGTGTTCTATTCCTTTAGAATCTTTTAATTTCAATATAACACCTTTAGAAGTTTTTTCAAATTTTATCCCATTCTCATCATCTATCTTCAAAAAAAATTCATCATCATTTATTCTCTGAATAGTAAATGAATGTCGTGATATTAAATCAACTATGTCTTTTTTAACCGTAATAATTTTCCCGTTCACCATACGTAAAAATTTTCTCAATATTTTTTTCTTGTAAATATACATGGTGAAAACTACCCTAATTAATTAGCTAGCTAAATAAATATATAAAAAATGATAGACGTGAGGAGGCAGAAAAATTAGAAAATGGGAAAAAGGAAGGCTTAGCATATCTACTTATTAACTCCTAAGTCGCCTTTTACTAGAGTGAGGAGGTTATGTCACTCGTAAGTAAAGAAAAACAAAACGCACTTAAAAAGAAGAAGAAGCTAACTGAGCTTAATGACGAAGATGCAAATGACGAGGAGGTAATTACAAATGAGTAATATTTGCGAGTTACTCAAGACTGAATATGAGCAGAACATGCAGAGGTATAATATTCCAGACAAATGGAAAGCAGTGGCATATAACGTGTTAGTAAAGCTAGGGTATTATGATGAAGAAGGAAATAAAATAAAAGACGATGCCGAGTTTATAAACAGAGTTTTCAAAGTTGCTGAAAAATTGGATTCACTACATGTCAGTAAGATAAACAAAATGATGAAGATATGCGGGGAGACAGTTGGAGAAAGTAATTAGAGAGAGCGAAGTTAAGAAACTCAAGAAGAGTGAAGATATCAGGAATAATGATGAATTACTTAAGTATATTAAGTCTCTAGAAGATGAGAATGAGAAACTAAAGAAGCAAATCGATGAACTACAGCAAAAACTGAAAGAGCTGGAACTAAATATTAATCAATTAATTTATAGTTTTTGTGACGCACTCAATAAGTTAAAAAAACCAGCATTTTACCTGGAAAAGCCAGTAAATACTAAATTATACCAGATAGTCACGATAAACTATACAGATTATTATGTTGTATCCTTACAATTATGTGAGGAGCTGAAATGGGTCAAACAATAATCATAGTTGCTTCACAAGCACAATTAGTCTATTTTTATATTTTCTCATTTTTGGTTATTGCATTTCTTGGCGTAATTATTTGGCTGTATTTCCGCGGATTCTTCAGAAAAATAGGCATCTTATCTTTACTGATGTTCTCATCCTACATAATTATGTACGAAAGCGGGTTTGCGTTCACTACACCTACCGATTATAACGTGACGTTAACGAACCCGTACAATACTACTACCGTTGTAGACCAACCATTAGACTTCTATTATACTGTATTCTACCTATCTTTCGCTATAGCTATAGTATCTACTTTACTCCTAGTTTATGAAATAATACAATACATTGCAAGGAGGTTCTTCTAAATGGATAAGCTAGATATAATAAAGCAGGTTTCCTTTTACCTCGACTCCCTTAATTATGGAATTTCATCAAAACTTTTTTCTGAAGACCTTATATTAACAGAATTGAAGAAAGCTACAGTAAGCTATTTCTCACATAGTATTCTGAGTATTGTTGGAAGTATAGATTTGTCAAACGCAAAAATGCCCTCTCATGTTATATCAGCAATAATTAACTTTATCAGAAGTAGAGCATACGATCTTGCAAAACTAGACCAAAGAATAATAGATAATAATTATCAAACTCTCTTCATCTACACAACAATAAGGAGCATAATAATGATAATGGCTGAAAGGCTAGGCATAACAGATGAAATAAACTCATTGTTTAACAGTTTAGAAGAAGGAGAGAACATTAGAAATAAAATAGGCTGACAAAATGAAAGGCAAACCTCGCCCCTTCTAGGGGCGGGGTAAAAAATTTTAAGCGAAACATCTATTTCTCTTTAAGATGTCCTCCTCTGGTCAACTCTCAAGATATGAGGAGCGGGAGCCGATTTCTCCCGCAATACCAGAGGAAGGCGTCTACGAAGTCGAGTATAAGAATAAGAGGACAAATGTTGTTAGACTTCTCCCAAACGGTTTTCAGGAAAGGAAGTTAAGGAAGTTTGCAGACACGTCTGCCAGGTTGTTCAACGAGGTCAACTACGAGAGAAGACAGCAGTTCTTCCAACAACATCAAGTTGACTTCAAATCGACATGGGGCAAATACTACGAGAAGTACAAGGGTATACTAGGTGTTAATGCACAAGCAGTTCTTCAGA
>Ga0208559_100351_pt1 | contig 11844 bp, 17 predicted proteins | sample BED_Mat_host_6_1_FD_187138 | JGI IMG/M metagenome (GOLD analysis project Ga0208559, IMG submission 187138) | Extremophilic microbial mat communities from Yellowstone National Park, USA - BED_Mat_host_6_15 (SPAdes) (version 2) | ecosystem: Environmental > Aquatic > Thermal springs > Hot (42-90C) >...
TCCTCCACCAAAAGTGAGTAGTTTGTTTGGTCGAGAGCCTGAAAATCAGACGTCATGTTGTAAACACCTCTGTACGCCCAATCCGAAAGCGTAGAAGGTTCTAAATTAGGTGCCTGCACTCTTAGAGAAAGGTTAGTGGCAGCTGAACCCATTTCCGGACCAGTCCTCATAACTGAAGAAGTCCTAAGAGAGTTAACTATACCCCTTATAACGCTTGGGGATATTTTAAAGAAGATAAGCACACCTGCAGTAATCACAACATACTTTGCGACAGTGACCATGTTTGCCTGCCAGTTGTAAGGTTGCAGGTTCTTGCTAAGTTGTCTCTGTAGGGGAATAATACACGAATTCATTATATAATTGAGGTTGACCTGCTGAGCTTGTGTTAGACTCGTACCCGCTTTGTTGTCTTCCTCAAGATAAGTGTTCAAGAGGGACATATACTCGTTTGTGCACCCTTGTAAAGCGTTGAGCTCAGGTTGTATCGCAGAGTAGCACGGAGTACCAGGAGTTGTGCAACCCGCACTTGCTGGATTTGTTATTGGACTTGTTATAGAAGTAACCAGTTTGTAAACAGCGTAGCCACCTATACCCAAAGCCCCGAGAACGCCGACAACGGTAAGTATGTCCTCTGTCCTCTTGGAAACCATAACTAAAACTAAGTGTAGATTACTTTAAACTTTGTGCTAAATCAGATAGCTCACGCCTGAGATTGTATTCGTAATATTGAGTAGGAAGGTGTTAGACACAGTTGGGTCGTTCTGCACATAGACGTCCACTGCCATAGGGTTGCTCACGCTGTTTGTCGTAATCCCACTGAAACAAACAGGATAATTAATGAAAGTAAGAGTCGCTGTGTACTGCACATTCACAGTAAAGTTGCCGTTAGAATCAGTGGTAACCGTGCTTGGACCAGTCACAGAGAACACAATTGTGTATTCACCACTCGTATAGGTGAAAGAGGGAGGGTACCTTAGTGCCAAAACCTGGTTACAAATAGGAACACCTGCAGAGGTTGTAACTTGACCCTGAAGTTGTAGGGTGACTGAGCTGGAAGAGTTACCAGCAGTGAGATTCTTACAGGGTACACAATTCGAGTTGGGACAGTAGGTTATGCACTTCGTTATGCCCCCCAACAACCCACAGGAGTAGTTGATAGACCAGTCCAAGTTATACTGGTACTCGTATGTAACTATCTGAGCTGGAACAAGGGGTTGGCACGAACAAGACACAGGGTCCCAAAACTGTGAACAGGAACAAGAACCAGTAGGACAACTCGTGCATATACCTTCAATACAAGTATAACCAGAACAGCACTGTGTCGTAGAGTTGCAAGGTGCACCTTGAGTTCCGCACTGTCCCGCAGGAACACAAGCACCATTTTCACACACGTAATTGGGAGGACACTCTGAGTTGGAAGAACAACCCTTAGATTGAACACACTCGCCGTTGACACAGATATATCCAGAAGGACACTGTGAACTTGAGGAACATGTTGGTGGTGGTGTTGGTGGCGAAATGTTTAGACCCCCACTCCTACTCTTTAAAGTGTAAGCGACAATGCCTCCAACAACAGCTAACCCACCAGCAATCGCAAGAACCTCTGTGGTTTTGACCATGGGTTTTTAATCTCAAGGCGATTAAAAAACTTGTTGGGGAAAGTTTTTATTTTTCTTTTTGTTTTTAAACCGTGATGTTGATCGCCGAGAGCTTTCACTTACCTATTAAAGACTTCCACAGGACACTTCGACCCGTGCGTCGCTCTGTCTCTGGTTTGACTCAGCAATCTTCCGTAACAGTTTCTTGGTCCTGGTTCGACCAGTCTCAAGGAATAGTAGAGTGGACTTTCACAAACCAAGGTTCACAAAGGGAGAGTGTTATCCTCCTAAGAAACGGTTACTATTTTGGTGGTGCTTTCGGACCTGTTTACTTGGCAAACAGCACACCTTTGTGTTCAACGTGTACGGGAAGCAACGGTTTTGGAACAAGCTGGATATACGCCGAGCCAATCCAAGGTGGTGTCTCCCTAGTTAATGGTCAAATTCCACCTTTGGTAGACCACGGTTCACCTGCGGCGAATGCACCACCAATGGCACCTGTTAAGTTTTCAAATGGGCAGTGGCTCAACTTTGCTTTTATCTTTACTTTAGATCCAGGACAAATCTGGAGCATGCTTGAAGGTGGGTTCTCCACCCTTATACCTCCCTACCCTCAAGGGGTTTACCAAGTAACTCTGGGATACGTAGGACCCACGTGTGTTGGCTACGACCCTCAAAGGGTAAAGGATTGGGACACTCAGACAGGTACCAATTTACAGGGGTACTCTCCTAACCCGAACACTTTCAATATTGCCACAGTTATTACACAAGGCGCACCTTACGATGTGTTGCCTTTCAATGATCCTCCGATACAGCTCTCAGCTTGTTCGCAACCTTCTCCTCAACCAAGTCCACAACCGTCTCCGAGTCCATCCCCAACACAGTGCATAGACGAGATTTTGCAAGCGATTGCACTTTACCCAACCAACCCACAACAGGCAACGACCGACCTGGTTGAAGGTATAATTTGTATCTTGGACACTCTGAATGTTGACCCAAGGGTTTTTGTCGAGTCCTTCCTCCGTTTGCACGGCGTCACAGTAGAGGAGCTCCTAAGTGCTATCGAACGTTATGACTTAGAGAAGCTCAAGGGGTTAATCAAAAAGTGGTTGTAGGTGCTAAAAATGAGTCTACCAGCACCGCTTAACAACCCAAACCTCTTTATTGGTTTAGTGATCTTCATAGTTGCGTCTATTCTTCTTTATTTAGGAAAATTACCCCTTTCTGCGTGGACTACCATTGTAGGAGTGCTTCTCGGTTACTACTTTGGGTACCAACACGCGCTTTTGAAACAGAAGAGTGGGTAACTGTTGAAAAGTTGGTCTCCCTCTTCTTGGTTGCTCGCACAGGACGCACACTTTGCATGGGGTTTAGCGATCACTTTCGGTGTTTATGCGACCCACTTACCTCTTTGGCTTATTCCTGTTATTCTTCTTTTAGAGTTAGTGTTCAAAGAGGCTTTGTTCGACCAAATAGTGGAAAAGAACCCGTTGGTGCCAGACGGTTTGTTTGACTGGGCGTTCTATGTGCTTGGTGCTTGGTTAGCTTTCTTGCTTCTTCAAATTTAGGTGTTAAATCTGAGCTTGTATTAACACTAAAAAAAGCTTTCAAAAGAATAGAAGAGATTACACAAAAGAAAGTGTTTCGTGGCGAAACAGTACAAACTTCTAATTCTGAGTCTGATTTGGCAAAAGAGTCTTTGAGAAAAGTAGGAGAAAAAATAGGTATAAGTAAACCCACCTTGTCAAAAGCTTTTGAACCTAGCGAAGAGTAACTCTTGGACGAAGTCGTCCTGTGTTAATTCAGGTCTTCTCGCTTTTTCCTGGTAAAAGTACTTGAGAAAGCTGTCCTTTGTAGACCTCTTTAGCTTCAAACTCAAAATCACTTTTCTCTCCCAGGGAGGAGTGACCATATTCGTATTACTTATTAACCTACATTTAAACTATACGTGCATTACGGGTAGAACACAGGTTTATAAGTGCCGCACAGTTTCTTAATTGAAATGGCTACAGGTTTAGACCTTTTTAATATAATAAACCTGAAGAACACAAACCCGAACGCGCAGATGAACTACCAACAAGCGCTTCAAGCGTACTTGGGTGCAAATGTTTCAGCTATAAAGTTCTACTCGGACAAAATGGAACCGCAAATAGACTCTACAACCACTGTTTCGGTTCAGGAGCTTAGCGACCTCGCTAGTTGGTACTACCAACAGTTCATCATACTCACAGAAGACGGCGTGATCCGCGAATACTACTTAGAAAGGTTCCAGGTGGCTATAACGGGTCTCTTCCTCGCTAAATCCGCAAATGGTGTAGGAGGCACCTTCGGCATAGGGAGTTCAGGAACACTCCACGCACAGCAGATAAGGCCAGAGTCAGTTCTGGACAACACTGGTTCGCCCACAGCAAACGTTACGAGTTGGTCTCGTTCTGTGACACAGGGTTGGAACACCACGTTCTTCTCCCTGAACACGCAGAGCACCTCCACCACGCTCTCTCCTCTTCAGAACACCAACAAACAGGTGAACTTCTTGGTGTGGGGCTTCATCGACCAGTCCTACCCCTCTAAAATACAAGCGTTCAAGGTGATTGGACCAGGTTCAGTTGGCTACGGTGTTGAAACCGTGAACATTTTGAACTTAGCAAACCAAATGAGCGTGATACCAATGCCAGCAGCGATCTACGTGGATAATAACAAGGTGTGGAACATAGACGTTGAGTTCAACGCCGCGGGCAACGAAATCCTTGCGCTTGATGGGATACAATTCGTGAACACCGCGTACTACCAGCAGGAGTAGAGTAGGGGAGAACAATGGCAACACCGCTGAACAAACTCGGTGAGTTCACTGAAACAATAGCGCTGTCAGGTTCCACAAACGCTTCAGGTGCTTTCTCAGTCACAGTTACCAAAGCGAGAAACATAACAAATGTTAAATCAGCATACTTGGTGGGCACCTCTTTGCTTTACGCTTTGAGGGTCACAGGTTGGTCTGGTAACACGATTAACCTACAACTTTTAGCGGCGAGTGGTGCCGCGGCTGGTGGTGCTCCTTTTGAAGTTCCAGCCGCCGCTATTACCCTCTCAGGTTCCGTCACGGTTACATACGAGGGGTACTGATTGAACAACTCAGGAACGAACTACGAGTTGTGTGTGCCTTTTGTTGTTTTTGTTTCGGTAAACAGCACACAAGACCCCTTAACACACACAAACGGGGGTGTGTTCAATGAACTTCGAGAGAATAAATGACAAAATACTCAGAAACGGGCAGTACCTTCTTTTGAGCTACTCGGGGGCGAAGAATCCCCTTCAAGCTATGTTCACAGGCTTCCGCGTGGTCAAACACAATGTGACCACGCTTTACTACAACTTTGCGACTCAGGTGCCCAATTTTCTGCCAATGGCACCCTACGGCACCTCCCCTGGTCCCACCAACTCCCCTTACTACATAGACAACTTCAGCTTCTCTTTACAACAGGTTAAAAACGTAACAGATATGTTCAAGATTACGAATACGGACGACGCTTACCAAGTTTTTTACGGTATTTCTCCCTCCTACCTCAGAGTTGTGAACAAGATTCAGCAACAGTTTGTTTCAGTGCTTGAGCAAAACATTTACCCCTCTCCTTCCTTTGTGGAAATGGGTATAGACGGGTTCCAGTCGCCTCTGAACAACCCAAGTGAGAAGACGGAGTTCATAGTTTTCGTGAATTTGACTTACAATGTGACACTCATGAATACCGCGACAATACCGATTATGCCAGCTTTTAACTTTGTGATTAACAGAATGACGCTTGAACCGCTCGATCAGGAGGAGCTCAAAAAAGCGATACTCGCAGGATTCCCAATTCGCTCTTTAGGAGCAGTGGACAGCAGTATCATGATTTCACCTGACAACTATCCGGGGCTTATTACCCTGAGCTACAAGGAAATATATGGTGGTTGAAAATGGAAAAGTATAACCCACCTGAATACGACTTGTTTAATCTAAACAACGGTTCTACACTTGTTGGTACATCGCCCGTTACCCTGCTTTACGAAGGACAGCCGAACGCCACTGTGGTAGTCCCACCTGATTTAACCCTGAGAGTAAAACAGGTTATCATACAAAACACTACGTCTTCAGTAATAACCGTGCAGTTACAAGCAGTGACCACACAAACAGGTTTGCCTTCTCCTGTGAACAAAACACCGCCGATACCTGTGCCAGCAAACAGTGCTGTTACCCTCGACGAAGACGAGTGGAGTATCAATGTGAAGACAGGGTACTCTCTCGCCGCTGTGTCAAGCGCCGCAAACTCAGCAAACGTGTTTGTGAAAGCCTACTTTGTAAAGGGTACAGGCTCCCCAATATAGGTGACCTGAATGGGTAACCTCACCAAACTGAATTCTATACCCTCTATTGATAACGCCACTCTTACTTTCAACTCCCTAGGACAACTCCAAATCAACCCCTCAGGTTCCCCTACTGTCTCCTCTTTAACCGCTACCACTTTGAGTGTATCCTCGTCAGCTACTATCGGCACAGTGAACTACTCTGTTGAGAACCCAAACACAACGCAGAACACACTTACGGGGACTTCTGCAGGTTCTATTGTTTGGTCTCAACCCTTACAAGGTTCAGCACTCAAACTTGTCATCCTCTATGCCAACGGGTATGAAAACACTACGACCACAGCACAAACAATAACTTTTACTAAAGCTTTTACGAATACTCCTGCTGTCTTAGTGAACACCACTGGGATGACCATCACGGTAAGCACAACAGGGGTAACACTTCCAACGGGTATGACTGCCGCAGCAACTGGTTGGATTATAATAGCTGGGTACTAACAATGGCAATCCCTTGGTTTCTCCCCTTTGTTAAGGGTTGGAGGTACCACGTTCCTGAGTTACAGAGACAGCTGCTTTCAGGTATCCCCGTGTCTTTTTCTGGTAACTTCACAGTTTTGAACGGACAGTTTCCAGGTTACTTTGTTTCTGCCGCAGTGGGTACAACAGATCCAAACTTCATAACAAGGGCTTCAGCCGACGGTTTAACTGTGATAGAGGTAACGGTAGGAGACTTGAGAGACGCACGTGTTTACAGAAACCAGATGGGTGAACCCAACATTCTTAGTTACGGAGCGTATATTCGGGACTTTCCATTACCCGTTTATGCTTTGAGTTTAAACGGTGACGGGTTACCCTTCTACCAGTCGATCAAAATAGAAATAATACCGAGAAATCAACCAGCGTTCATAACAGGGTTTGCCGCGAATATTATAGAAATTTACGACGTCAATCTGTTTAAGGAATCAGTAAAAGAATTCTTTGAGTCAATCACTCCTTCTACGGTACCACCGGTTGTCCCCACACCTCCAAGATTTGTTGCTAATGAGGTTGTTAGTACAAAGTTGCTCATATAATGTGACTTAAAATGACACTTTACCGTTACCTTGTGGTTGATTTGCCGATAAGGGACACAAACACTCACACGTACAGGACTGACCCTTTTGATCCACTTATACCGACACAACCCGGTATTAGCCTTGTTCGCTTAGGCGAGAGTGTTCCACCTGTGCGTGCTTTTAACATTTATGTGTACAATTTCGCAAACGCCGCTTTGAACGTGCAAATGATAGCTAATGAAAACGCTAAGAACTATGAATACGGAAACCTCTTAGACGGTTTGAACTACTTTACTGAGGAGTCGTATCCTGATTTCAATGTGGGTTCAGCCGTAGCTGTGCCAGCTGGTTCACTTTCCGCACCAAGTGTTGAGACTATTCAGTCCGACTTCTACAAGGATGCCGCTGAACGCTACCTTTCAGTAGCGTTAACCTACTCTGCCACACCCACTTCTGGGTTTGTTAGGGCGCACATAGATCTCTTCTATGAGGGGTTCTAAAATGAGTCAGTGTTCAACTCTTTCTCCTTCATCAGGTTATGTATATGGAGTGGTGATTGTGGAATGAGCGTTACTCTCTATTCATCATATTGGCGGTCGTTTGGAGCAGTGGTCTTCACCTCCAGCCAGAACTGGACAGTACCACCCGGCGTGTTCAAGATCAAGGTTATAGCGGTCGGAGGCGGAGGCGGAGGCGGTGGGGGCTATAGTTCAACGTATGTTGGTGGTGGTGGTGGTGCAGCTAATGTAGTATATGGAGAAATCGCAGTAGTACCCGGCATGGTGATACCGATTATCGTAGGAGCAGGTGGTACAGGTGGTACAGGTGGGGCAACACCAACAAATGGTGGAGGTGGGGGGTCAAGTCAGGTTAACCCACCTTCAGGCTTATACACCGATCCAAGCGCATACGTATTAGCGGCTAGTGGTGGAGGTGGGGGTGGTGCGGCTAGTTCAACAGCTAATGGTGCGGCTGGTGGGGTGAACCCACTCCCGGGTCAAATGTTTGGCATACAGGGCTTACCACTGCTATTGAGTTTTTACGGGTCAGCTGGTAACGCTGGTAGCGGTCAAATCGGTGGTAGGGCACCAGTGCTTGCACCGGGTTATGCTAGCACCAGTTCAGTGGTGTACGGGTATCCCGGTAACGGGGGAAGTGGGCAATCCCAGTATTATTCGTTTGGTGAAGGCGGTAATGGTGGTAACGTTAATAGTAATGGGGATAACGGTATGAATGGTGTAGTGATTATATGGTGGGGTGATTGAATTGACGGTAGTGATAATGGCTCTGGTTAACCCACAAGGACAAGTGGTTAACAAGATTGTCGTGGACACTGATAAACAACTTACTTTACCACCGGGCTGGAGCATGCACGAATGGGATGAAGCCGTAGATGGCCCGGCTTATCAGCAGTACCTAGCTAAGCGGGGGATCTGATATGAGTCAAGGCTACGTCCCTGGATCTGTGTTCACACCTAACTTTGCGGTTGCACCAGTGGGTGGCAGGTTCATTCTCCTCGACCCTGTGAGGGATGCGGACTTCCTGAATAAGCCGACCACTGACGCCTTGGGTAACACTATTCCCGACATGGGTTTGGGTGTCGTTGACAACGGTGTCTTCTTCTACACTTCGCAGACACTCAACGGTGCAACGAGGCCGTACCCTGTTAAGTTCTTCTGGCTCGGCTCCCCTGCTGGTACAAATGACGCGAACGACAACTTCTCTATCTTTATGGCGGACGTGGATGAGTCCGCGTTCCGTCCTGGAGCCCAAGCCTCCGTGTGGTTGCTCAACCCGAGGCTTGTTCTCTCAACACTGCAAGCTGGTAAAGACATAATAAACTGGTTTGACGCTAACTATCCCTACACCTCTGTGCCTCCCTCTGGCGGTGTGGGACAGGAGACTCCTAACGGGCAGTCGAACACCACGTACGGTACACTTTCAGTGGGCGGTAATCCAGGTAACGTGTCGAGGATGGCCTCACTTTCCACTGGTTCATCCATAGACGGGGAGTTCTGGCCTGTATATGACTACGTGGACAACTCGATCCTACTCTACTTCTCAATAAAGACGCCAAATGGGAACACGAAGGCGATATACTGTTACAAGACCATCGACACGGAGATCCGGTCGCCCTTGACTTCTTCGCAGTTCCAGGGAGGTGTTTATCTTCTAATTGGTAATAATGGAGCAACTAATCTTTCTTCACATAGATTCTCAATCATTTCACCGGATCCACTTGTTACGACACCGAGAGTCGCTGGACAACAGAGTGCTGTGTTCTTCTATGCATACGAAATTTTTGATACTTCTACACCAGACCACGGGGGGTTTCTTCAGGCTGGAGTGATTTCAGACATACATACAAACCCAACTAACTGGCAGGGGAACCTCACGGTTAACGCCGCTTCTTTTGGTGGAGGTGTAGATATCAGTGGTCAGTACAACCCTGACAAGCTGGGTTCAATCTTCGTTGTACCACAGGGAAACACCAATTCGGCGAGCTACGCTTGCCTGTACAACGCCACAACTGACAGGGATATACGTAATGGCTCAAATGCTGTGGTGATAAACGCAATGCAGATAAGGATAGCCTACTTCCAACCAGCCACACAAGTTTTAGCGTTTGGAAGCGACCCGATAAGCTTCGCTTCTGGTGTGGGAACAATAGGTCACTGTAGACCGCAGTTCACAACCTATCCGGATGGTGTACCCAAAATCATCTACAACGACTTTGCTTTTGACCAGAGCCTCAAAACTGTGATGGAGTACATAGACCCGCAGATCCTCAGACCAGAGCGTCACAGGAAGATATACATAGTAGAGAACGATTTCCCCAACCCATTAATCTTTTCAACTTTCGGCAGGAAGAAGCTGTTTGCAAGAATATACTTTGTCCCGTCTAGCTCTAATGTACCTCCATCAAACAGCCCGCAGAACGACCCTCAATATGCACCTGTGTTTCAGATTGCTGAATACGACAGAACCTATGATGTCGACGCGTTAAATGCTGGTTACGGTATGCTTCTTGATGTAAATGACGTAGGCACACTTGTTCTTGGAACTCAGGAACCCACTATCAACCTTAGTGGTGTTGGATCCCCAACGTTTTCTTCGATCAAGGTAGTTGAGTTCTCAGCGGAAGACCTGCCGGCCTATGTAGGTATCTTGATGAAGACGCAGAATACGAACCCCATAAGACCAGAAGGGGTGATTGTGTTAGAGTGAAGCTCAAGTATCCATTTCCACAGAGGTTCCACTATTTAACAGTCCACGGCATATACCTGACCCCTAACACCACGATAGTGGCTTCAGGTGCGAACACGGGTCCACTAACAGCGAACACGGTCTGCGACTATGTGCAGACACCCAACCACAAGGAGCTTGCGGTAAACCTAACCATCCAAGCTGTTTCAGGCACCTTCGCGACTGGTCAGGGACTCACAGCCTACTTCGATGTGCTTGACCCAGTCGAGCCACAGAACGTCAACGCGAACTCCTCGGAGAGGCCACCCGTCCTCGAACTCAAACTGAACAGCACAGCTATAACAACCGCGCCCACAACAATCAGGCTCATCATAGCGAATGGTGTGGCAACCGTGTGGATAAACAATGCATCCACGGTTCTTGGCTACATGAATGTCCCCTACTTCTGGCAGGTTCGATTCGCAATCACTGGAACCTCCCCCTCCTTTTCCATAGTGGGGACATACGAGGCTAGGGAGTAAAGTGAACCCGAGGACTAAACTTGCCCTCTTACAGAACACCTTTGTCGGTGTCCCAGTGATAGCGGTGATGTCTGTGTTCAACGGGTTAACGGCGTCTAACCCCTCTATTCTTTTACACGTTGCTGGTTCTGCTTCTCTGGGCTACCTTACTTCACTTGTGTTTCTTTATTTGTCCCTCCACGTGTTTAAGGTGAAGTCGAAGTATGGGTAAACTACCCCACCCTTTCGGACAGGGCTTTGGGGTTTCCAGTGGTCTTTTCGGCACACCTTCATTTCCCCTTCAGGGTGTTTACGCACCCCCGACCCGTACCTCTCGTTAAGGCACGGGCTATGGTACTGCTACTTTAACTCTTTCAGGGAACGTCCCAAAACTTTTAAAACCAAACTCGTATTTATACTTTACTCCCCGCCCTTACGGACGGGGTCTCTAGTGGTGAGAGAAATGATGGATGACGAGAAATTCGAGTTGATACGGCAGATTCATCTTAACGGCATCTATGCTATGAAGCACGTGGCTTTAAGGGAGCTGAGGAAGGAGGTAAGGGATCATAACACGTCGTGGTGGGACTGCCGTATAGGTGTGGCGAACACGGCACTAGCAAAAAAGCTCTACTACGACAAGCTCCCACGTTTCGCCCAGAGGTTCCTGGACACGATACACGCACAGGAGTTATGTCACTGTAGAATGCTTAACTCTTTAAAACCTTCACAGGTAGCGGAGAGGATAGCCGAGTTCCACAGGAAGGCGTTGGAGGACTCATTCGTCGCGTGGCTTGCGTGTCAGCCGTTGATAGGGGAGAAGATGGCGCTTGCAACAGCGATATGGGGACAGCACAGGGATGACCCACACGCCACGTTGCAGGGTGCTATATCAGAGGAGTTCCATCAGAATCAGGCTTTAGCCGTCCTAGTGGCACTCGACCCACCTGTTGAAGAACTCAAGAAGGCTCTAAGGTACCAGGAGAAGCTACTTCAAATGCTAGGGGTAGGAGAAGAGGATAGGGTTGTGATAGGAGCTAACGGTGAAATATGCACGCTTGTGGGTTGGGAAGCCCACATGAAATAGTCTTCAAAAACTTTTTTAATATGCGAGGGTATAGTAGTATCGTTGCATATGACTAAGTCTA
>Ga0208559_100352_pt1 | contig 11837 bp, 21 predicted proteins | sample BED_Mat_host_6_1_FD_187138 | JGI IMG/M metagenome (GOLD analysis project Ga0208559, IMG submission 187138) | Extremophilic microbial mat communities from Yellowstone National Park, USA - BED_Mat_host_6_15 (SPAdes) (version 2) | ecosystem: Environmental > Aquatic > Thermal springs > Hot (42-90C) >...
AACGGTTATCCTGCGTTTATACGTAATAACATAATTAAGGGTTCTACACAGTGGCTTTATGTTAACTACTGGGGGCCTTACTATGCTTCAGATAACGATGTTGATAACACCAACGTGTACATTGGCAACAATATAACGGTGTACTTCAAGAGAAACACGGGTTACCCCACTGAAGCCAGTGGGACGGCCACGATTTCAAGTGGTTCAACCTCGGTTACTGTTAATCATGGCTTGGTGTGCACGCCCAGTAAGGTGTTGATTACTCCATTGGCTCAACCATCAGGCAACCTATGGGTCAGCAATATCACCAGCACCTCATTCACCATTAATATATCGAGCGCGCCATCGGCTAACTTGTCTGTGGCTTGGTCGGCGGAGTGTTAAATTAAAGTAAATGTAATATTTCAAATCTTTTATTTTTCATAACATCATCCTCTATACATCATCATTGCCATCTCGTCGAGCAACTCATCGATCTCCTCCTCGCTCAACTCAACGTTGAATGCGGCCTTGGCGTAGTTCCTGATTACCTTCCTGATTATGTTTGGATCCGTTATTGCCTCATCGTAGTGCTTGGGCATGCCCTGCCAAGCTAATTCGTAAAGCTTCCGCAGCGTTGGGTTAGCAATGCGTTTAGAGTATTCCTCAATCGCCGACCCCTTGGCCCCCTCATAATTCCTACTCATCTGGGCCCTCTTAATCGAATACTTGACGTATTTTATCAGCATTTGCCTCTGTTCCCGCGTGAGCATAGTACTCCCTCAGTTTAGCGCATAGCCTCTTTAAATCCTCTTCGTTCATCTCAATGAATACTTTATTGGCGTACCTTATGATAAGCTTCAACAACATATTTACCTGTTCATCTGTTAGCATGGGAATAAGGATGGGTGGGAAATAAAAAGGTTTTTTTAAATTTATGTTTATGTTTATGCTATTTTGATTATGGCGATGCAGGCGAGTACTCACTCATTATGCTGCTCACTATTGAGTCCACTTCATTATTATCCAGGTTTACCATCAATACCTTGGCCGCATACTTCTTAACCCACTTGCTTAGCCTATCTTGTACTGCCTTCATTTGGTTCTCATAGTTTTTAGGCATTGTCTTCCATGCAACCTCATACATCTTTTGCAGCGTTGGATTGGGTATCTTTTTCTTGTAGTCGTCGACCGCATATGTCTGTGAGTTCCTGTAGCTCTGTATCATTACCAGGTGCTTCGCGTAGTACTTCCCTGCTTTCATTATCATTGCCTTCTGTGCATCCGTTAGGGGCATATCGGTCAACCCATTATTGCCCTCAAGCTTTTTAAAGCTTGTTCAACAATGTTAAACATGGCTAAGTACTACGTCGGCGTAAGATTGGATGATGGAATACATACAGGCATAGTGGAATTAGCGGATGCACTCGACCTAACGGTTAGCGAGACAATACGCTACTTGTTATCGATGGCCCTGCTAATGCTTGGCCCAGACACAACGCTTGAGGACATAATTAAGGATAAATACATTGAACTGCTAAGGAAAAATCCCGATGCAATCCTGCAGATGGGGATATTAGATTTATTACCAACCTATAGCGAAATAGTAAAGAAAATCAAGCAGCAGCGAGGCCAGGGCTAGCGTGCTAGGATTATTGATATTCTAGCATGCTAGGATGATATTCTAGGTCTCATTTTGGTATTAGTAAATGGCCGCTTATTTATTGCCTCATTTAGCCTCAGATTTTAGCCTCAAATGGCCGCTTATTTATTGCCTCATTTAGCCTCAGATCTATTGTTTAGCCTCTAGGGATTGAATTATTATTTCCCATTCAATTCTAATAAAGGGAGCCTCCGAGCCTCCGAGTCTTTTTTTTTGAAAAATTGAAAAAAATTTTTCAAAAAATTTTTAAAAAATTTTTTCATGGCTTTTTCGTTTATAATACGAAACCGAAATGGAAAACATTCAATTCAGGTAATGTTTTTATCATTATAAATTATGGATAAATTTTATAAGTCAGCTAATTGGTGCTTTTTTGATCAAAATGTCCGAAAAACTACATGATTTAAGGATACACGCGGAACTACTCAGGTACATAGCGAATAATGGGAAATTGACCGATCAGGGATGGCAATATGTGGGCGCTAACGTAGAGATCATGAGAAAGAAAGTTAATGACCTAATCAATGAGTTAACAAATCTCATGGCAGATCTCGGCCTCGCTAAGACCTACATAGAGCACGGAAATTATAAAGACGCTAAGGCCTCGCTAAGCGCTATTGCAGACGTACTGAGTGCTATGGCCGACTGAATTAATCTTTAAATCACAAATCCTTTTTTCTTTTTTATGGGGTTTATCATTATAAATCATGGATAAATTTTATAAATCAGTTAAGCAATGCTTTTTTTGACCCATATGAATGGGCAAACCCAAACCCAAACGGAAAACCAAACCCAAACGGGTTTGATTGATATGGAAAAGATCAAAATGCTACAGGATGTTCTAAAAGAGGTGAATACTGCGGCGGATCAATTAAGGACCGAGTTACGCAGTGGCGTGGTGCCTATAGGATTTGATCCGCTTATCAGTGTTGATGTTGATTTTGAACCAAAAAGGGTTGATGAGTACGTCTCACGGGAGGCTTTTGGTGAGGATGAAATTTACATAACAGGTGTGAGAATACGGGATGCCAAGATAACCTTTTACATGCACAAAGATCCTGAGATGGAAGATGACCCGTTTATCTATAGAATGGATACACGGGTCACCATTGAGATGTGGGAATTAATCATGCTAAGCATGGTGGTTGATAACATCATTGATGCATTAAAACAGGAAAAAAAGGAATTCCGTGAGAGGACCGCGCAAATACGCGCTACGGGTTTAACCGATTAAGCATTTTTCCTTTTTTTCCTTTTTTCTTTTTCCTTTTCCTTTTTTCCTTAATGGGGTAAAATTTATAAACCCAGCAAAATAATATTTTCCTGACCGAAATGAAAAACAAACCCGAACCCGAAACGGAGAAAAAAAGGGTAAAACTGATAGAGAGACTGATAGAGAGGGTAAACAAATCGAAAAGGCGACAGGCGAGGCATTTGCCTCGCTTGACGTACCAAAATGATGGTTGGCGCTTAGTATTTGAAAGGTATTTAGAGGATTATGCTTTTTTGCCGAGTGGGGCTAAACTGTTGGAAATGGCCGTTTATGATTTTGACGGACAGGGGCCTTATTATTGGATTCCCATCGCGCCTGCCCCTAAAGGCATTGTAACGCCTGCGCTTAGACTCATGGATTTAATGAGATAATGGATTTATGGGCTTATTAATCACCACTCAAATCCATTTTTCTTTTTCTTTTATGGGGTAAAACTTAAAAATAAGTTAAACTAATTCTTTTTTTGACCCGTATGAAAAATAAACCCAAAACGGAAACGGAAAAATCTGAGGAAAAAAGAATGAATGCAATAGTTAAGGATATGGTGAAAGAGTTGGCTTCAGAATTGTGCCTAAACGGCATATTAGAGGAAAGGATAAAATGCATTGATAATGCCATGGCCTGGAGCGATGGGGAAACTACCGACTATTTGGTTAATTCCCTGCCTGACCCCGAGAAAAAATATTATATGCGAAACACGCCACTCTTTAACGCCATCTTTAGGATGGCATTGCAGGATGAGAAAAACTATATAATGGATTAACCCAATAAGCCCGTTATCTCATTAAATCAAAAATCCTTTTTCTTTTTCTCATAAATCCTAATAGGGTAAAACTTATAAATCAGCTAAGTATAAATCTTTTTGACCCGTATGAGCGAAAAACCCGAAAAACACATGTATGAGGTGGCGAAATATATACGGGAAAACATGAAAAAGATGGCCGAGGTGCGGCCGACGTCTGCGCTTTTCAGTGAATATATTCGCGAGTTCAATGCGATGTTAGAACCGCGTTATATCACTTTCATAATCAAATCAAACCGTTATGATGAGGCTGTGGTTTTTCCGAGACCTATATGGGGTAAGCATGAAATAAACGTGAGAAATGTATATTATGAGCAATATTATAAAAACTATGGGATATTAGTAAATCATAATTTGGTTAGGGGAATGCTCAGCAAATTGTCGGTAAAAACCCTTATCTATTATGATATGAATACGTACACGTTAGATACAAATGACCCAGAAACGCGGAAATTCATTTATAAGTTAATGGTATGGAATGCCCTGTATAACTTTTTATGGCGACAATATAAGAATTTATGGCAATATGACGCATACACGTTAGGCTATGCATATAATAAAATGTGGGATGATTTTAAGGACGCGCAAAGTTTTGATGAGTTGCTTAAAATTATATCAGGGAAATCGATAGAAAACTTAAGATCCTATATAACCAAAATAGTGGAAAATAAGGCCAAATGGTTAGATAGAAAAGTGGAATTACACTATATAGTTTTACGTATGGCATCGCAATACGTAGAGAATATTATATATGACCCATATATGGATGATGAAAGGGCAAAACGGTATTTACGGTTATATAGGTCATATGTAGAATATGATGGCAAAACAATACGGTTTAAAACTGATGATGCAAATAGCAATTACTATTTAGCACTTTTAAACGGTTATGAGGAAAATGAAAAATTTGTTAGGATTAAGGTGGATATATTGAGTTATAGATATGGCTTAAAAATAGAAACTATGGGGTCATGGATGGTCGGATTTGATAAGTTGACACATCAACCATTTAGCATATCATTACCATATCAGTGCGTTAACATGCCCATACATGTATGTACCGAGTACGTATATGGATTACGTTATGATAATTTGGCGAAAAGGTTCAGGGAACCCGTTGAAATAAATGAGGTTTAAGCCTTTCCTAATTTTCTTTTTTTCTTTTCCTGTTATGGGGTAAAATTTATAAAGCAGTTAAACGGATACTTTTTTGACCCGTATGCGAATAATAAGACAGGGGGATGTAATATTACGGGAAATAAAACAGGTGCCAGAATACGCGGAGAGAGTAAGCGAGAGCGTAGATATAACTAATACCGTTTTTGTAGCGCCTGACATGATAGTAATCCATGGCGAGAGCGGCCATAAGCATGTGTTAAGCGGCGTAAAAACATATACTTATGAACGCGGCATTTACGTGGTGGTAGATAAGCCCGTGACGTTAAAGCATGAGGAACATCCTGCTATAGAGATACCAAAAGGCGTTTATGTGGTAACACGTGTGCGGGATTACGCACTAAATCAGGCAATTGATTAGGCCATTTAGCCCCTTTTCAAATCAAAAATCCTTTTTTCTTTTTCTCATAAATCCTAATGGGGTAAAACTTATAAATAAGCTAAATTAATTAGATTTGACCCGTATGCAAAAAAACACGGAAAGGGGAAGGGGAAGGGAAAAACCATATACGTTTAGGAAATATTACGGCATCACAAAAAGCGAATATAATAAAACGTTTGTTTACGCTGATGGTAAACCCGTTTTGCCAATACATTCATTAAGCGGTGGCCACGGCTATGAGATGTGGAAATTATATAGTGGCGTATATGTTGTTATCGATGTAAGTAGCCCCATATGGGTAGTGCGTAGGGCTTCGCTATATGGTGAACTGCGTGAGCATAAACTACGTGAACAGTATCCAAAATATGAACTTTTTGTGTATTGCCTTAAGGTGGATTCTAAAGAACGGCATGTTACATATAAGGTATTAGGGACGTATTATATAAATGATATCGCGGAAATAAATAAGTTTGCACGGTGCGAAACTGAATATTAATATATCAAATCCTTTTTTTCTTTCTTTTTTCCTTTTTCCTGTTATGAGGTAAATTTTATAAATCAGTTAGTTTACCCTTATTTATGGCGGAAAAAATGAAATCCATGAAAAACGTGGAAAAACCCAAATCCGTGAGGATCACGGTTAAGCGAGGCAAATCCGAGGAACAAATTACGCTTAAGCATGATGATATGGTTATAGCATGTGCGGACTACCTGTTATATGATGGCGTGGTTGATGGCGATACCGATAAATGCATTGTGGCATACCATGATCATGTGGGTATCTTTGATTATGCGGATGTAACGGGACTATTAGGATTGGATAGCGAATATAGCGCAGAGGCTTACGGAGTACATATTAAGCGGGATAGCGAAAAAATTGAGGTTAAAGGCGATGTAATCACATATAAGGATAAACGCGGTAACAAATTCACTTATAGGATGCGCGGTTTAGTTGATTTTTTGATTATCGATTAATCCAAAAACCCTTAAAATCAAATTTTCCTTTTCATTTCCTTAATATGGTAAATGGGATAAAATTTATAAATCAGTTAGTATAAATCTTTTTTGACCCATATGACTACACGGGGACTAATCCAAATATATGAAAAAAACGGAGACGGAGACAAACAGAGGCTATTAACTAACATATACGTGCATGGGGATATGTATCCAAATGGGGTTATGTGCGACGTTTTCAAATTTTTAGGCGAAAAAACGTTAGCAAGCGGCTATGAGCCGAAAAAAATATTTATGCAAGTGAATGGAATGGATGACTTAGCCGCTCAGATAATCACATATTTGAAAAACGGCCATGCAACATCGATGAAAAGATTATATGGTGGTGGCGATATTGGTGGCGATATAGCTGCAGGCTATGTTTATATATACCCTAACGTTAAGTTGCGCGATTTGGATGTTAGGTACATTTACAGGATATACCAACCAAAAAATAGGCTATATGAGTTGTCAAATATGACGCCAGCCGAATTAGCTAAGCTGGCGAATATGACGCCAGGCGAATTAGCTTATATACCGTCATTATCGGCCATAGGCAATGGGGTAGATATACCCCTTACCGAATTGGGAATAAAGGCATATAGATATGAATGGACCGAGGATGATGCAAAGCCGCAGTTGATTTTTTCGGGAAAGTTAGGTGAATACATTAAAAAATATTGCGTAGAGATTGCCTAAACACTAAAAACTAAATCTTTTTTTTCTTTCTTTCATAGGTTAAAATTTATAAATCAGTTAGGGTTAAGGGTATTCGGTGATGTGAGTGGCCAACCAAATGGTTAAAACATGCGAACTAACTCAGGAGGATGGGAAACTAATGGCGTGTTTAAATGAAACATATGATAAGCTCGATAAGTTGAGGAATACAATACTTAATATAATGGGTAAGTTCAATGATGCCCACTTTATTGAGGTCTATTTAAAAGCGTGCTTAGATGAATCTGGCCAACCTAACCAACAATGCGCCCAAGATTTGCTAACACTATTAAACTCATTAAAAATACTACTTGAAAATCCGCCTGATGAGGTCTTAAGGTATTTTGATGAGGCAGTTATTAAGATTGATGCGGCAATGGTCTTAACAGCTAACATAATGGGCAGTCTTAGACGTAAGTGACCGATAAATTGAGTCTCTTAAAATCGAAATCCTTTTTCCTTTTCCTTTTTGGTAATATTTAAAAATCAATTACAATAAGTTTAAACTATGAGGGATAGGTTTAATTTTATTTTTGCGGTTGAGGATCAGAGAGATTGGCAGGCCGTTAAGGGATGCTTCAGAAATTCCTTTTCATGTTTTTTCTGTCATTTGCTAAGGGTTTTTTCTATCAAGAGGGTATTGGATGTTAATTTTGGGATTGGTTCCTTTTATGAAAAATGCAATAATGATTTAGAAATAACAGGCGTTGATGTTAAAAAGTGGGATTGGATTGTTGAACCTGATCATTTCATTTTAAGCGATATGAGTACTGTGTTAGGCTCGGTACACGGCAAATTTGACGCTATAGTGATGGATCCCCCATATAATACACGGCCATCGTCGCGCATTAAATCGCGTAGAAACTACCTGTACCACGGCCATGTTGAATTCAACACGGTGCTAAACGCGATTGAAATAATCAAACACAGAGGCTTAGCTAATTATATCATTTTGAAATACATGCCCGCCAACGCAGATGAGGAAATTAAGTTAATTCAGCTATCAAAGTATAGGGTTATGTGGCGTTTCGTGCGTTATACCATCGCTGCACACAGCAAAAACAGAGTCGTGCGCAACTACTCCGAAATATTCCTTTTTCCTTTTTTGGATTTATCATGATAAATCATGGATAATAGGATAAAACTTATAAATCAGTTTATTTTTTACCCTAATGTATGCAGGATCTGAATAAACTCATAAAAATAGCGAGCCAAGACGAAAAGGAAAGGGAGTTAATGAGAGCAATACTTTCCGAGTTCATGCTAAACTGTAAGCCTAAATGCGCCACAAAATTGTCTAACCTATTGGGATCATTTGGGGAAAATTCGCAATTTTTAGTCGTTAAGTCAGCTAAGGCAATAGCGGATAGATTGCTCTGTTATGATTATACTGATGATGAGCCGAGGATAACAACATTTCTAATTCAACATCTTTCCACTATCAAAATCGATTATATACGCAGTAAGTTAGCCTGTGAGCGCAAGCTAACTAACTTACCTGGCGATAATTTGCGCACGATATATGGCAATTTACTCAAGAGCCATACAATGAGCCCAGTCATCGCTGCAGCCGTTTCTGCCATCATTGTAGGCGTTCCCGATGATGTGGTTGCCAAGGCGTTTAACTTAACCAAAGCAATGCTGAAATACGTGAAAAGAAAGGCCTCCGAGGTTGAGGTGAAAGAGCTATGAGCGAGCAAATGGGCGAGCTATTGCCGCTGGTCAAGTTCATCGAGGGGCATCCCGAGGTTGATGTGGTTAGTTACCTGCGTAAGATGTTGAAATGGGTTTCGGAGTGCCCCAAAAAGAACGCCGATAGCCCAGGCGTCTGTAACTATGGGTTTGAGTGGTCGGATGTCGGCGTGCCTGCTTGGTTGTTGAAACAATTTGTTGAAATCGGCGTGTTACAGGTTACGGTACAAACAAATAAGCACACGATGTATAACTTCACGGTTGAGCCCAGCAAAATCGAGGAATTCCTAAACATGTTCTCCAAGACGACTTCGGCTAAGGTTGAGTTGCCGTCTGACTTCATGTCAGTGGTTGAGGGCTATGACGATTTGAAAGCCGTGATTAAGAGGATTGTAGTTAATGAGGAGCCGATCCACGTATTGCTTGTCGGGCCTCCGAGCACGGCCAAGTCGCTGATGCTGATGGAGATCGAGAAACTGCCTGAATCCGTATTTATAACCATGGGAACGGCGACCAAAGCAGGTATTAGGGATGTTTTGCTATCAAGGAGGCCTAGGTATTTGATCATTGATGAGATCGATAAGTTGAATAGCCAGGAGGACTTAAGCATACTGCTGACGTTAATGGAGAGCCAAAGGCTCGTCGTCAGCATTCACAAAATGAGCATCGATGTTCCAATGAAGGTTTGGGTATTTGCGGCGGCCAACCGCATCAATAAATTACCGCGCGAGCTCTTGGATAGGTTCTGGATGTTTAACTTAAAGCCCTACACAAAGGAGGAGTACCTGCGGGTAGTGACCAACGTTTTGATTAAGCATTATAAAAAGGATCCCGAGTTGGCTAAATACATTGCGGAAAAAGTCGGCGAATATAGCTTAAGCGTCAGAGAGGCCATAAGATACGCCAAGATCTGCAGCGATAAACAGTGCGTGGATGAGGTATATGAGTCGCTCGTGAGGTACGTGCACGCCAACAAATGAGATAAATCAAATAAAAAAATAAAAATCAGTTTTTCCCACCTAATTTATGAGATTATTTGTAATGAGACTATTAGCATTACTCATGGCGGCGCTTGTATCGATGATATTAGTGGGGACATGTCTCACTATACTTAACTTAGGTGCCCAGACGGCCCAAAGTCTCGGTGCAAACCCAACACAGTACTGGTACTTAGTTAATGAATGGGGGCATGGGTTAAACTGGCTAATAGCAATCGCTGCAGTGCTAGTATTCATTTACCTGGCCGTATTAGTATTAATGATACCCAGGAGGTGGTGATGTGACTACATTGCCGTTTCCAATTTTCACTAGATTGTGTGAGCCGTATATTAGGTTGGATTATGTGTTAACTGAGGATGGTCATGTTAAGCGTGAGTTGTATGAGCCTGTTAGGGATGATACAGTAGTGATGATTGATATTGGGCTCAAGATGGCAAGTTTAAACAGCGTGCCAGTGACCATGGATTACATAAAATATGTTAAACATTATGCTAATAGGTACATAACGCTATTCGTGATACCTGATTCATGGTGCTATGCATTACATATCGATAACGCCAGGAGATTCATTTCCTTGGCCAAGAGGTTGAATAATGTGGATAACATGGTGCCGATATTCGTAGGTCACTACTACTTATCGCGTGTTGAGGAGTATAGACCGGTTCTTGAGGAATTGCAGGAGGTGTTCCCAATGGTGTTGATCGGTGTGACGGGTAACCTAATCACATCATCTCCATCAAGTGCGAGGTGCGGGCCAGCAACCAAATTTAAATGCGCGAAGAGACCCACTCTTTGCAACCACTACATTGAGACAGTGGTTAGGGATGTGCATGCACGGGGTTTCAAAACCCACATCCTAGGCGTAACAAAAACAACGCTAAACCACATAATTCAACATAGATATGGCGTGATCGCGGCGGACACGGATAAACCGCGTGGGAATGGCAGAGAGAAGTTGGCGCATAGGAGGGAGTATTGCCAAGTATTTAAGGAGTGGCTCGGTAATTATGAACAGCCTGGGCCAGAGCAATGGCTAAATGAGTTGATAAGGTAAGCCTTAAAAATAAAAATCCTAACATAAATCCTATGCTATTCCTATTCGACTGCGATGGGACGCTTGAGACTGGTAACCCACCTGGGCCAGTTAAGTTAGCTGACCTTAACTTCTTGATTGCCTTGGGCATTCATGTAGTTATTGTGAGCGAGAGCGCTAATTGCGCTAACCTACCATTTGAATATATCGTGGTGCCTGGGAATAGGCTTCAGGCATTATTAAATGCAAAGGCAAAATACCATGGATTGAGGTGCATCTATGTTAGCGATAATCCAGGCGACGACGCCAATGCCCGACAAGCTGGCTGCGAGTACATGCACCCAAGCGAGTACCCAAGGAGATTTGGAGTAAGGCAAACAAAAACAACGGATGTCGTTAAGGAACTTGGCGGGGAAAGAGAGGAAAGGTGATTTTAAAACAATTGTTTTAGTGTCTACGTGGCAAACTAGCACACTAATTCTTGGGTTGCCCTCCCACCTGCCACAGTACTTGCAGTACTTGCCATAGTGGGTTCCATACTTGCGGTGGCAGTGCAGGTATTATCTCGTATTTTACTGCGCTACGTGCGAAATATGTCAAGAATCTTTCCGCCACATCGAAGGGCGCGATTATTGATATGCCTGCAGTGATATGACCAAGGAACATTTCGTCATATGCTAGCTGAACCATTGCCTTGGTGCATGTATACAATACGGCCGTCTCCGTTGTATGATTTACAGGTTCACAAGCAAAATCATTGTCTTCGTTATGAAGGGCATTAATGACATCTGCTATTATGTTATTGAGAAAGTCAATATACTTGAATTCTACATCTTCGGCCTTCAACTCAGGAATAAATTGCTTGAGATTGTGAATACTGGTAATAAACTCGGCCTTCGCCCCGACTACGTCTGACGTTACCAACTCTTTAAGATGCCCCTTAAGACATTCCTTGAAACATTCTTCATGACATTTCTTAAGGGTATCTATCATGTTCTCCCACCGTTTAACGGTACTGTTAGCCTGTTTATAAACGTTATTTTAGAGATATATTTATAAACCCCTCTAAAAATAGACTAATATGCCCAAATCAATCAACAACGAAAAGATGGAGGTGGTCTCCAT
>Ga0208559_100355_pt1 | contig 11632 bp, 5 predicted proteins | sample BED_Mat_host_6_1_FD_187138 | JGI IMG/M metagenome (GOLD analysis project Ga0208559, IMG submission 187138) | Extremophilic microbial mat communities from Yellowstone National Park, USA - BED_Mat_host_6_15 (SPAdes) (version 2) | ecosystem: Environmental > Aquatic > Thermal springs > Hot (42-90C) >...
TTGGCTAAGACCATACTTAAACAGATACGGTATAAGGCAAGGGGAATCTTTAAGCAGAAAAGAGCGTGAAGAGTTTGCTGAAAAGGTCTGGAACCAGTTACAAAAGAACTGGAATAAGATCCTAGAATTGTTAGATTCTAACAACGCCAGCGTTCTCCCTACCACCGTCTTGGCGTTAGTCACTAAATTCCCATCTGAATACAAATCTTCAAGCAAGAAAGTTACGTACAAGTCGGGAAATGTCATAGAAGAAACTACTAGAAGCGTTCTATCGAATGTATTCGCAGAACTCAGGCAAAACTATCTTATACCGCTGTTGGACTCTTTCGCTCCAGACCAAGTGCTAGACTTAAGAGTCATTAGACCGTTAAGTCCAGACGAGTTCGAAAGGTATCAAAAAGAACTGGGCATCATGGTGCAATTATACAAGTATGCGTATTTGATCTTCTCATTCGTAAATTTATTCAAGAAAAAGAGTTACGAAGAGGTAAACGGTACAAGCGACCTCAAGGAAGCCAACCCTGAGAAGCTTAAATATCTTCAAGACTTTGTGGACGCTTTTAAGAATCTAAAGTCTGCAGGTTTCTCATTACCCTTAATTGTAGATGCTAATAACACGTTGTTGGTCGGGTCGCTTAATGAATTATCGCCAGACGGAGAGTATACTATACTAAGGATAAATGACTTCGACCTCAGCAAAACTAATGAAGACCAATTGAAGGAATTAAAATCGCTCTTGAATTTTGCAAAGAAAGCTTTTGACGATCAATACGGTGCGTTAATTGTTCAAACTACTGTAAGCCCCTCAACACTCGACATGCAGGTGTTCAAAACTATAGTAAAATTACTAGGAATATGCTCGGAAGAGGATGAAATCTGTTTGTACAAGGCGAGACAAGAGTTATCAGCGTTCCCCGAGACACTTAAGGACAAGTTCATAGATAATGTTGCAAAGGAAACTGGAAGGAACCCGAAGTATAGAATACAATTAATTAATCTATTCGGTACACTGTTCGCACTTGTTAACTATTACAACTATCTGTCTGAATTAAAGAAAGAAGAACTGATGAACTACGGCATTAGTAAATTAACGCAGGGCGAAGAGGAAAAAGCTAAGAAGATACTAGAAATGGTAAAGCAGGGCTTCAAGATCTGATAATATTTTTTAACCATCACTCAAACATATGTTTTGGGTGGAAAGATGAATTGGTCAAATTGGGTTGAATCTGAGTTCGACGACTTACATCCAGAGAAGTATGCCAGAGACGCACTACATTACTTTCTATTATTCGAAAAAGCTGACGGCTCCCCGCCCCTAGAAGGGGCGAGGCTTCATAAGGCATGGGGTGATTAAATGGGTTTTTTTCTGATCTAGCAACAGCGTTACGTTCATCTATTTCTTTCATAGCTATTGCTATGTTTACGATAGTATTCATTGTAGTTTTCGGTGTTCTTGTGTATATTTTCAATATTTTTAACGTTGCACAGTCTAACGTGTCTAAAACTGTTCAGCCTACGAACAATATTTCACATGTAGTCTCCGCAGATATACATACTGCTTACACAGGTTTTCTCCCATACGTGAACTACTGGATGTATGGACTTGGAATAGGCATAGTTGTAGCTACCATTTTTATTATAGCATCATCAATAAGAGAGGAGGGTGATTAACAATGCAATTGAAACCGTCAATAACTACAGCAGTAGTATTTTTTGCGTTAGCTACAATGTTAGTATTCGTAGGTTTCCCGTTCTTTAACCTTATAGGTAAACAAACTCTCGTGATCTCTAACTCTTCAATGATATATACAAATAGCACAAAAGAATCGATACAGATAGCTAATTCAACATTTACCCTGAACCAACCGCAGTATTATTCCCAACAATACAACGTATTGCTAATACTCTACAGCATTATTGCATACCCGTTTTTTGATATTACAGTGTTCGCGATGCTCATCGGTCTGGCGTTTATCTATTGGTTTCTAAGGGAAAGATAGCAGAGCGGGAGGAGACGAGAAAACTCTAAACTTTTTAAACAGCTGTTTGACAGATATAAAGTTGGGGGTTCAAAGGGGGCGAAAAACCTCGCCTCTCTGAGGCGGGGATGGATAGCCCCCTTTGTAGTCATATTTAAATACATCTTTTTCAAACATTCCATTAATGCCTACCGTAGGGTTCCGTTTTAGGGCATACATAGATGAACAAACGTTGAGGGCGTTAAAAGCCCAGTTGAAGTTGGCGTGTGATGTTTACAACACCCTATGGTGGGCAGACATGTATTTCTACCAAAGGGATGGAAAAGGTCTCACACAGACGGAGTTAAGACAACTAGCCCTAGACTTGAGGAAACAAGATGAGAGATATCGACAACTTTATTCACAAGCGGTACAACAAATTGCTGACCGCTACTATGAGGCTAGGCAACGCTTTTTTGAAGGCTTAGCACGTTTCCCGAAGGAAAAGAAGCCACATAAGTGGTATTCCCTCGTATACCCTCAATCAGACAAGGGTTGGAAAGTCCTGAAGGTGAAGGAGATCAGGACGAAGAGCAATAAGAACAAGAAGAAGTTAATGACGTTAAGACTGTCACATCTGGGTATCTTCAACGTTATTGTTCATAGGGACTTCCCTCTGAACAAAGTTAAACGTGTAGTAATCAAGTTAACAAGTAGTGAGAGGGTATATATTTCGTTCATACTTGAGGACTACGAGTTTCCTAGACTACCAGAGACAAACAAAGTAGTGGCAATAGATGTTGGTGTCGAGAAACTCCTAACGACTAGTGACGGCAAGTTTTTCCCTAACTTGAGACCCTATGAGAAAGCATTGAAGAGGCTCAAGATCTCGCACAGACGTATCTCAAGAAAGAAGTTCCTTTCTCATAACTGGTTTAAGGCAAAGATTCGTCTAGCGAGGGCTTATGAACACTTGAAGAACCTTAGAAAGGACATGTACATGAAACTCGGTAAGTATTTTGCTGAGCATTACGACGTTCTCGTAATGGAGGACATTCAAGTTAAGCAACTCGTGGACAAGTCGGATAAAAAGCTGAGGATGAGGCTCCATGACGTTGCTTTTCACGAGTTAAAAGATATAATACGGTACCAGATGGAGAAGTACGGAAAGAAACTCACTCTAGTAAACCCTGCTTACACTTCAAAAACATGTGCTAGGTGCGGATACGTTAAGAAGGATCTAACACTGGCTGACCGTGTATTCATCTGTCCTTCTTGTGATTGGGTCGCTGATCGTGACTATAACGCTACTCTTAACCTACTGAGGAGATCGGGGTGGGAGCCACCCTTAGTGCCTGTGGAGCTCTGCCCTCTACCCGTAGCGAAAGGCTACGGGCAAGGTGGGACTATGAAGCAGGAAGCCCCGTCCGTAAGGGCGGGGTAGCTCACATGATGAGTGCGAATCCTATCGGACAACAGATAAAAAACCCCGCGTCAGAGTAGGTTTAACTAATAACTTTTTTAAACAGCTGTTTGAGAGAGATATATAATGAGTACTAATACTATCGCCCAGATAAACCAGCTACTCTCTGAGGACGAATACCAACAAGCCCTGCAATTAGCAGAACAAAATGGTTTAACTCAAACTGCACAAAAAATCCAAGCGTTAATATATGTGCAACAAGCAATTAATGACGCAGAGAACGGTAACATCAACCAGGCATTAACCGATTTGCAGAATGCACAAAAGCTAAACTCGAACATTAACTTACAGCCTTATTTCGCTTACATCAACGTTATTCAGCTTTTCAATTCTGCAAACGAGGCATTGAAGAACGATGATTACAACACTGCTTTGAGTGACCTAAACCAGGCTCTACAAATAGCCCAACAATATCCAAATGTAATCGACGTAACGCAAATACAGCAACAAATACAGACAGTGCAGGCAGAACAACAGATAGAACAATACATCAATGAGGCTAACAGTGAACTGGAAAAAGCAAACTTTGCACAAGCTTATCAATATCTTCAGCAAGCCCTTTCAATAGCACAACAAAATAACATCAGTGACAAGGAGCTTGAAAACGTAACAACAGCTGTTTCTTACTTAGCGAAGATACCTGCGTTTCCAAAACCGCCACAGGGACAAATAACGTTACAGGAGTTACAACAATACCTGCAATCATTACAATCATTCTTCGCCACTGCGTCGCAGTACGCTACAGAAGCATCAGGTTATTACAACGGTTTTTCATCTCTTGCAAACGATTACCAACAGTCTGAACAGGTCAGTTCTCAGCTTCTGAGTATAGTCACTCTTCTAATTAATGCACAGAACACTGCAGAACAGAACAGTAATTCAACGTCTGCAATACAGAGTGCAATAAACCTTATAAAACAGGCACAGAATCAATTGCAGAATGTTAACGCTGACAATACACCGTTATCAAGTTTAGCAAGTTCGTTATCCGAAACTGTCCAGGAAATGTATACTAAATACACTGCTTACCTGCAAGCTCTTGAAGATATACAAAAAGGACAACAAGAAGCACAAAGTGGAAATTATTCTGAGGCTGTTCAATATCTACAACAAGCTTCGCAAATAGCACAACAGAACGATATTAACATAAATTTAACTTCATATATTCAAGGTTTTACGATTTTGGAGGGCTTACAGCAATTACCCAAACCCCCTTCAACAGGAACATTCCTTTCTCTTTCTCAATATTTCAACAGCGTGTATCAAACTCTTCAGCAGAACTACCAGGTTTTGGAAAAGGCTTCTCAATATCTTCAAATGAATTTGCAGTCAGTCCAGGGTGATATCCAAGACGCAGAGAACATATCGCAAGCTATGCAGTTGTTAGCAGAAGCTCAGCAATTGCTCTCGCCACCGCAAAACAACACATCGCCCAACAACATTAAAACGATTCTAGCGAATAAGGATACGATTCTAAGCGATATATCGCAAGCTCTGCAGTTGTTAAGTTCGAGCGAGAGCTATGATATGCAAAGTTCCGCCAAACAGCTGTTTGAAATTGCACAAAGCTACCAAACCCAGGTGCAAACTTATCTGTCAGGGCTTGAGAAGACCCAACAAGCACTAGATTACTTGAACACTGTAAACACACTCGTAACTCAACAGGTAAATGCTAGTTCCCCGTCGGCGTACTTCTTGGCTTTAATGAACAACTATACTGAAGCTCTTAGGGTGTTAAAGAACGCAATGTCTTCCGCTATGGAAGCTAACTCTCTTTTCGAGCAGATAAACGCCACACCACCATTTGATATGAATCAACTTGAACAAGAGAATATTGCGTTAGAACAGTTTTCTCAATTATTCGGAACTACTGCAAGTGCATATTCGTCTATTCAAAGTTCATTAAACGAAAGTAACTTAAGTACCCCCTCGGATTATGTGAAGTATTACCAGAATGTAGCTTCTACAATACAGAAGGCAATACAGGAAATAAACTCACTCAACATTACTGATAACGATGTTGTCAAAGTAAGACAACAAATAATTCAGTCATTACAGGAAAACGAGACTAACTACTCTGCTCTATCCCATGCCTTTAACATAATAGCTTCTGCAACTGAAACTGAGAAAAATGTACAATATGCACGGAGACCTAGCATAGCAAACATAGGCGGAAACGTAGGCGGAAATCCAGCACAAGCCTTAGCTCAAGCTTACAACGAAGCGTCACAATACCTTTCTCAGTACCAGGCACTTCAATCTGTCGCACAACAATTCGCAAATATGGGCGAATTCTACACCCTAATTGCACAAGCTGATGAACTTCTTCAACAAGCACAGAATTCCTCTCCTAGTACTGAAATTTCTTTAATGCAACAGGCAGAGGGGTATCTTCAACAAGCACTTCAGTATATCCCGTCCAATTCACAGGCATACCACAACATTCAGAATGAGATATCAAATATTAACAAAGCAGTAAGTGCGTTGCAGGATGCACAATCTTTAGAGCAACGAATAAAAAATGCGTTAAATGACGGCGAGTGGGTTTCTGCTCTATATTATTATAATGAATTATTGCAGAAGACGCAGGGTACTGATATCACTAATGCGGTTAACGACGCAATAGTGAATAATAATTACTTCCAAGCGATACAGGACGTTAGCAGTAATCCATCGCTTCAACCACAGCAAAAACAGTTCTTGAATAGCCTTATAGCTACCATAGGCATCAATACGTATTACTTGCCTCTGATGCAGTCCTCACTACAAGAAGCTCATTTACAAGCGTCTTCTTTGTTACAAGCACTGTCCGAATCCGTCAATTTCGTCGTACAGACGCAACCAATAGTTAGCAATTTGCAGAACGCACTTCAGTACGCCCAAGATGCTGAGAACTTAGCACAATATGTTTCTCCTCAGCTACAACAGAACTTGTCACAGGTCGTGTCAAAGATTCAGGAGCAGTATAACGCAATTCAGGAACAGGTACAGAGTGCCGAAAGTAATCCAGTCCTTAACGTGCTTGAAGGTTTGGCTAACACTTTCAATACCGGTTTAAACAACATGATGAACGATCTTAACAACTTTATTTATTCGCATTTAGGTAAGAACACTTTCACCGAAATCTTAGCAGGGATCGCCGACGGTGCCATATTTATAGCAATCTCTCTTATTCCCTATGTCGGGCTAGTCTTCGATACAATGGCGACGGTATCTTTTATTAGTAGTACAGCATTTGATTTGTTAGCCGGTTCCGCGTCGTTTAACGAAACCGTTAATTCTTTCAAACAGATGTTTACAAACCCAACGTCAATATCAATGATAGCGACACTTGTAGTTGGTGCAATTACAGGAAGGTTGATAAAACCAGATACGGGCAATATTGACTTACTTAAGACTACGGACAGTGTAAAATCAGTTCTGTCAAAAGTTGAGGATTCTATAAAGGGCAAGGTCGACGTAGCAACAGTAAGCAATAAGGTTACTGATACTGTTAAGAGCGATGTAACTGAATCCCCAGACTTCTCAAAAATTAATGACTTGGTAAAAGAGGTAAACCTTGATAAGCTGGACATTAAGGCACTGAAGGGGTTAGGTAACAAGATAGTAAAGATCGAAGGGGACGCATACGAATTCGTCAAGAGTCACATATCGGATACAAAGATTACGAGAGAGACTTACTACATTTTTAAAGACTTCAGACTGAAGGCGTTTGACGGAGTCAAGGACTTTGATGTAAAGTTAACCAAAGACTTTGCTAAGGGTATTGAAGTGAACGTTAAGCCAGAACTTATTAACGATGCGGTTCTGACACTCGAAAACGGCAAGGTCAAGCTCACAACGATCAACGAAAACACTATAAAGAACGCAATTTCTTCAAACGATTTAGCCACAGCTCTGGACACTATCAAGCTTAACCTATCGTCAACTGTCGCCAAACAGCTGTTTGATGATCTCAAAACGGCAGACGGCAACATAGTGAAAATATCCCCAGACGAGGGCATAGCGTATGTCGGTGGTAAATTCTACGATGTGTTCTACAAGGACGGCACGCCCGTGAAGATGGAGGCGATAGGTGACACTATGGCGTTCGTTAAGCTAGAAAAATTTGCAGAAGATACTGTAGGTAACTTCGTGACGCTGAATAAAGACATGATAGAACAGCTGTTGAAGAATAACGAAAACTTGCAGAGTATCGAGTACGAGTTAACAAATAAGCTTACAGGCAACGTTGTAAGAAATGAGTACCTGAAACTTAAAGACGTATTAGGAAATGAGACAGAGTTAACGTCTACGACTGAGATAAACCCTAACGAAATAAAAACAACTAATATAATAAAAGGAAATAATCTGCCTAAAATACCTCAAAATATTAAATACCTGACACCACAGAACGTCGATGATCTACTTAGCTTTAATAACAGGTTTTCACGGATATTCAGGTCACTAATTGATGAACACCCTGAGGTCAAAGACTTACTTGATAGATTAGCGTCGGAAGGAAAATTACCATATGATTTTACACAACTTGAAGATATAGCTGGTAAGATAAAATCATTTTACGAGGCTCTGGACAACGAAGTGAAAGATATAGAGAGCAAACTAAGCAGTAACCCACTATTTGACGGTGTAGATATCACAAGCGTTGTTAAGGCTATTGCGGAAAAACTAGTAAAGAATACCCCAGATGATGTATTGAACGGCAAAGCACCAAGCATCTCTTTATCAGATATCCTAGACCACTTAAGTACGTCGGATAGGGCTAAAGTCGTGTTGAACTACTTGAAGACAGACCCTAAGGTATATGACCAGGTAATGAACAAATTAGCTAATTTCTCTGCTGATACTAGGGATTACATACTATCCCAAGCATACAACCAAATTGCTATAGCAGTCAAGAACAATATACAGATAACTAGCCAGGGGCTGGACGCAGTAGTTGAAGATATAGATAATGCTATAGCTAATATAAACCGTACACAGCCACAAACATCTGTTTCGACATCAACAGTTTCAACAACAACGACTACAGAGGGAACAATTTCAAACAGCACTTCAAACAGCACCGCGACAGTCCTACAGCCTACAGCACAAGAAGGAATACTGAAGAGCATATCTCTAAATATAACGCTCGAAAATATATTACCAAGCCTATTCCCAGATTTCGACAAACTATCGCCAGTTGAGAAAACGTTATTTGAGAACATTGTCTTAAGGCAGTTAGACGAAAAGAGAGAACTAACAAAAGAAGACATAATGAACGCGTTAGAAGATTCAAAAGCAGAATACCAGGCAATATTGGACAGTATAAGGAAGATGGTTAACGATGTGAAAGCGGAAACGTCTGGCAAGGAAGAAGAAAGCGTGTTGAATAACCTGGATGTAAGCATAGGCGAATTGGAGAAAAAAGTACAATTCGATGTGCAAAGACTGTCATACCTCTTGTCCGTAGCGAGCTTTGTAGCAGACAAGTTTAACGTCGCCACAGCTATTGAACTTATAAACCAATTGAATGCACTCACCCCCCAACAGTTACAGAACACGTTTATCCTTACCCAACCACAGATAGAAACAATATCTAGCATTACTCCACTCCTTAAGCAACTAATCATAAAGTTGGACAACGGCGTAAAAACCAAGGACTTGCAAGGTCTAGCGATACAAATTAAGGACGCTCTGGAGAAGATGGGGATCCAACTCGACGTCCAACAATTACTAAGGATAATCAATGCGTTACAAACTATAACTCAGCAATTCAATTTGAAAATTGGCGATATAGCGTCTCTAATAGCTATAAACGATTTTGCTAACGGTTTAAGTGTTATTCCTATAATGCCTAATGATTTAAGTCTTATTCCTATAGTACCTAATCAGAGCTCGCTGACTACGTCCATCGAGACTGGAAACGCCACGATAACTGGGAACAGTACGACAGTCGGTACCGAAGAAATTCCAGCAACGACGCTAGCGGTTGGCGATATCCCGTTACAAGGAGAAACAATACAACAGTTACAGCAACTGTTAACTTCACCAACAGCTACACCACCCAGTGCTACTGCTACTGGAGGAGGAGCTGGAGGAGGGATAGCTATACCACCATCAAACTCGAATACACAAACGGCGTCATATAGATCAAAACAACAGTTCCTCATAATTTAGGTGAACTGCTAAGTTCAGTTCTAATTAACGTTATCTTTTTTCCCTACTTCGTACTTTTTCCCTATATAGCATTTCGTACTTTTTCCTCTTTTTCTTCCCCTTCTTCTAGTTTCATCAGTATGAAATTAAAACCTCGTTAAGGGCTGGTTTCCTTTCCGCCCATTGTTCTCCCTCAAACAGCTGTTTAAATTTTTTAGCCAGACTGCAGATCTTAAGATTATGAACAAGAAGAAAGTACTTGTTGGTCTCCTGTTCCTGTTATTCCTGATTGAATTAACACCAACAATCATCGTTAATTCACAAACACCACCTTCAGCTTCGGCATATGTTGCGAGCATTTCTGTGTCTTCAAACCCGTTCATCCTGGATACAGCGACGTTACCAGCGATAAACCAACTAGGCTCAAACATACGTTTCTTCCAATACCCTAACTTGACGGGACAGCTGTACGCATATGAACAACAACTACCGCAAACGACACCAACCGTGAATAGTGTTGAGTCTACATCCTGGAAAGTGTTTCCTTACTGGCAAAACGGCGAACTAGTGGTGAATAGTACTGGGGCAAGTGCTGGTGGTGGTCAGTCCGTATCAGTGACAGTGTCCAACTCGCAATCACTCGCTACTCCAGCACCCTTCGACCAGTTTCTGAACATAACAGAGTCACAGATAGCCTCAGCTTTAGGTTCCACTACCGCGTCTCAGTTATGGCAACAAGCAACGTCAGACTATTTCCTCAATTTGTTATTTCAACAAAACGGACAAACGCTCTACGCTTGGGTAGAAAGTTACACTTCCTCATGGGTAACGGTGTGGGTGAAGCTACCTAACGGCATACCTGCGTCGTCTTCGGTGACGATAAGCATCACCTTTACGAACTCCATCCAGTACCCTTACACTGGAATTGCACCTCAACTTACTCCTACATATGGACAATACGATAATGGTGGAAATGTATTTTTATTTTATGATAATTTTGCTGGAACTACATTAAGTTCAAAATGGGTAACTGGTGTTAATGGAGGTTCATATACCGTTAATAATGGACTAACAATAACACTCCCATATAACGCTCCATCAGGAAGTTATGTTTATATTTCTACTTCTTCTTTTACTGTAAATTCTCCACAAATAGTTGAAAGTTATGCTAATCTAAATGGTTTTGTAACTGCTAATTTTAGAATGGTTCCTATTGCATTAACACAATATAATAATGCCCCATGGCATGCAGACAATGGAGAAAATGAAAATGCTGTTGGATGGGCAGGAGATGCTCAAAAAGTTAATACGGTTAGTGCAGAAACTACTACTACATCTAATGCTAATAATTTTGAAAGCTCACAAATTACCAGCACATCAGCATATCAATTATGGGGAATAATATATCCTAATAATGGAAGTGTAACTGTTCAATATAATTATAAGAATTGGGGTTCTACTACTACTTATGTTCCGTCTACTCCATTATATATAACGATAAGTAACTATATTTATCCAGCTCAAACTTATACTTCAACAACATATCCTATTAATGTATATTGGGTAAGAGCTCGTCCCTACCCTCCAAATGGAGTAATGCCGTCTATAACAAGTGTATCACGTAGTGAAGCAGGTGTTGGTGGTCAGTACATTGCTTGGAGATATTCGCCGATAAGTAACGTCATCAACGTCACCATTCACGTAACATCATACCCATCTAGAGCTGGTAATTCTAGTATTTCCGTCTACTCACCTAACATAGGAGATCAAACAACTGATGGTAATACCGGTTTTTACGCGTTAGAAGTTGACTTCTACGGTGGCTCGATACAGTTTCACTCTCCAACATCTAGTTTCACAACGCTTTACTCTTCTTTACCCCAACCTAACCCCAACTACCCATTTACTTTCAGTCTAATACTTACGGAGAACTCGGCGGGCAACGTTACAGTATCTACTGTCTACATTAACGGCACGGCTTACACAGTGAACGTCAACACTCCGTTCCCATTGAACCAAATTGCTTATATAGGGATAAGAGCGGATCCTGGTA
>Ga0208559_100359_pt1 | contig 11576 bp, 21 predicted proteins | sample BED_Mat_host_6_1_FD_187138 | JGI IMG/M metagenome (GOLD analysis project Ga0208559, IMG submission 187138) | Extremophilic microbial mat communities from Yellowstone National Park, USA - BED_Mat_host_6_15 (SPAdes) (version 2) | ecosystem: Environmental > Aquatic > Thermal springs > Hot (42-90C) >...
AATTCCTAACTAGGATTGGCCCGGAAACGGGCCGAGAACCATGTCCAAGAGGGCCTCAGTTGTGAGGAATGAGCCTGAGGCCAAGGGCAATATTTCGGCTCAGCCTGAGCCTGAGGCCTCAGGCCCTGAGGAAATCACAGAGCTGAACATAAGCGTCAGTTCACACGGTAAGGCCAAGGTTGTCAAAATTGTTAAGGGCCAAATCAAGGATTTCATACCTGAGAACAAGATAAAGTTCGGCAGGGATGACATAGAGTTCTTGAACAGGCTATTGACAAGCCCGGCAATACAGGTTCACTTTATGACTGAAGACGGAAGACATTGGAGAGAGACATTTAGGATAACGCTAACAGGCAACAGCAAGCTAAGGAGATATATCAACAAGTATGGTAACCCCAAGGTCGGCCAAGAAGTTGAATATCAAGAAGACAGCCGTGGTTTTCCACGGCTTGTCCTTTAAGGTGAACTAAATGAGTGAGGAAAATAACGAAAAGTCTTTTTTTGTTAATTGGCCTATCATGTTGATATACGCCAGCCGTTTTGGAAAGGTTATTGACAACTTAGAGGCTGAGGGCTGTATTTCAAAGAGTGTGGCCTTGGAGACCAAGAAAAAGATAATTGAGCTGGAGAACCTAATAGATATTGTGGCCGTAACTCATGACGTAGAAAAGCAAAACAGGGCTGAGGACATTTTTCATGTTATAATGATAACGCTTTTTGAGACATTAGACAGGTGTTTTGAGAAGGGGGCGGTCTAAATGAGTGAAAATCAAGGTAGTACTCAGAACAACAAGCCAAGCGTAACGCTAAGAGAATTTGATATTTCTATTTGGCAGGACATGTTACACATAGTTGAACACCTATATGATGAGCTTATGGACACTGGGTGCTTAGAAAAAGAGGACAGAGAGTACTATAAAGCCCTGAGAGAGGCCCTTTTGAGCATATATCGGGAGTATTTTGTAAAAGGTAATGAGGAGCAGGAAATGGTCTATAAGGTTACTGTAATTGAGGCGTTAAAGATATTCATTAATAGGCTTTTGTTCTGTGTTTGATTTAGGCCGACCTAAATTTTTCACTTTTTTTCCTTTTCCTCATGTCCTCAGGCGTTTAGGGGCCCGCAAAAGATAGGTTTATAAGCCCCGGAAATCCTGAGATTATTGGGCCTGAGATCATGGGGGCCCAAGAAGAGAAAGAGGAAAGTCAGCCTGAGGGGCCCGTAAAGGCCCTTTTTTCAGCCCGGACTCGTATATGCGCAGACCTAAGCCCGTCAGACTATCAGCACTGGAACGGCCTTAAGAACGCCTTGAAGCCTTATGTTAAGGTAACGCTAGGTAAGACCTTTAGGCTGTCTGATAGTTTCATGTTGTCTGTCCTGTTAAGCAATCCGGATTTTGATACGTTCATGTTTGAGAGCTTAAAGCTGTACATACAAAAGCTAAACCCGCAAAGCAACGCCTAAATGGGCCTTTAAGGGCCTGAGGGGTATGTCAAAGGGGTGTATAAAGTGAGCTCTGAATATGAAAAGTGTGTGGCGTTCGGTGAGGTCATGCGGTTGTGCGAGGGTGAATTTATAGAGGTAACGCTAAAGTCATACAGGACTATGTTCACAGTAAGAGGTACCGTTAAAGGTGTCAGCCCTAACGGTATCCTGTTATCTGACGGCTCTTTTGAGTACTTTATCAGGTCTTCTGAGGTCAAAATGATAAAGAGGCTGAAGGACAGTGTCGGAGATAGAGGAAACGGCTGAGGAATTTCCGGCCGTAGAGCTTTACTGTGAACCCCCAGACCTTCACTTTTTTAAGTCCTATTTCCTTTTCCGGCCATCAGATATTGAGACTACCGTAATATGTACCGGCCGTGGTTATAGCTATGCTTTTTTCTATCTTCATAACGGCCGGCCGGTAAGCAGGAAAAAGCTCAAGTTACCTTCACTTAAGCCCTGTGTAGGCCGGCCAACTGAGGGCTGTGTAAGATGGGCTTTAAGACGTGGACAGCTCCAGGCTGAACAATATCAGAAAGGAAAATGGGTTAGACTGCCTTACACACTGTCTGAGGGCTACGCTGTGTCAGTAAGGCGTATAGCTATACAGGACATTAACGGCCCCCCCTATTGTTACGCCCAAATCGGAAAAGAGGCTTACGCTGTGATAGATTTTGCTAGCGACACCTATCTGACGGTACACTACACCAAAAAGAGTAAGCAAAAAGGACAGCATAACCTCTATTTGGAGTGTCATTGTAATAAGGTATATCATATAGGTGATTATAAGAGGGCTATTGACCTATATAGAGCAATTAGGGCCAAAATTGCTAGGTGTAATGAATGTATAGAGGACTACGTAGATAGGACTGTGTCTATTGAAGCTATTGAATTTGCGGGTTACGAGTGTGGGACTAACTTTTTCATAAAAGAGGCTGACTTGGAGACAGCTATCACTGAGACTGAGAACACCGGCAGGGCAGGCTTTTGCTATTTCGGCCGTTACCTTGGCCAAGAGCTCCAAGGTGAAAAGTGCTCATGAGGACATTAACCTTTAATAGGTGCGGAAAAGGCGCAACCGACACACTCTTTATTGATTTAGATATACCTTTTGAGGACTTTAATAATGTCTTCAAATATCATTATGAGCGTATGTTAGAGCTTATTTTGGCCGAATACGGTTATAATGAGGTGTTCAAGCAATACACCAAGTCCCGTAACGGTTACACGCATTTAACGCTAATAATTGACGCCTGTATAGATTACGAAAAGGCATTAGTCCTTAAGTTCTTGCTTGGTGATGACAGGAATAGAGTAACGCTTCAGCTCTGGCGCTTAAGGACAATAGGTAACCCATTAGACTACTTTAACGGTTCACACCATTAGCTTTCTTTTTTCTTTTCCTTTTCCTTAGCTAAGCTTATGTCCTAGGCCTAGTTCTACCTTTAGGCCGTAATCTTTTTAAACTTTAGTAACTGTCTACTAAGCGGTGCGTGGTATATGGGTAAGGCAAAGTCTAAGGGGTTGGACGTAAATACTGAGGCGTACAAGTTCAAGCAGTTACAGTACAAGCTTGGCGGTAGGCTACCTGAGGCCACCAGCATAGACATAGCCGAGCAGACTACTACGAGCCAGCTCATGAACTACCAGATGGCCTACGGCGTGTTCAACAGGGTTTGGAGAGAGATAGTTGTCCCAGCACTTGTTGAGAAGAACATTTGGAGCCCTATGTGGGGCCCGTATAAGGCCTTTACTAATGAGCTCCTTAAGAGGGCCCTTGGCCTTGGCAGACAGAGGCCGACCATGACTACCGTTGAGGTCATTAACAAGTGGTGGAAGATGGGCCTTGATAAGGACGTCTTAGAGACCATAGTCTCAAGGATACAGACCAAGGGCCACGAGCTGAAGATATTCTGATAAGGCCGAAGAAAAAAATAATTTGTTTTTTGGTTAAGAACTCCTTTTTTCTTCCTTTTGCTTAGACAGAGCCTCACGCATCTTATCTAAGGTCTTCTGTATGTCCTCTATCTCCTTGTCTGTGAACTGAGGCTTCTCCTCACCCTCAGGCTTCTTAGTCATGTGTTCTAGGAAAAGCTGATAGATCATGGCCTCAGGGCTTGAAGGTGTGCCGGAGCTTGAGGCCCTGCGCACCTCTAAGTCCTCCTGGAGCTTTCTGAACGCTATCATGGCCTGCCTTATGTACTCTACGTTAGCTATCACAAGACACATGAGCCTTTGAAGCTCAGGCAGGCTTAGGATTAGCTCAGGCGGTAAGCTCTCAGGCGTACACTTCTTGGTGTCAAAGCCCAGGAAGTCTGACATGACCTATCACCCCTCCTTTTCGGCCTCCATTAGCTTCTTAACGTCCACAGGCGTCGTGCCTGTCCACATATGGACTACTAAGGCCTGATTCTCTCCGAGGTATTGGAAGTAGGCCTTAGCGTTAGTTAGACGGCCTCTTACCTTCTTCTCTATATGTTTGGCGTAAGTCTTCATATGTAGTATAAGCGTCAAAGTGTCTGGCGTGGGCTGAACTACTAGGGCTAAGACACCATGCTTAAGGAAAAAGCCCTCTATCTCCTTTATGCCCTCATTACTTAGAGGGTAGTCTGTGAAGAACTTAAGGTTGTATATGACCGTGTTGTGCTCAGCGTCATACTGAGCGTTAGCCGTAACCGTGTGCCACTTAGCGTTGAACTCCTCTACGTACCTGTCTAACGCAGGCCTGAGGACAGCAATAAGGTAGCCGTAGCGGTCATTTACCTTATAGAAAGAGGCCTTAACGCCCATGTGGTCAAGCTCACGTGTAAGCCTTATAACGTCAGGGTTGTTAGTAATATCACGCATTCCGTTAAGCACCAACTTAGAACATTCCTTTTAAGCCCTAAAAAGCTTTACTAACACAGCGAGGTGTGTGTGAGATATGAGCTCTCCGACGTCCGGGCTTAGTGAGGCCCTGTCTGCGATACAGAGCGCTATAACTGACTTCGTTACCGGCGCGGCCTATGTCTTTGATGGAATAGCTCAGTTCTTCGTTCAGAACGCCTCAACGATAGGCGGGCTCCTGGCAGGCGTTGGCCTGGCGCTGTTCTTAGCTAACAGGTTCGGCCTGCTTGACGCAATAAGGGGCATAGTAGGAGCGATAATTCCACACTAAACAGGCTGAATAAGTAAAAAGAAAAAAGTTAAAACCCAAAAAAGATTTTTTATCTTTTTATTTTACTGGGCCTTTTTCTCAGCTGAAGGCCCAGGTGTACCTATGACCTTATCAGTAATATCCATCCCCTGCTTAGCCGTTATGGCCGTGGTTACCATGTTCTGAATTGACTGAACGGTCATGGTAGTGCTGTCCATCATTTGTTTGGCCAGGTTCTCTATATGCTTGTTGTGGAAGTAGTCCATAGCTAGATAAGCAAGCACAGCGGCGCCGAATATGGCGAGGACTGCGGCCAGGAAGTTGGCTAGGCCGGCTGAGGCCACAGCGGCCACAACCTGAGTCCCATTAAAGATTCCTAACATGGCCTTCACCGTTCAGCTAATGGGTTGTTGAAGATTAAATATTTTACTCTCACAGGCCTAAAGCTAATAAGGGTGGTAGGGCTTGGTAGAGCTGTTAGGGACAGGAGACAACAGCTTACCCAATAACGTCATTCAGGAGGCCCGCTCATTCTTGGCCACATTAGTTTCAGCGTTAGCCACGCTGGGTAATGAGCTCTATACCTGGTTCCTGTCAATAGCTAACAGGTTCCTGACATTCTTTGAATCACATCCCATAGAGGGCGCTATGTTTATAGCCAACATGATAATACTCTTCAGCTAGAGGTGATGTAGATGTCAGGACTGCTTGACCTGTTAATGAGCGGTTTTCCGGTTAAGCCTAAGACGCCCCCTCAGGTAACACAGAACACCATAGAGGTATCGCTCACAGCTGATGAGCTTAAGGCCCTCCTCTTCGGCAGGGCAGACCCTAAGTATCAGAACCTGATAGACGTAGAGCTGAGGGACAACAAGCTGATAATTAAGTTCAGGCTGTTCTAAAGGTGATAGGGAGGCGCTAGAGCCGTGAGCTTCATATTGGGGCTGTTCAGTGATGTAGAGAGCGCGTTTAGTCAGGCATTTAGTAGCCTAGAGAGCTTCTCCTCAGATATAGGTCAGTCTGTTTCCTCAGGCCTTAAGGAAGTGAGCTCTAGCGCCTCTCAGCTGTTCAGTAACATAACGTCAATACCCCAGGCCATAGTATCAGCCCTTTACACATTTGGCTCATGGATTTGGAAAGGGCTTTATGATATTGGTAAGGCCTTCGGTACAGCGATAGCCACGGCCTTTAACCTGATAAGGAAAGGAATAGAGACGTTCGGAAGTTACCTCTATCAGGGCCTGGCGTTTATCTGGCAGGGCATGATAGCCTTCGGCCAATGGGTATGGGGCGCCCTAGTTACGTTAGCTAAGTACATATGGAACGCCCTAAAGGCCCTCTATCAGACAATAGTAGATTGGGTTAATAACATATCTAACACAATATCCTCTTGGTTTAACGGAATAGCCTCAGATATAGATAACTGGCTCTACGGTATAGCGTGTAACCTAAGGAGTAAGCTATCAACCATGATTTTCACAGACATAACGATATGGGGTGTAGGTAAGACCTTAGAGAACATGTTTGAAGGAAAAATGGGCGTCAAGGATGGAGCTATCAGGGCCCTGATAGCTCCATTAGCTGGCGCATTCACGGCAGTGTTGTTTGACGCTGTGGTGCCGGGCTGTACACAGAAGACGCAGAGCTTTGTCCTAGCCCCTAGGGCCGTGTCTATATCGTTACCGGTTGAAGAGTTCCAGGAGCCTGAGCTGATAACCGGAACGACCGGCTTCGCCCAGTTCACGCTACCGTATGGCCTTGAGCTGATACCGACGCTCAGCTATGTGTACGCTGTGTTAGGACAGCCGGCATACCCTGAGAGCTATGGGACAACTGTAAGCCTGAGCCTGACGCTTACAACTGAGGTGTTAGGACAGCCGGCATACCCTGAGAGCATAGGCCTAACGCTCACTCCAAGCCTTAACCTGTCATATGAGGTAACGGGACAGCCCGTAGGGCCTGAGGGCTATAGCTTAGCTATGAGCCCCAAGCTAACTTACACATATAACATAACAGGTAATCCAAGCATAATCCTTAAGCTGACTCCATCGCTTACATATGTTATTGAAGGGCCTGTAACACTACTTGTCAATAAGTCATTACAGCCCAGGCTTATACTTGACTCACCAGGTACATTCGTATTAAATGAGACGGTATATAGTACCTCAGGCACGCCTTCAACAACTTCAGTAAGTGCGAGCGCTAGTGGCGGTATTGGTACACCATCAACGACTTCAGTAAGCGAAACCGTTTATGGCTCAGCCGGCACAAGCCCGGCAACACCTAGCTCAACAAGCTTAACGCTTAGCCCACAGCTAACATATAGTACCAGCGTGAGCTGAGCCGATAACCTCTAAAAGCTTTTAACCGCTTTAGAGGTAGTGTATATAAGGTGTAGAGAGTTGATGGTAACGTCTGACCTAGTAAGCGAGGATGACATAGCTAACTTCGTTATACCCAATGACTTACCAGATGAGCCTATGCTTAAAGCCTACATGGAGGTTAAGGTATATGATAAAGAGGGGCACATTATCCAATACCATAGACAGCCAATGAGAAGCCCAACGCAATGGCTTTTAGCCTTGATGGCAATACCGATTATAGGTACTTATAGCTCTTCTTCAACTGAGCAAGCACCAAGCTTTCTGGTTAATGTATTAGGACTGCCAAGTCAGCAAAGCACTTATATCACTAATCCAACATATGGTTCACCCTATAACTCAGCGAATATCGTATGGGACTTTTCAATACAGCTCGGCTCAGGCACCCAGGCCTTTAGCGTAACGCTAAAATCATTAGCGGCGCCAATAGCTAACGGCTCAGGAGCCGGACAGCTGTCCTATGTAGCAACAACAGCAAGCTATTCAGGTACAACCATATACACATATGTAACAGTAATTAACTATTCGCCTACCACTATCAACGTAACAGAAATTGGCCTTATAGGAATAATATACATTCAATACCAAAACAGTAGCAACGCTTGGGCGACTAATACATTCACATATCTTCTTACCTATGATACGTTTTCACTTGCCATAACCCTGCCTCCTGGCGCTATAGCTACATTTGGAGTAGCTTTATCGTTCTCGGGGTGATAGACAGCCATGATGATAGGTAAAGGAGTTGATGAAGTTAATATAAGGATGCCGGAAGACGCATATGAGAGAGGTAATTATGTATTTAGCGCATACCTTACAGCCGTAGTGAGGGACTCTAAAGGTAACATAATCAAGGTTCACAGACAAAGGTCTCACAGCCCAACGGCCAACTTTTTATGGCTTTTCCTTCCGCTGACATGGTATAACAACAGCGGTAGCTCATACACAATAACTAACGTTACTGGCGGTACTTGTTCATACGAAGCAGGTTTGGGAGGTAATGCGCAGGACATATCATATCCTAGCAATAACCCTGAGGCAAAGCTTCCAACATATCTGGCTGTGATTCAGGTAGGTAGTGGCTCACAGTCAAATCCGTACTCAGCCACACGGCTGGCCGCGCCTATATCAAATGGCTCAGGTTCCGGGCAGCTGGTTTATAACTCTCTTTCAGTACCAACTACTATCGCAATAAATGGTAATTCAGCATATTTCTATATAGTACAATCATATTCTAACGTGTCTGGCGCTACGATAAATATTACCGAGGTAGGTATATTTTTACAATTAGTTTTACAAACATATACTAATACAGCATCTACTAACTGTGGCCAAGTATTGTTATGGTATGATGTCTTCAGCTCACCAATATCGGTACCCAACAATGGAAGCGTTACCATATACTACACCTTCATGGTAAACCCGTAAGCTGAGAAAACGCTTTTAACCGCCAAGCCCTATACACATAGTGAGGGGTAGATATAGATGGCGCTTATAGGTCTAAACAGGGATGAGCTTGACCTAAGTCAGCTCCCTAAGGACTCGTTCTATGACCCTAAGAAAGATGATGACCTGTCAGGCGTTCAGATAAGGGCAACCATAACGTTCAGGATAACAAACCCGGACGGCACAGTAGTAAAGGAGTGGACTGAGCCCGCTCACAGCCTCAACACAAACTTTGTTGATATTATTCAGGCGCTGTGGGCGGCAGCGCAACAGAGCGTAGTAAATACAAGTGGGACAGGTATCACAATACAGGGCGCCAGCGGAGGCGCATGGTCTGTTACTGCCGCATCAGGTGATACTAGCTATGGTATAGTTGTAGGCTCAGGCCAGACGGCTGGTAACACACCAAATCCATCAACGTCCTCACTGGCAGCGCAGATTCCTGCGGGCATCAACTCAGGCCAAATAGAGTATGGAGCTGTCTCAGTTAGTAGTGTATCAGCAAGCGGTCAGACTACCTCATTCACCATATCAAGGAGCTTCACTAACGTATCAGGCGCAACAATTAACGTTAATGAAATAGGTATAGCGGCCTTAGTAAGCGGGTTCGGCCTATCTAGCTCAGAGTATGTGTTAATAGCTTATGATATACCGTCCTCAAACATAGCCGTACAGAACGGCCAGACGCTGACAGTAACTTACACGTTCAGCGTAACTACATAACGCTAGCTATTGCCTCAGATTAGCTATAAGCTCTACAAAGGCCTGATACACCAAGCGGTAGTCGTACTTACTGGCGACTTTCCTGTTACACTCAGACCACTTAGCTAACGTCTCTCTGTCATGTAGGGCCATCTCCCTAGCTATCTCCATAGCCTTTAGGTAGTCCTCAGGGCTGTACTCAGCGTGTAGTATATACTCATAGTCAAGCTTCTCCAGCCAGTAGCGCTTTATGCCGACTGCTATGTTACAGTCCACAGGTAAGTATTCCCTGATAGCCGGATAGTAGGCCGTTATGATTATCTCGCCATAGGCCATAGCCTCCAAGGGCTGAAGTCCGAAGCCCTCAGCATCACTTAAGTTAAGGAAAAAGAGGTGATTGTCATACAGCTGTCTCAGCTCGTCAGGCGTCAGCGGGTTCTTAATCTTCATGAACGGAAAACGGGCCTGTAAGAAGTAGTCCTGTTTAAAGGGCTCACCGACAAGCCAAATGTCAATACCGTCGGAGCCATACCTCTTTACATATTCCTCTAGGGCCTGAAGGCCGTACTTAGGATATTTCCTCTCTAAGTAGTAGGCCCTATAATAAAAGCCGTTCTTCTCAGTTACCGGCTTCACCTTTTCCGGTACCTCAATACCATGCGGAATTACACCATACACATGGACGCCCTTAAGCTCATACATCTTCTTAACGAACTCAGAAGGCGTTACTACTATCTGCTTGTTCACGGCCTTAGTTAATGGAGTCCTTATAGGCCCCTCGCTGACTAAGTACATGATAACACGGTTAGGCGGAAAGCTCCGGCCTACAAACCAGCTGTCTATCCTTGGGTCAGACACGTAAACCATATAGTCCCAGTCCCGCTTCTCAAACGGGTTAGGCCTGAACTGCCAGCCCGTGGCCATTGAAACCCTGAGCGCAACCATCTTAATTGATGTAGGCATACCAGCTGACACAACAACCTTATATCTGTCCAAACCCTTCACCATCAGTTATGGGGGCCTGGCGTGGATAAAAGGGTTTACATCATTCCGACAGGCGCACTTTCCTTTAAGCTCCAGGCCAACCTCTTAGCTGACGTAATTGGCGGTACTGTCTTCAATTGGCCGTACCTGTCAAGCATGCCGGCAGACATAGTTATAGTTATAGGTAACATAGACATGTTACCGCTAGTAACACCTAAGTTCACTAGGTTCAAGAAGCTGATATGGTACACGGTCATAGAGGGCGACTTTCCTGACTTCGGTATAAAGCTGGCTATAAACGCCTATAAGCCATACATAATCACGCCCTCTAAGTACGTTAAGGGCCTCCTAGAAGCTCACGACATACATGTTGATGAGGTAATACCTCACGGAATAGCCTACTACCCTCCTGATAACATCCCCAAGAAGGACATTGACTTTCTCTATATTGGTGAGCCCCAGAAGCGCAAGGTACCGCCATGGGCTTACCCCGTTCTTCAGGCCCTTCAGGACAGGCTGGCGTTAGTAAGCGACTTCTCACACCCAGAAGTTCATAAGCTAAAGCCTAAGATAGCTTACCAGACGCAGAAGACTAGACCCATTACATGGTACCCCACGGCCACAGACCAAGTTATACAGAACCTGTATTCACGCTCAAAGTTCTACTTAAACGTGTCAGCAAATGAGGGGTTTGGCCTTACACCATTAGAGGCTGAGGCCTTTGGAGCAGTACCGATAGCTCCTAACATTCCTGTCTTCCAAGAGACGTTAGGTAGCTGTGTGTATTGGATACCGGTAAAGCCTAACGACTATGAGCTCTGGCGCTTCGGCTTCCTCAGCCTTCACCTCTACCACTATGACCCTAAGGTCATGATAGAGACAGCTGAAAACGCCAGGTGGACAGAAGGACAGGCCAAGGAGTGTATGCTTAACGCCTCCCGGTACTACTATAAGGGCGTGTACCGTCGCTTCCTAGAGCTAATATAGCATCACTTAATCGCAACGGCTAACAGAACAGAAGCTAAAACAGCTAAAGAGGTAAGGGATATATACACGGCCATCCTAGCGTAACGTTTGCTTTCCTCAGCCTGGGCCTTAACGTTAGACGTCAGAAGGTCTAACTTCATGTTGAGCTCCTTAAGGCTGTACTCAATAGCCGTAAGCCTGTGCTCAAGCCCGCATTGACCCGGACAGGGCCCGTTCTCCTCGGGCTTGGACACGCTAAACACCATATCACTTACTCCTATTAAGGCTTAAATAGACTTAGCGCTCCTGACCCATCCGGACGCCCAACCCCTTATTCAGCCACCTTTTCAACTGTTCGGTCAGCCGTTTAATCAACGGTTTTATCAACCACTGCTTTCATAAATGCGTCCCACACCAGTGGGAGTTGTGGGGATATATATGTATAGGTAGGTGCGTGTCCGCATGCCCGCAGTTGGTC
>Ga0208559_100360_pt1 | contig 11460 bp, 27 predicted proteins | sample BED_Mat_host_6_1_FD_187138 | JGI IMG/M metagenome (GOLD analysis project Ga0208559, IMG submission 187138) | Extremophilic microbial mat communities from Yellowstone National Park, USA - BED_Mat_host_6_15 (SPAdes) (version 2) | ecosystem: Environmental > Aquatic > Thermal springs > Hot (42-90C) >...
GTGTAGTTATATAATGTAAATTGACCAAAAATGTCTAATCAAATAATAATCGATAATACATCAAAGAAAATCTATGTTAAGTGTAAAATTTGTGATGAAATTTTAGTGACAAATGATGAAGAATATATACCAGAAACAGTGCCAAAAGGTAAGTTAGAAAGTGTAGGGGGTTGTGAACATTATGAAACAATTAATGTTTATAAAGACCCGGTCAGTCTAGAACATAACAAAGAAAATTTCGAGAAAGCTGTCCTAATTATCGAGAAAAAGAAATCCTTTATTCTAATCGTCCCTCGTTCAAGTTAATTTTTTTATTTATCTCTTTTTCTTTTCCTATTTTTCTGTTTTTGTCTTGTTATACCTTTTTATATTTAATTTTTCTCAATTTTGAAATAATAATTTTGTTAGATAATGAATTTTTGAAATCTAAAGGTAAAGATGTTTTTAAATTTGTCCTAATGAATAAAGACTTTTATAAAGTGTAAGAATTATGAGTGAAGATATAGTTATAGAAAAAGTTTTACAAGAAGTAAAGAAGGGACAAGAAATATTTTTGGGAAATTTTTCAGTTAATCAACTTGACGATACTTGTTTTACTGAGGAAGATAATGACATAAAATTTCAATATGCAAATGTATATTTGTTTTACGATAAACAATATAAACTAAAGATAGTTTTTGAAAATAATCCACATGACATAATGTACATAACAGAAGATGATGTGGGCGGATTAGATGTATTTAAAAAACTGCTTAGTCTATATTTTAATTTAAAGAATATGGGGTAAAAATATGATGTTAAATTCGTTATCAAGAACAGATTTACTTATGATAATTTTTACATTTTATTATGAAATAATACTTTTATATTATATCGGGAAAGTAAGAAGAGAATTAAAGAAACTTGAAGAAGAAGAAATGATAAGAATGTTAAAGAAAAAATATGAAAAAAGAGATGATTAAATGAAACGAGAAACATGGAGAGATATTAGAGATTTATTATATAGTATCTTTATTGATTTTACTATAAGTTTTATTTTGTATGCAATTTTGGAATATATTATAAATCATAAAGTAATTTAATTTTTTTACGATAACGATAAATCGATATGTAAAAGTTTATCGAAAAATTTATAAATGTAAATGTATATATGTTTAATTGAGAGTTATGAAATTTCAAGTAATAAATGTTATAAAACATGACTTCAAACCAATAAAAATTCAGAATAACGTAGTTTTTGCAAAATGTGATTGTTGCCAAAGGCAAAGAATTGCCGTTTATGTACAAAATGAAAATCATAGAATATATTTTTACAGCGGTTATGATGAACAAATAGCAAAAATTCACTTTAATTTTTTAGTTAAACATCAAAATTCAACATCTCAAGATTAAACACTTTTTTTCTTACTTAATTTTTTGATTTTGGGTTACCTCTTTTCTCTTCTATTTTTTTCTACTATTTTTCTCAATTCTGAAATAATATTTCTAAGATTTGAGAATTTAGAAAACGTAAATTAGTAATGTAAACTCATAAAGAAAACTTTATATATAAAAACTTACATATGTTATATTGTGATAAATATGAATGAAGAAATAACAAAAAAACCCCGTTTGGGAAGAAAAGAAAAGGAAATTTTAGATTTTTTAAAAGATAAACCTCAAGGAGTTTGGTTATCGGATATTCTTGATAAGTTTAGTTGGGCTAAGAAATATGATTCAGTATTATATAAACGTTTGTTTACATTAAAGAAAAAGGGATTGATAGAGATTAAAGCTGAGATAAATCCAGAAACAGGAAGGGTTAAACAAAGAGTTTATTTAAATCAATAATTTTTTTATTTTATTCTTTTTCTAATTAATCTATTTTTTCCCTTTCCACAAAATTTCTAAATAACCGCTTCTATCCCATGTTATTCTAGCTTTCTTTAACGTTATTTTATCATGTGTATGTAAATCCCCAACAGTAATTTCTATATCTAAATCTGACCTTAGAATATGCAAAAATTTATAATCGTTACTGTTTATCAGAAAATTCATTTCTACAAGACTGTCAAAGTCCGCAAATGATATATCAGTTAATGTTAAATTTGTAATATGTATATCATATAGACCATTATCGTATTTGTTATATCTAAATTCTAAATTATTTCTCCTTAAAAAGTCTAAAAGGTCTTTCCCGTTTTTTATTGCCAAATTTCTTCACCTTTTTTGGCATTTTGTATACACTTCCAAATTCCTTCTTTTGGAACTCCTTCTATACAACGTCTCGATACAAATTCTGTTTTCTCATTTATTGAGTCAAGAGTTAATGGTTTATCACGTATAAAGTTCTCATGAATTATACAATTTGGACCAGCATAACGGAATAGTTTAGGATGTACTTTCTTCACTTCTTCTAACATTTTCCATGCTACCTGACGTATCTCCCACTGTGTCCTTGAACATAAACGTAAGGCAAAGAAGTTGTAAAGTTCTCTAGCGTTCATAGTAACTACAATATTTGTATTTATACCGTTTGGTAAGACATAACGGGCGTCTTCTTCAGGAACTCCAGCTTCTAGGAGTTCATAATATCTTTTATATGAATCATTGTAAGCTTTCTCTATAATATCTTTAGCTCTTTTTTCGATAGATTGTGGAATAATTGGCTGATAAAATTCCTCAATTGGTTTAGCGAATCTATGGCTCATTTGAGTATAAGATGCAATACGATGTCTTACAAGTTGATGAGATGTTACTCTTGAAATGTTTTCAATTGAGAAAGTATATACACTATGTTCAAGTACAGACCAATAACCATGAATTATAGCGTCTGTTATCCAAAGCTCTATTTCATCATCTGTCATTTTTTCGAGATGATATTCCCAGCCTTTTCTAGACCTAGACATTTTTGAGGCAATTGCTATAACTCTTTCACCGTCTGGAGTATAAGAAACCAAGTGTACTTTCATTTTTATCACTTTCTATCTTCTTAATTTCGGACCTTTTTCTACTTTTATTTGTAAATTTTCTTCATTCTTTGATTCTTCTTCAAAGAGTTTGTTTAACGCTAGTCTTATAGCTTCGGCTTTTGTGATTTTATGTCGAATGGCGTAAGCGTTTAATTGTTCATACATATCTTCATCAATTTTGAAAGTTATAACAATATTACAGATTTTAGCACACATTTATAACACCTTTTCCATTTTCTTTACAATTACCATTTTACCTACTTTAACACTTATTGTATAATCTTCTTCATAATCTGTCTTGTTTATTCTAATTTCAAAATAGAAAGTTTTATTTCTTATTTCTAAATATCCATAGATTACTAAAAAACTTTTACCATAAAATAGTATTTCTGGTTTTTCGGAAAAATTAACTGTTTCGTTTAGAATATTATATATATCTTTTTCTTGAATTTGTTCAATTATATTTCTTAATTCTTTATATGTGTTGTTTAACATGTTTGCTCATACATTTATTGTATTATGACAAATAAAAAGGCTTTTAATTTTACACTTTTTGTGCCAAATATGTCATATTCAAAATATTATGAATATTATGACTTGTTGCTTGTTTGAAGATAATCAAAAAGTGAACCAGAACATTTAGCTTTAAAATCGCAATTTTTACAGAGATAATTATTAGCTCCTGGAATGGTTTTATAGTCATTTAATTTTAGATATTCCTTAAATTTCTTAATCCAGTCTATAGCTTTTTGAATATATTCTTCTAACACATTTTTCTCAATTTGGATTTGTTTAACTTCTCTATTTATTCTATTCAAATATATAATATATACATTATCAATTTGATAATTTTGTAATTTCAATAAATAATAATATATTGCGACTTGATATACATGATATTCCTTAATGTTAAAGTAATTGTTTGAAATAGTTTTAATTTCTAACAAATCGTTTCCACAAATTAGGTCTATTCTTCCTGAAATTTTTAGACCTTCTATTTCACCTTTTACCTCTATCTCTGCTTGACATTTTAGTTTTTCTACAAAATAATTCTCTATCCTTAAATGATGTTGTTCTCCAAGCTCTAAAGTAAGTTCATTTATTCCTTTTTCAAATTCAAATTTCCTAGAGAAATAACTTTTCCTAAAACATATTCCGATTTCTGACGGGAAAATTAAGTCTTCTGGATATTTAATTTTAAAACTTTGTCTAACAAAATCTTCGTAATTCATCTTTACTCACCTAAATTTGAATATCGCATAAAGTTTATTATTTGATTACAAATTTCTTCTTTCGTTCTCTGTCCGATTTGTAAATCAATATCTAGAGCTTGTAACAATATTTGTATATCTATAGCTTGTTCTTGTCTTCTAGATTCAAGATTATCACAAATTACGTAATTGTTTATACTATTTATCTTTTGTTGTATTAATTCTACTAGAGCTTTTAGTATTGATGGATATAGAACTCTTGAATTTATAATTTTCTCATATGTTTTCTTAATTGCCAATTGTATAATATGTATTCTATCTAAAATAGCAGATGTGAAAATTTGATAATTTACTAAATAATCTTCTACATCTGGAGTTCTTAATCTGTTTATAGTCATAGAGTAAGGATTTCCAGCATAAATTATCGGTATACACTTTTGGATAGTCGAGGATTTCGATTCAGTTCCAGCCCCTCTGGTCCATACACAATTTTCTAGACCAGTAGATAATGTGGCATTTATTGCCCCTAATTCTTTGATAGAATATCCATCTTTCCAATTCTGAATTTCATCAAAGATTAGACCGTTTGACAAAAACACAGCCCCATACATATTATTTCTTGCATCGTAGACCAAATTGGCATAAGTTGGTGTTTCTGTATAATAACGGAAATTAAATACTTCTTGTAGAATCATAAAAGTTGTAGTTTTGCCGGTTCCTCTATTAGAAATTTCTATATAATTTATCTGTCTTTTTGTTACTGGTGATTTAAAAAGCGGGAATAATCTAGGCAAATATAGAAAGATATCTTGAATTTCCATTTTTGATGGGTCGTAACCGAAGCTTTGTAATAGAAGAGCATAAGTTTGATGTTCTTGATTTGCTAAGTCAAATAGTTCTTTGGCAATTTCATAATTGTTAGGAGGTTCAATTGAGTAAATGTCATTAATATACCAGCTATTATTACTTTTCCTAATTTTCACAAACATATAACTAGTTATTAAGTTATAGAAATCTTCAGGATTATTAGCTATAAGATGAGGGTTAAAACTTCCTATAAATCCATTTTGAAATTTTGCAATTACCATTCCATTTTTTACTTTAAATTGTGTAATTTTAGAGATAAATTTTACTTCGTCATTAAATAGAAGATAAGATTGGAAATATTGGTTATCAATACCTCTCCTATACGCTTTAAGAATCTCATTTTTCTTTCCATCCTCAATTTGTTTTCCAGATAGAATTATATTTAAAACCCTTTCTGTATCACGGGGGTTATAAAAAAAAGAATGTTGTTTGGTTTTTTCTAGGAATTGGAAGTTACTGCTCATAAAAAAAACAATAACTTATGACATTTTAAAATTCATCTTCCACGTTCTTTTTTTGACTTTTCTTTTGAGGTTTCTCTTGTGTCTGTTGTTCTTTATCGTTATCTTCTTCTTTATCAAGTTCTAATTCTTCTTCTCTTATACTGTTACCATTCCTAGGACTAAATTTCACATATTCGTTTAATAAGTCCGAATATTTCGATAAAAATTCTGAGATTAATCTGAAATCTTCAGCGTCATTAGCTGTTATGCCTATTTGTTTTCTATAGTTGTTCTGTGAATGTATTGTCATACTATATCTTACTTTCCCGTTCTCTGGTATTGCATTCAATTGTACTACTAATCTCTTTAGACCTTTTATCTTTAAAATTCTTGACATTATTTTATTGTTTTGTTTTGCTTGTTGTGCTAATTCATCTATTATTTCTTTAAGGGACGCCATTTACATCCCCTAATTATTATCTTATATTATGACAAATTTAAATATTAACAAACTTATAATTTAGCATATTTTTCCATATTTTTATTATAAATACAAAAAGCAATATACATTATATTTTGAATATGAGTTTTGGGAATTAGAAAATAAAATAAAAAAATATTTAAATTAATTTAAAGAATAGAGACCTTACAAGTCTTGGTATTTTTGTATTGTATTTTTCAGCTAATTTTTCTAATTTATCGTAATATAATTCGTCTATTGTAAAAAAGACTTTACCGTCGTAGACGTCTTGTTTTTCTATTTCTCTAAACTCTTCTTGCTGGTTTATTAATTTATCAATTTCTTGCTTAATCTGTTCTCTTTTTTCATAAAAAATATCTTTATACTTATGTGGAATTCTTACCTCAACATATTTGTTTCTTTGTCTTCTCATATTTTTTTATACTCCTGTCCTTGATATAAACGTGACATTAACATTTAAATGTCAGATTTTCATTTTGTTACATGGACTGTAAAAAAGTTTTTAGTTATCACTTTCTTTATAATTACACTTATTTTGTTACAATTTCTACGAATTATCGATATTTTGATACGACAAAAATCTATAAAAAATTTCGACAATATGTGTATAATCATGATTCATCAGCTCATGTTTTTTCCGTGAAAGAATATACAACAAAATTTCACGGTCTACATTATCATGTCCTAATTTTTACAAACAAACGTTTAGATTATTCTAGAATTCATAAACATATGCCACTACATTCAGACATTCGGATTGAATTAGTTCCAAAAACAAAAAAAGATATAAAAAAAGTATTAACTTATATGTTAAAAAATCAAGTCATTTAGATTATTTAGATGTCTGATTTTGTGAATTCTGGTTTTGCTCAGCTTTCTTTTGTGCTAATGAATTTACATCTCTAAGAGTATCCATATTCATTATCGCATTTACAGCAAGAGTCGTAGTATCTTTTATACTTTGTGTGGCTGTAATTGTGGCTTTTGATATTTGGTCAATAGCGGTCTTGAATGATTCGTTGGATTGTTTTTGGTTGAATAAATGTACTACTTCTCCGACCACATAACTAGCTATTAATACCCCCATTAATGCTAAAAATCCTTCTAATGCATCTGTAGTTATGGTCATTTCAATTATATTTTTTGTTTGTCACTTTATAATAAATTTTCCGCAAAAAATCGAAACATATAAATATGTCATAATATATTTTTAGAAATTGAGAGAAAATGACGGAAAAAATGAAATCTGAACAAAAATCCGAGAAAGTAGTCTTCGGGATAAATATAGATAGAAATCTCAAAATCAAATTAAAGAAATATTGTGCTGAAAATGACATGACAATTACTGAAGCTATAGAACAAGCTGTTACAGAATATTTACAGAAGAGAGGAGTAAAGTGAGAGTAATAACTGTAAAACTTGAGGAAGATTTACTTAAAGAATTAGACAGTTATGCAATGAATAATAAATTAACTAGGTCTGATGTTGTTAGAATGGCAATTGAGGAATTTCTACGGACAAATGTAAGGATGACAAAAGCTATGTATAATAGTTAAAAAATAAGAATTTTTTAAGTTAATTCGTCTTTTTTTCTTAAGTTTTCTTTTCAAATCTTGGTAAAGTCACACTTCTTTGTTTTTGATATTTTCCATGATATGGGTTCTCTACTGGAGATAATGTTTTAGCAAAGATTAAATGTAAAAATCTTTCTCCAACTGTTAATTTTACTGGAAATTCTGAGCCTATAACTTCTATTGTAAGTTCGCCTTTAAATCCAGCATCTACAATAGTTGGCGGTATAGAAATTCCAAGTCTAGCATATGTAGAACGTAGGTTCACAAATGCCATAATATCGTTTGGAAGTTCTATATATTCGAGAGTTGTTAATAATAGATGTTCATGAGGCTGTACTACAATTTCATAAGAATCTAAAATTTCATAAAAATCTTCTATATTATCGCCTGGCGTAAATATTTTGTTAGTCTTTTTCAATCTAGCAAATGGATTTCTAATTCTTAAATCTATCCCATTTTCTCTAATACTGTCTTCTCTTAATGGTTCTATTTTTATCCATCCTTTCTCTAGATAATATTTTAAATCTCTATCGCTTAATATCATGTTTGTTCAAGTTCAAAAAATAAGTTATGACAAATATATTTTCAATTACGCTTCACTTTTTAATCTTTTAATCTCATATTCAAGGTCAATAATTCTATCATATAAATCATCTATCATATCTATTATCCAAGTCAAAAATATTGCTAACATAATTGATAAAATTAGAGAAAGTATATTAATATCATGTTGATTTTTTGATAAAATTGTAATAGAAAAAATTTCAAGTGTTAAAAATATTGTTAAAAATGCATTTGAAAAAAGTATTAATCTAAAAGTTAATCTATCCATATTTCATCATTTTTAAAAAAAGTTTTATGACATATATATTTTCAATTATTTTTTATTCTTTATCTTCTGAATTCATGTTTGGCGGGTCATCTTCAAAAATTTCTATGTATTCATCATCCATAGTTCCTAATGGGTCAAAATATTCAATTCTATACCATTTCTCACCACATCGAACATAACAACACCAATCTGTACAATACATATTATCAAAATCACATTCATCTTTAATACATGTTCGACATTCATCTTTAATCTTATTTTGGTTTTCCATAATTATTACTTTTAACTTTATGACAAATATATTTATATTTAGTTTATCAATTTATTAATATTATTTATTTTTTATCTTTCTTTTTCTTTGATTTCTTTTTTTCTAATTCTGTATTAATTTTTTCCCTTAATACGGTCCTTAATTTCTTAACATCTTCTCTTTCAATTATCTCTATTTGTGGTTTTCCAAAAAGTGTATTAACATTAACTTTCTCTAAAATTATATCTTTTAATTCTAAATCTATTTCATAACCAATTGAATTTCTTTTTAATTCGTTAGCCACTTTCAAAGTTGTTCCAGAACCTACAAATGGGTCCAAAATTGTATCCCCTACGTAAGAATAAAGTGTAATAATTCTTCTAACTAATTCCTCTGGAAATGGTGATGTATATTTTGTATATTTGTCTTGGGGCAAAACATTAGTTATTTCCCAGATATTTAAATACCATTTTTCTTTTTGGAATTTGTTTAAATCTATTTTACTTTCTTCCTTATTTTCTGGAATAAATTTTCCTGGTTTCTTAAAAATTACAATTTCTTCATAAATATTGTCTGGATAATAATATAGAGGATAAGGATGTTGAACAATAACACCACTTCTTCTACTAATTTTAATATAACTTTCTGATTTTTTCCAAATAATTCTTTCTTGATATTTAAATCCTAAATTTTGCATTATTTTTATTAAATCTGCAGTTATAGAATATAGAACACCGTTTATCCTAATATCTCCTACAACAAAAACTGAAACTCTGCCTTCTTTTAAAACTCTAAAAATTTCCTTTCCTATGTCATTCAACATGTTCAAATAGTCAGTATAAGAAGGAAAAAGGTCCGGAAAATCATATGGGGCATTATAGTATGGCGGAGAAGTAACAACTAAATCAATACTATTATCTTTAATTTCTTTCATATTTCTAGAATCTCCAAATATAATTTTTATCATTTTATATCACCAAATTTAAAAATTTTTAACTTTATGACAAATATATTTACAACTTTATTTTGTTAATTAACATTTGTAGAATTAGTTGTAATTATTTCTACTAATGTATCATTTATTAATTTGTACAATTTTCCATTACATTCTATAAAATAATCCCCATTTTCAAAAATTATTTTAGATTCTTTGCAATTCTCTAGATTTTTTTGATTTGAATTGTTTTGTTCTGTCATGTTAATTATTTTTCGTTTTATGACAAATATAAAATTATTTATCTTTTTTTATTTAGAGGATTTTTGTTTTTCTTCTGTATGTAATTTGTAATATTCCTCAAATAATAACTTCTTAAATCTTTCAAAATCTTCTTTATTTTCGATAACTAAAAATCTTTCTCCATCTTTATCTTCTACAATTTTCATAGCTTCTTCAAATACTTCCTTTACTTCATCAAAATTATCAAATTCAACAAAATTATTTTTTCCTTTTTTCACATTTTTCATAAATATATATTTTCAATTTTCTAGTTTAAAAACTTAATTTTGAATTATGTAGTTTCGTTATTAATATTTCCGCAAAGTACAGTAATATTGAACATATTATGGTTATATCTCCAATTTATCTTTATAATTTCTGGTCTTTTGAAAGTCTTAATTATATAATTCAAAATTCCAATTCCCCTTTTTTCATAAAATTCTTTCTTCACATTCATTATAATTTTTATAGTTATCAAATCATTTTCTTCTAAAACTAGAAAATCGTATACGTTATCAGAGTAACGACTTTTTAGCCATCTAAATATTTGAACTGTATATTTTCTACATTCATAAATTGCCAAGTTTTCCATAGTTTAAATGTAATAATGTGACAATTAAAAAATTTAATATTACTTTACATATAGGATATTTAATATTGTATATCTTCCGAAATCATTCTAATTATCAAGTTTTTTAGATTAACAATACATATACATAATATTATGTATATTGTTTTGTTTTTTATTTACATGGGAATTTTAAATTTTAATTTTTTCCCAATTTGTACAAATAATATACATCATATTTATTATAGAACGTGAAAATTTATATTTTAGGAAAAAAAATTGTAAATTGACCGAATATGGCAAAGGGTCATACACCAAGAAGTTATTCACAAAGATACGCAAAATGGAACGCTAAGTTTACAGCATTTTCAAATCCAACTGTCGCATCTACGGTATTGTCTAATGTAGCTCCAATAGCTCAGCAAAATTACCAGACAAACTCACCTAAATTTGTAGCTGTAAATGAACAAGTTTCTGCTGTATTGACACAATATGGTGTAACTGGACCACAAAGGGCGATTTATCAAGGTTACGGTTTAAAGATTGCTAGAGCTTTAAACAGAATAGGGTCTGGACCTGCTTTAACAAATATGATAGCCGGTCTAAAGGCTTATTATATATCAGCGTTTAATGCCAATCCAGAAATTCTTGACGCTGTAACTAATATAATAACTGGATCTCCTAACGGATACGTAAGCTAAAAAACTATAGATTTCCTTATAAGCTATTTTTCTTTTTTCTTTTTTTCTAATTCTCAATTTAAAATTAATCAACATCTTCAATTTGTGTTTCTATATATTCATAAGTTCTTTTACTTACTCTTTTTATATCTGTAATCTTTTCATTTGGATGATATTTTCTAAAATGACTTCTAATACTGTTTTTTGATTTGTAATATTTGTGGCAAATAGGACATTCATATAAAAACAGACCCATATCATTTTTTAATGTCATGACAAATAAAAAATTTCTATGAAAACTACAATTTTAACTATGAATTATTCATCTATAAGAAATGTTGCAGAAGATATAGCTACAGTTCTCAGAAAGAATGGAGAAATTGTAAC
>Ga0208559_100368_pt1 | contig 11183 bp, 17 predicted proteins | sample BED_Mat_host_6_1_FD_187138 | JGI IMG/M metagenome (GOLD analysis project Ga0208559, IMG submission 187138) | Extremophilic microbial mat communities from Yellowstone National Park, USA - BED_Mat_host_6_15 (SPAdes) (version 2) | ecosystem: Environmental > Aquatic > Thermal springs > Hot (42-90C) >...
ATTTTTAACAGATGTATATACTCTTTTTGAATTTTAAATTTACGATTCTACCAAAAAATCTAAGTTTGTAAAAGCTCTAACGAATTTCTAATTTTTACAACTGGAATAATGTTTTTTCTAATTTCTACTCTTGTTTTTAAATAAAGTTTTTGTACTTATTACGTTAATTTTCGACTTTTGTTAACTTTTTACTATGGTTTTTGAATTCAACGTGAATTAACGTAAAATAATGTCACTAATTACTTCATTTTCATTTGAAGTATATACTTATTTAATATATTACTATGTTTTTGCGGAAACCTATCTTTTAGCGAACACGCTCAAAAAAGATAAAATTTTAAAGAAAAAATCTGCTTTAACTTTCTGTCGGAATTTTTTACGTAGTGTATACACTTTATACAAGAGTAAGCATGACAGCAGAAGACAGAGTTTATTGTTTGATTAAGTTACTGCTTTACACTGCAAAAGAAGAAAACGCAGAAGTCACACCTACAAAACTACAGAAAATCTTCTTTCTGCTAGAGAAGGAAAAAGGAGTACAATTAGGACTGGACTTTGAGCCGTTTATATTCGGTCCATATAGCAAAAAACTGTCAGATTATCTAGACAAACTAATTGAATTAGAAGAAGTCGAAGAAATAGAGAAAGAAGAAGTTAGAGACCTACTAAGTGATGCAGTGATAGGGTATGTAAGAAATTATGTTTTAAACGTAGAATTTAAACCTGAAGAGCACGAAAAAGAAGTAGAGATATTTTTCAGAGAATGGGTTAGAAAGAGTAAAGATGAAATTATGAACTATGTATATAAGAAATATCACGAGTATTTCGGGTTTCCGAAGGCTAAGAAAACCTACTAAATTTTATTTCTTATTAGGGATATCACCACATCTCCATTTTTAATAGGGGAAACTTAAAGATCCTTCAGACACCCTTACGCTCTCCAATGCTAAGATTTTTCTTATTTTACGCTCTCTCCTTCATATGCAGAGGTTTGTTGTTAGATCAAAGCAAGAATTTCTTAACGAGATAAGAAAAGCATCAGTTGTAATACTTTATGCAGATAGATCATTACCGATATGGCGTGAGTTCGCATGCAGTTTAGGAGAACTCAACATGCAGATATTGAGTTACGGCAAATACGAAGTGATACAAATACTGCCTCACGTCGCAGACGTATTTAAGATATTCTGGTCCAAGGTCCCTGAAATAAAATACTACTTTATCCAACGTCTCGGCGAGAACGATAACCACGGTGCTGTTATCCCGGCGACGAGCAATGAAGCTGTAGAGAAATGGCTGGAGAGTGAAATCAAGTGATCAAGAAATACATGGCTTTACTTAAGGCACAATACATTCCTACAAAACTGTTCAATTATTTGACGCAGTTTGAGGTCCATCAAAACGCTGCAATTTTGTACGGCAACATACTTTCCGTTAAATCTATAGCACTTCTGAAGAACGTTAAGGCTAAACGTGTCGTAACTCCGCCAATTATTCTTTCATATCCTTTTGACGTTTACTACGATGAAGATGACATAGTACTTTACACGAAAATGAACGACGCATTACCACTAGAAGTGAAACAACGCGTAAAGAGTATATTGAGCAGGCTAAAGTGCATTAAGATGATGAAGGGAAAGAACAGTAACATATACCTACTCACGGTAGACGGTGTTGAAGAATGTCAGCCGGAATGAACGGTATTGAGTTAACTCCGTTAAGGACTTACAGAGAGTTTGCGACTCATCTTCTCAACAAAATTGTTCACGAAATAAATAACTATAGCATAGCCTTCCCTCAACGTAAAGCCTCATTCCTTGTTGTTGTAAGTGCAACTAGGTCACTCTTAATGCACATGGACAAGACCGACTACATTACGAAGAAGACCGGAAAGGGCATAAACGAAATAATGAGAGAACTTGAAAGGAAGGAAGGGGAAGGTATCGATGATTATATGGAGAGGACGTTAAAACTGCTGGTCGAAATACTAAGCGAGATCGCAGTCAGTGAAAGTGTTGTTTATCCTAACATGGGGGTGAACATATGGTGATACTCGAGTTTATCTCCGCATCGTTACTGGTAGTATACGTTATAGCAGAGAAACGATACCTGCCTACCGTGTACTTCGAAATACTCTTCGTTTTATTAGGTATAGCTCTAGCAATGCTTTCCTACCTTTACGACTCTATAGCGTCTCTTGCGGTAAGTAGTATAGTCTCTCTTCTTGCGTTGATAAGGATAGTAAGAGTAACGAAACTAGTTAAGCCACATCCTGAGAATAGATAGTAGGTGACGGTGGTTAAGAATGCAGGAGAAGATAAACAGAATACTTGAACGTCTACTTGTTGATGAAATGAAGGAAGAATGCATAGACTTTGTTAACGAAGAAGAGGTAAACAACATTGTAATGTTTCTTGAGACAGGTGAAAGAAGGAGAAGTAAACTCGTGGAATGTCTGGGTGGTTACGATGAGATTAGAAGACTATCACAGCTATTATAACGTTTTACTACCTATTTACCAGAAAATCATGGTACCGCAGACTAGAGGAGAAGGGTGGAGTGTTCTAGCACAAATAGCTAACGATTTTCATTACAATCCCCTAGTTTGGTTTATCAGCAACGCCGCGAAACCGAAGGACTACTTTACTCATGACGAAATCATCGTTTACGGTGAACCGGGTAGCGGTAAGACCAGTTACGTTATCCAGTCAATGCTTTACGTGTATGAGGACGTGAAGGAAGTTAGGAAGAGGGTAGTGTTTGACATTGACGACCTAAAGCAGTTGCTGGAGAACGTGAAAAGCGGACAGCGTTATGACGTTGTGCTTTTCGACGACCCTTCTGCAGTAGGTCTTTCCTCAACGTGGAACATGAGGAGTGCTAAGGAGAAGAGGAAGATGCTTGAACTCTTTGACGCATTCGTTTACGTTAAGGACTTCATATCGCTCATAATCTTCACCGTCCCAAGACTCATAGGTGTCGCGAAGTTCTTCCGTGACATTGCAACATGGAGAGTGCAAGTGAAAAAGGAAGGAAAAGTGATCTTCACGAGAAGGGAAGTGGCGTCAACCCGTTCCGGAACATTAAAGGAGATCGACACTCCGGTGATGTTTTACTACGTGAAGAACCTGAGGATGCCCGACGAAATATGGAAGGAAATGATGGAGAAGAGGAGGAAAGTTATCGAAGAAAGGATACAGAGGTTTAGCTTGGAAGGTGATCAGGATGATGTTTAAGGATGTAGTTGAAAAAGTGTTGAAAGGGGAATTTGCTTACAAAAACGGTCAGCCTCAGAAGGTTACGATCTCACGGTTAATTGCGGAAAGGGAGGGAAAAGAGTACGTCCCACCGGTTGTTGATGTCCTGCCGAAGTCGTTTATTAACGCCTTTATCGTTTCGGAAGACGCAAAAACAGAACCGTTAAAAAGGTGGGCAAATAACGTAATGGCACCGGTCGAAAAACCGTATGTAGTAAAGAATGTTAACGCACTGTATTTGGGTAACTGGTATATTTATCTTGAGGAGGGGATAAACGTCGGTTATATATACGCCGGGATAACGTTCGGAAACGTCCCGGTTTTACCCTCTTTCTTCAAAGACGATTTCGGAGAATGTGCTGTATACTACAAAGCTGAGTTAATATATCCGCATTACCGTTTCTCTCTTGTAGATTTGTATAAGACACTGAACGTTGTTTTCAAGAACGAGAGGTTATACTTTACAAAAATTAACTGCATCCTTGAATCCTCCACGTTCTCCCTCTGAATTGTGCAGTTAAATTGTTATCAACAATCCTTTTTGCTAATGTGCAGATATGACTCTATTAAATCTATTTTTTGCTGTTGTGCAGTAACTTTATTATTAACTAACGTTCTTGCTTATGTGCAACAACTCTTTTATCAAACTATATAATTGCTGGACAAATGTACAATATAAGACATATTGAAACACACCATTGCTTTTGTGCATATTGATGAATAGTAAAGCTGTATATTACTAATGTGCAATCAGCGACATATTAACGTAATATCTTGTTTTTTGTGCAATAAAGGCACTGTTTGAACGGCACCACTGCTGATGTGCATCAGACTAATTATCGAAACCCTATATTGCTTAAATGCATTACTCTAAGTTATTAAATTTTCCCCATGCTTATGTGCAATTGCTGACCTATTAACCTCAGTCATTGCTTATATGCATTTTCTTCCGTATTGATGTTATACTTTGCTCATGTGCAAATATGAAATTATCGAAGTCTACTATTGCTAATGTGCAGTAATATTGTTAGTCATTAAACCTTATCTGTTGCTTATATGCAACTACACGGTTATTGAGGGATTATCCTGCTTCTGTGCAATGGACAACTTATTAAAGCAAACTGTTGCTGTGTGGCAATTTTTAGTTGTTCATGTATATATGTGCAATGCTTAAATTATTAAATCTCATTATTGCTCACGTGCAATTGTTACCTTATCGAATCTACTCCTTTGCTAATGTGCAATTATTAAGACTATCACCCGCTTTCCTGTGTGCAGAGTTATTACTATAGAGCTAGTACTTTGCTATATGCAGACATCATTGTCAATATGCAGGTGCTCATTTATCGAAGTGATATCTTGCTTCTGTGCAGTGGACAACTTATTGACCCTCTTTATTGCTTTGTGCAATTACGGAGATATGAAATTTTCACCTTGCTGATGTGCATACTTATTATTATTGATTTCCTTCTTTGCTTATGTGCATTTTGACTATTAGTGAGTTAAAGGCTTGCTTCTGTGCAATAGAGAGACTATTAATTACCAGTTTTGCTAGCGTGCAAAAGATAATTTATTGAGCTGTATCCTTGCTTTTGTGTAAATGTTCAATCCCTTGTCAATATGCAAGCTTTCTTCTTTTATTAATAACTTTTCTTGCTAATGTGCAAGTTTTTCCATAATTAATATTTTTTGTTGTTGTTACGTGCAGATTTAGCATTACTGAAATTTTACCTTGCTTATGTGCATTTCGATGGTTAGTGAGTTAAAGGCTTGCTTCTGTGCAACAGTGGATTTGTTGAGTCCTTCTTATGTGCAGGTTGCCCCTTATTGAGTAATGGTCTTGCTGTCGTGCAGTTTTGTATTTATTGAAATACTTATTTGCTGATGTGCATACTATACATTATCTAAAGGTACTTTTTTGCTACTGTGCAACTTATCCATTATTAAGTAAGGGCTTTGCTACTGTGCAAAGGTGAAATTATTGAGAAATCCCTTTGCTCTATTTATTGGATTATTTTCTTCTTCTTAAGCCATGTTATCACCTCGTCCCTGTTAATTCCTAACTCTTTAATTACTTTTTCGAATTTCGCTTTGTAGCTTGTTGACTTGACGTCAACATAATAGTCTGTTAACGGTGCTTCGATGAAGTCTTCATGTTTTCTTAACACTTCGTACTCTTTTCCAAGAACTCTTTTATAAGCCTCAGATAACGGTATTCCTTCCCTATAATACAGTGATACTGCAAAGTGATTAGATATTAGCACAGATATTGTCTTCCTTTCGGCAGTCATCTGAATCCTACGCTTTGGCCAATCAGGATGTTTTTCTGCAACCTCTTCCTTGAATGATTTCGTAAGTTTAGCATAAACACCGTTTGCTAATATTAAGCTATTTGCTAGTATTCCGAGCAGAAACGTTTTAACTTCTCTGTTAAACGGTACATTTCTTGCTGCAGTACCTATGAGCTTTGTACCGTCTATCGGGCATCTCCAACCATCCTCGGATGGAACTGCAGGTTGTCCATTTGATGATTTTCTTGCATACTGCCAGTATCCGCACTTAGGGCATTGGAACATCACTGCTAGTCCTGCGTAACTCCTGAACCTATTAACGTCATATCCGAATTGCGGTGGAAACGCTAAAGCTATTAACCTTGCACCGTTTGCAGGACCTATTCCTTTGATGAAAGCTAGGTGATATTCGAACTCCGGAAACTTCGTAACCTCATTAGCGATAAGTCCTTCTACTAATTCCTGTTGATTCAGCAGATCATAGAAACGTTGTATAAGCTCCGGTGACGGTTCTTCTTCTACAATCTCTACCGGACTACCGCAGATAGGACATTTTTCTCTTTTCTCATCTTCTTTTAGCAACACAGCGTGCTTGTTACTGCAAATGCTGTACCTTTTCTTAAATGTCCAACCGTTTCCGTTTTTCTTTGCACCTATTCTGTTCCCCAGAGATACTCTAAGCTTTATTATATCGTCTCTGTACCTCACTAAGTCTTTCAACAGCATTAATTCTTTTTCACTCGTTTTTTTCACCACCTCTAAACGTTATGGTTTTTTTCTCTATATCGAGATACGGGTCTAGATCTTTTAAAAAAATAGCTAAATCAGACGGAATATTTATATAAAAAACTTGTACCTCCTTTCCGTTTGACTTTCGGATTGTTTTGACGTGCCACCTTAATTTGAGTTCCATAATATATCATTCAAACACTTGCTTAAAAAGTTTTCTTACCTATTTGCCAATCGTATTAACAACTTGTGTAACAACAATACTACTAATAACGATAACATTGAAGCAAACAAAAACGACGTAACGTAATACATCGTAACGTCGTTCTCGGAAGGTACAACGACTACGTCATAAAACCCTGGCTGTATAGTTGTGGAGTTCGTGTAAACGGTCCCGTTTACTTCTAACACTCCTCCTCCGTTTATATTCAACGTTGAATACGGACCTGAAGGGTAATAATAGTATTGTCCTGAAGGCGTAAAGTTGTATACGCCGGGTTGGAAGTACATGTTGAAAGTGTAATAAGTTCTAGCGATAAACGTAGTCAGAGCTGAGGATATGGCCAGCGTTGAAAAGACGAAGACCAACGCGTAGAATACGACCTCCTTCATTCCGTAACACCTATTGCAAAAGTAAAAGAAGAGGACTCTATGTTTTCTCCTAGTATCACAATATCTCTTTCCTCTTCCGCGTAAACACGGATTACGTTTTTGTCAAAGACAACCTTCCTAATTACTTTTGACGGCGGAAACGGTAAAGCGTAAAAGAACGGCATAGTCCCCGCGTTCACCAGTAACAACGCGTATAAGTAGTCTTCGTAAGGAGTCCTATTGTCTCGGCGAAGGAGCATCAATAAGTCATTGTTACTGTCAAAGTAGTCCGGTTTCTTAACATCAACCTTTGTCACCTTTACGTCCTTCTTCTTTCGAATCTCCTGCAGATAGAGAAACGGTTTAGTTGTCTCCTCCACAACGTAGCTGTATTTAAAGTACTCATCTTCGATTTCAACGATGTTATCGTTAACCCTTGAAGATAACGGAGTGGAAAACGTTGCCCTGAAACGGAATGAAGGTGAATCGTAGAACTCCCTGATCGCGGACAGAGCTAGAAAAGTATCAATCGGTCTGTACTCCGTTTTCTTCAGCAATTTGAGATAATCTGAGACCGTATTCACTTTTACGTTATAGGTAACTTCCAAATAAGATAGGACAGTACCCATGAAATAAGAAAAGAATATGATAAAATAAGTCTCAGAGTGGAAAGGAATTGACATCCTCCCCTTGACGAGGCTTGTCGTTCACTTCTTAACTACTTCGAAACCGATCTCTTTCATCCGTATTGAACTCAAGACTGCATACCATACCGCTATCCCTTCCAGGATACTCCCTACAATTACGGCAAAGACCGAGTAGAGGGCGAGCTTCCTCAGGGGCAGTCCTAAAGGTTGAGTGTTCAGATATAACCCCACTATATAGCTGGAAATTAAAGAAGTTAATACCGGAACCGTTAACAGTATCAAAAAGTCATTAAAGGGAAAGACGGTTTTCGATACTATCGAAAGTATCGTGATCACTAGATTCGGAAGTCCTGAAGACCATACTAGGAGTGAATACAGATAACTCATCTTAACTTTGACCGACGTTTTCCTTCTCTTCAGAACGTCTAAGGAGTGAAAGACCCATCTTCTCCTCTGCTTCAGAAAGTCCCTTATGGTGAACGGACTTTGTTCGTAAAGTCTTCCCTTTAACCAACTGATCCTATAACCCTTTCTCTGTGCCTCCAGACCGAAGAGACTGTCTTCTCCCCAGGTAATACCGAAATCCCAACCTATAGAAGCTTCTACATCTGCTCTCATGAGGACATGGGACCCATGCATCCAAGGCACAAAACCGGTCATGATTTGGAAGTAATATACCGATACATCACCTGCAGAACGCAAAGAATCGGCTAACGAAGTCATCAAATTCTTTCCGTACAAATTGGAGTAAATTATGAGACCCTGCCCTATTTCACCTCTGTTGTTCTCTATGAAGTCTATTATACCAAGTATTGTGTCCTCCCCAACAACGCTTTCCTCGTCCATGAAGTAGATCCATACGTCTTTTCGAGCGTATAGCCTGCGAAGGAGCTTTGTATACTGCAACGCTCTAGCCTTGAACTTTGTGTTGTTGATTGTACTGAAGTCATTGGGCACTTTGATGACCCTAACTCCGTCTATGTTATCAATTAATGCATCAGGTTCTGTAACGAGCCAGATCTCGTAGTCCCTGAGGTACTTCTCAGCCCAATACTTCACACTCTCAACGGAACGTCTCACGGCATCTACGTTGAAACCCCTTGAGGTTATCTGAAAAATCACTTTGTAATATTTAGATTGTGAACTTTTCTGAAGCACAAAGTTATCTCCGGGTATCACAAGAAAACCTATAAAGGTGAAAAGACCAGATAAAAGAGGAATAAACCATGCTAGCTTTAGAAAGTCAATGAGATTAGGAGGTCTTGCGGGATGGCTTAAGACGGATAAAACGTCTAACGAAGTAGTCACGAGAAGTACAAGAACCGGTATATATTTTATGACTTTGGTGTTAACATTATACATTTCGAATGTGTACTTTGGGAATGTACTTTCTTCTCGTGTTTCCGTTTCCATTATTTGTCTAAACATGTCTTTAATTGTCATAATATCACCTCAAACTTTCAATCCCAAATTTGTCCTTCTAACATGTAATAATTCTAATAAGAAAAATTTGGAGCTGGCGTTAACCAAGAAATTTCAAGACATCACGTTCATCTTGTAATAGTACTACTTGTGTGTGTGTGTAGTTTTTGAGGTGATATAATGCATGAGGAAACTTTGCATGCATCATTCTTTTCATGAAGACCATTATTAAGGCGTTCCGCTGGTACAATAGTTTAAACCATGACGTCGTTGGATCAAATGGTAAGTACAATAAAACTTCATTTCCATTGACATTACTTGCTATCGCTCTCAGTATAAATGGTTTCTTTTCTGAGAAAGGAGGGTTACAGTAAGAGTGATTCGGCCATAACTTAACTACGGCATTAAATTTATCCTTGTCCAAACAAACGTCTGTGAATTTTAACTCTTCAGTGATAATGTGATAAAGTATAGAAGGGGTTGATTTATTATCATGAGTCCCTCTTGACGGAAACTTAATCGTCATAACACCACCTCAAGTCTTTGAACTAACGTCGGTTCTCCTAGCTCATGACCGCACCTCGGACATTTGCCTCCGTACATTGACTTCACTTCCGACGGAGTCCTTACTCCGTGCGGGTCTTGCCCGACCTTTTCGAACTTATACAGAACGAGGTTACAAACCCTACAAGTGTACTTTATAGGTCCCAATTTCTCTACTATTTCCTTATACGCATTTCTTATGGTCACATCACTGATACTGAGTATAATCCCTATTTCCTTTTGTGTCCTTCTGTTATCAAACAACACCGACACCAGATACACCGCAGCAGCACTTAGAGACAAGTAACTCTTACCGCTTGTTAACCCGTTTCTGTACATATATTCGACAAGCTCCGCCGCTTTCGTTCCTACAATTGACGGTAAGTGTAACTTATCGACTATTTTTGGGATATACTTTGTCGGTCTAAAAGTCGTAGGTCTGAATTCCGGAATAGCGTCTTTGATCCTCCTCATGACCTTCCAAAAGTCAGATGATGAAATGTTAAACCTCTTTTTAAACTCCTGCAAGTACAACGGTACATTGTTAACCTGGCACGAATAGTACAGTACAGCGATAACTAGGACTAGAGGGTCTATCCTCCTTTCCAGACCTTTCTCAACCATCTTTCTTAGCAGAAAAGCTGCTGTTTCTCTCACGTGATCCGGTAAACCCAGTTTTGACGCTTCGGAGTTAAGCACCGTAAGGAATGTCACTAACTTTCTTTCTCTGTTAGAAACCCTAACACTTCTCTGTAACTTTCGCATCTTCATCAGTTTTATCCTGTCCTTCACTTTCTCATAACCTATCGTTGTAGACAGTCCGTGATCATGAACTGTCAAAGTAAGAGGAGAACCGGTTCTTTGTAATTCTGTTTGGTCGTAGACTCTCCACTCAGGTCCTAAGTCTACAACCCTGTCCTCAATTACCTCTCCCGTCTCCGTATCAACATATTCTCCTCTTTCAGAGTCAAAGATTATCATTGTGTCGCCCCTCCCTCACTCTCTCGTGGAACTAACACGTCATAGTATTCGAGGCTGTCAGGACTTACGAATCTTATTATGAAATTTTTCTTCATCTTTTTCACGTACTCTGGGTCGTGAAGACAATACTCTCTGTACATATCAGAGTCGTAGAAACAGCGTATGCTCTCTACTTCCCATTTGAAATGTTCGCATTCATTAAGTCTGAAGTCTCTCTTTCTCATGTACACTTCGCTTTCCGCTAGAAGAACGTTACACTCTTTGCACCAGATGCCCTCAACACCAATATCATCCCACCTGACTTCTAACACCTTATTCCATTTGGGATTGAGGATTACCATACCCTCACCCCTTAAACTCCTTAGTTTTACGTAGTTCTCGTAAAACCGACTTTAGGTGTTTAGTTTGAGCGTTATAGTCTTTGATTTGTATCGCGATCTCAAATGCCCTTCTCAACACGTCGTTTTGTCTCCTCAACTTCTCGTTTTCCTCTTCAAGTTTCTTAATCTTGTTCTGTAACCTTGTTATGGTGTCTATCGCCTTCGCATACTGTAGCTCTAACTCTTCGTTTCTCCTTATTATTTCATTGCTCATCATTGACCTACCTCGAATAAGTGTTTATACTTCTTTAATTCCTTTATTGAGACTTTCTTGTTCACCGCTGTAGCGTTCTTATGTAATAGATAATACAATGCTTTATGTTTCTCGATTTCTTCAGTACT
>Ga0208559_100369_pt1 | contig 11181 bp, 9 predicted proteins | sample BED_Mat_host_6_1_FD_187138 | JGI IMG/M metagenome (GOLD analysis project Ga0208559, IMG submission 187138) | Extremophilic microbial mat communities from Yellowstone National Park, USA - BED_Mat_host_6_15 (SPAdes) (version 2) | ecosystem: Environmental > Aquatic > Thermal springs > Hot (42-90C) >...
CAAAATATAAGTATGGGGCTTTACTCGGCCGAAGAAAGGTCTAGGGCTAGTAGTCTTACAGGCATAGCTAGGAGGCTACCTTACGGTGTAGCAACTGTCTTCGGCTCCCTGCTTTTTTCCGCGGGTGAATTTATAGGAGTATTCGCATCAGCAGCAGGTATCTCCTTCATCGACCCACTCCTCTACTACATGTTCTTCAGGAACCTCAACATTGACGGTGAAGGGGCCTTCGACTTAAAGCGCTCCCAGAACGCTTCTGAGGTATAACCGATTCCCAACACCCTACCTAACACTACGAACACAGTGCTTTAATTAATGACATAAAAGGCAAAGGGGAGTCTTCAAAGCTCTAAACCCGTATGCAATTCTTTATCCTTATCCAAAAGGTTAAATGAGCCGAATATATGTTCTAGCTGAGTTGAAAGATACCAAAACGACTGTTGACGAGTTAAAGCTTAAAGTGAAAATGTTTTGCGACGAACGAGATTGGGGAAAGTATCATAATCTCAAAGAGCTAACTATTGGTCTAGTTACCGAGTCCGCTGAGCTACTACAACTTTTCAGGTTTAAGTCAGAGACGGACATGAGCAAAATGCTCCAAACCCCGAACTTATGGAGAAAGTTTACGATGAGGTGGCTGACATCTTCTACTTCCTCTTACGGCTTTCACAACTCTACAACTATCATCAACACTTGAACGTAAACTCGCCAAAAACGCTCAAAGATACCCGGTTGACAAGTTCAGAGGATCAAATAAAAAGGCGGATGAAATATGAGTGCCCAGCTTAAGTGAGCAGCCCCGCTCACCTCGAGGTGGGTTTTGGGAACATTAGCTAGAAGAGTTTCCGTGTTGTCAACGAACCCCCAAACATCATTCTCGATACTCACTTGGACCTTGCCCTAAGCCTTGCGGCTATGACTATGACAACGATTATAAGGATAGTTTCGAGCACTAAAACGGGGTTCGAATTCGGTTTTCGAATGCGTGTATAAAGCTTTGGATTAGCGTTCTATGAACCTGTATGGGTACCGTTAACTCTTGGATAAATGGTTGTGTGGACCCTGGCTGATGCCATGTGACCACGAGGCTGAGGGGATACACTCCGTGTTTGATATTGGAGTTGACTTGTATTATGTAGGTTATGTTTGCCTCTTGACCAGACATGTGTGCCTACACTGACGTTTACTGCACTCACTGCGAGCAGTGGGTTCTCGCTTGATGGCACGCTGACCTGGAACACGTCTGAGGGTAAAAGGGTGAATGTGAGGAATTGGGCTGGCACAACCCCGTGTTCTTTACTGTTAAAGTCACATAGTCCGCCCCGTCACCCACCCTTACAGTTGGTGTGGTAACCCCAAAAATCGAGAGAGTGGCCTTAGGATACTCGATGAACGGTATACTAAACCTCTGGGTTTGACCTTGGTTGTATTTTACGATAAGCGTGAGGCTCGTGTTGACAGCTGAGTAAGTGTTATACACACCGAGTATAAAGTTAAGCGTCACAGGTGTCCCTACAGGTATGTACCCAACTATCTGACTCTCTGAACCATTATATCACTCTGTTGAGGTAAACTATGTAAATAGATCACGACAGCCAAACTAATGATGACCCCTGATAACTAGGGCGGCCACCCGCTGGACCAATAAAACCACAAAATGTATTGACAATAAAGTTCCGTGTAGAGCCTTCGGTTTTGCTGGGATGGTTTCCAGGTAATCCGTAAACTTACCCCGCTAATATACACACCTTAATTGGACAGGATCGTTACTTGAATCATTATTTAGTAGGCTTTAAATGACTTTTTTAAAAAAACGTGAATATAAAATGTCTAATTGTGGTCGCTTTGGTTTTTTCTTGTTCACACCCAACGTTATGGCTTCCACTTCGAAGCATTTCCACAAAGGTGAAACTATACAGAGCACAGAGTATTTCGATAATGGCACGATTGTTTACAATGCTAGTGTTATTGTAGGTAGCGACCCGATAACCATAGGCGGTGGAGTAAGCTCTTCGCTTATATTGTATGTTTACAATACAACTTGTAATGAAGGAAACGGAGTTATATACGAGTTCGTGAACAATGGTGATAGCGCTCAGGATGCCATAATCCTTCGCTCTGGTTCATCACCTGGTTTTGAAGAATATTACTTTGGTGATGCGTTCTGGCCCACTTATATTGGTCCAGAATACAACTCAGGCCCTCTTACGAATAACAATCCGTATCCCTCTGGGACCACTGAAGTCGATATAGGTTTTGTGAACACTCAAGATGTGTGGGTAGGCGCCTTTGTGTTTAAGGTTCCAGCACAGGGATGGGTGAGCGCAACGGAGTGTGGATTCGGGAGCGGTACAGCTATAGATATAGCCTTCTACCTTGTCAACACACAGACTAATGGGGAGTACTCCTTGGGTCACCCTGCGGGCTACTCCGGTAGTAATCCTATACCCAACAACACAGTTTACAGCGAGCTTGAGCTTTTTAATGCCCCTAACGCACCTTCTGCGATACCAAGCGAAGCGGTTCCAGCTTATGTCAGCCAAGCATAGGTGATAAAGACGAAGAAACTCGCTGTGGCTTTCACCATTTTTGCCTTAGTTGTTCTTGGCATCATTGCTGTTTTTCTCACACATCCTTCTCATCCACAACCAATCGGCGTCAAACAGGTGGATTCGACTTTGGGGGGTACTTGGCTTAGCGAGAACGATGAATCGTTTACGTTTTCAGTTCTAGCAAACGGTTCGATCCGAATTACATATTTTAATGGTGGTGTTCAAACCATTCCTCCAAACTATAAAGGCGAAATAGGAGGCTTGCAGGATTTTGGTCCAGGGATAGCCGATAAAGGCGGTTTTATAGAGTATTTTAAACAAGTGAACAGCACCGCAACACTAACAATCGTCGCACTCAGGGTGAGTAACGCTGAAGCTCACCTCTTTATTCAAGGTCTAAATACCATTCCACCTCCGATAAAACTACAAAAATACAAAGGATACCTCTACTTTTTCGATGGTAATAGCTTAACCGCGGTCTATGATTATAAGTACATAATATATATAACTTGGGTACGAGAATACGTCGCACAGCAACAGTTAATAAAACTCCTGAACTACTTGGCGAACTAAGTTTCAAATTAGTGAAGTGTATTAATTTATATAGTTACTTTATTCGATCATTTGCAAAAGAGGGGGCGGAAAGCTTTGCTTGTGCGTGGATGGATAGCCCCTCATATTTATTAGTTTTCCAAGAAATCATTCGTTGGTCATGGGATAAAAAGCGATCAGTGCAGAAGCTTCAATAAGGATCGCTCCGTTGGACTCCTTCTAGCCTTAGTGAATAACTACGTGAATGCCTACGTTTCGTTTTATTTTGGTAAAAAATGGGTGTGAAGAGTGTTTTGCTCATTTTGACATAGCCGTTTGGCCACAAACCTGAGTTCATGTTCAGCTAAGAAGTCCCCTCTCCCAATCTGCTCTCATAATATTGTCATACAAAGAATTTATATACTTAAATTGTCTTACGATTTATGTATGACCTACATCGTGTCCGTTAGGGTTAGTCGGGAGCTCAGGGAGAAGGTTAAGCGGTATGGTATTAATGTGAGTGAAGTTGTGAGGAGAGCGCTTGAGGAAGAAGTGAAGAGGAGGGAGGTGGAAGAACTCAGAGCGGCACTCAGAAACATGAAGGAGATTCTCAAAAAGATACCAGACGAAGAGATTGTTCTGGCTATACGTGAAACAAGAGATGAAGAATAAGAGCGCGAAAGGGTTATGCGCTACCTCTTTGACGCTAGCTCCCTTATCCTTCTGGTTAAGAGGGTGGATGAAGACTCCTTCCTGAGGCTCAGAGAGCAGATCAGGGTGCTCGACCTCACACTTTATGAGGTGGGCAACACCCTGTGGAAGGAGGGGTCACTACGCGGGCTACTCAAAGAGAATGAAGCAAGGTCACTTGTGCGCTACGCAAGGATTGTTCTGAGTAGCATCCCTCGCGTTGGGATAACCACCGATGACTTTGAGGGGGTGTATGAGGTGGCGCGCAATTCAAAGCTTAGCTACTATGATGCCGCCTACCTCTACAGCGCGCGCAAATCAAAGCTCACCCTCGTCACCGAGGACCACAAACTCTTAGAGGCGGCGCATGATGTGAAGGTCGCTAGGCTACAAGACCTCGGGTTCTAACACCTAACGCCTCAAATTTTAACTATGTTTCCAAGCCGTACGTAGAGGTGCTTTAGCTCAGCTTCTTGCCAAATGTGTCGCCTGAGTGTGAACCATTGTTTCCTTGCTCATAAATGTATCTAGGGAAGCGGATGTGAACTAACGTGTCCCCACGGACGGGTTTCGCCTTACCAGTACCTAACCATCTCCCCAACTCTTAAGGGCGGGGTTCCCCTCATCGATTCGGGACTACATCTCTCATCTGAGAGTCGAGAGGGTCAGAGGCCCCTCCCATTAATATTAGCAATAACGTTAGATCATTCTAATAACCGCAAGAACATGAAAACGATGTGAAACTTCCCTCATTCTTTGCTCTCACTTCTTAGGACATTTTACTGAAGAATACTTGGGATCAACGTACTTCTCTTGATTGCCATTCTATCCAATACTGAATCCTACGATATTGTATGAGATAGAGTGTGTCGTGAAACTCCCTTCGGTAGTTCGCCCATATTCTTAATCAATTCAGATTTTCTAACTTGGTGAGCCACCCCCTCTTAAAAGAGGGAGCTTCCTGCTTCTTCCACCAAGATCTCCATTACAGGGTTACGCTGGTTCTGGTTTCCACACGCGTCCCCGCGCTTCGCGGTGTGGTTTTGCGCGGCTTTCGCAATCCCCGCTTGGACGAGGTTTTGGAAAGTTTATAACGTTAGCACCCATACTCTCAGTAATCTCAACAACACATTTTCCTGCCTTGCAAAATCCACTGCTATTCTCTTAGCCTTTGAAGTACTAAATCCTCGCCTATATGTAGTTGTTTGACCCTTTCTCTTTGAGTGCTTTTTATGAAGGTTTTCAGATAATGACTTCAATGATGAACCTCCTTGTAACCTAGTGAAAATCCTAACAATTATCGTCCTTACCAAATTCATGTTAATGTCTACAGCAACACTTGATTTAGGCTCGATGTACTCTCTTGGCTTATACCACTTTGAGCAAAGCCTTACCATTCTTAATGCTAACTTCGTCTCCTTCATATTTTGTGTTAAGCATTCCTTAAGATTCCTAGAACGGCCTAAAATCTTTGACTCACCAACACCTGCTATCCTAACTATCATCCTCTCTAAGTCTATAGAGTATAACTAGGAGTTAACCAAACAGTTGGCTAATAAACTCTGGGAAACCTACCCTTCTTGGGTTGTTAAACCATCCCTTGTTACTAAGACATCCATATAACAATGGAAGTACTTGAAATTCCTCCCTCAATTTTACGGATAACTCATCGTGTATTTTTCCTATATTCCATCTTGGGTTGGGAACATTTTCCTTTATAACCAGAATAAGACGAAACGTAGAGCGCTTAGAATTCCCGCTCGTCAAAGTTGAGGTTTTGAAAGCGGTATAACATAAGCTTTTAAACTTGCGCGTATTATGCTTTTGTGTCCATTCAGGAAATAATGACAAAGGGTGTGGTCACTGCGCCCGAGTCTTCTTCGCTTCTTCAACTAAGAGCAAGACTGCTTGAGTTAAGAATCAGCAGAATAGTGATTACTAACAACGAAGGAAAGGCTGTTGGAATTGTTTCTGTTAAAGATCTTCTGCGTTACGCATTACAAGACACTAGCGGAAGGGAGCTTAGCGAAGTAAAGGCGAACGAAATCATGAGTCGGCCTCTTATCACTGTGACACCGTCTACTTCGCTAAAGCAGGCATCAAAGAAAATGATCCAAAAAAGAGTTAGCTCGCTCGTTGTTATGGAAAACGAAAGAGTTGTTGGATAGTCACAAAGACGGATATTTGCGCTTTCTTTGCAGTAAATATGAGGCAAAGATTTAAGGTAAAGGAGTGGATGTCTACACCAGCTTTGACAGTAAAGGCTTCACAACCCATATCTTTTGCGCTCTACTTAATGCAAAATAAGGGAATATCACATTTGATTGTGAAAAACAATGAATTACTAGGAGTGCTTTCGGTCAAAGAAGTGATAGGATTTTTGCCTTTTTTGCGTACTAAGAAGGAGACGGTTTTTGAAAGTGGTGTGATCGTCCCAAGAGAGTTTTTGCACCTTCTTACTGTTGGCGACTTCACGACAAAGCAAATCCTAACGGTGAATGAAGAAGAAGAGCTTGCGCAAGCCGCAAAGCTCATGTTAGTTCACAAAGTAAGCGCACTTCCAGTAGTAAACCGTGAATTGGTTGGAATAGTCACAAAGACGGATATTGTGAGAGCGAGCTCTTCGCTGAGTGAATAGTTTGCAATTGGGACAATATCCGAGATGAAAAATTCAAGAACTTAGCGTTTGAAAACAACTCCTTGAAGGAAATTGATATACGAGTGACACAACTGGTTAAATGCGCACGTTATTTGATTTTACTAGAGTGCTATCGACGCCAAATGCAAGCTAACCGTTTTAGTAAGGTATCTTGGTGCACCTCCATTCGCATGCATCCCAGTGTTACTCCAAAATCCGCATCAATCAAAAAACACATGACAACTATTTGTGATGCACGCTAACGCTAATACACGAACTTGGTTTAGTTTGTACCGCTTGAAACGCGTGTTAAAAAATTAAGTTGTCTCCGCAAATTTTTTCCACCATGCAATTTTCCGTTCAATCAAATAATCCACACTGTAACGACTTGGACCGTAAGTGGCGTTAATGATCAGTAAAAGCAAGAACACAAAAGCGTAAATGACCAAGTTCCAATATCCGTCGAACTAGGTCCGTAAGGTCCACCGAAACCCTCTGGAACACTCCATATCAAGAGGCTAAACGCCATTCCACCAATGTAAGCGAGTTTGCGCGCAAGACCTAATATGAGGGAGATAGCAAGAACTACTTTAAGCGTTCCAACTAGATAAACAAAGAAGGCTGGGTTCACTGTGACTAGACCAAAAGCTGAACCAGGGCATAAGCCATGCAGGCTTGCCTTGTCCCGCTTGTGCTATCAACTGGCTGAATACCGAAGGCATGCCAGGCTGAAATTTGAGTAAACCGTAAATGAGCCACACCAAACCAAAGGCTATCCTTTTGATTTTAGAGTTGAGCGATGCTTAATAAGCCAGCTTTTCTGGGCGATCATGGTTCTTCGTATAAATTTTTCTTTAATAATAAAAAATGTGTGTTTATATATGTGCATTTGTAAACATCTGAACACAAGTGAAAATGGATTGTGTTTTTAAAACAAATCGGATTGAGGTAGAAAAGCATAAACTTAACCCCATTAAGTACTTAACCCTCTTAAGTAAACCAACGTCGCAAGAGTTGCTCGCCAGTCTGGATCACCCAAGTTCCACTAAGTGCAGTGGGTTGCGCGTTTGATCATTAGCTCATTAATTCTAAGGATTTCGGCCTTTAGACGCGTTATGGGGTTATTTTAGAGGGTTTCACTCTACGTAGGCATAGGTAGGTACATATCGTTGTACCTATCATACGCGTAGTAGAGCTTGGGCTTCACAGCATCATTCAGGGACCTCACGAGTTCATTGGTCCCATTCAGCTCCGCCCCTGTCAGGACGCACCCACCCACACGCCTTCCACGTCTCTGGGGAAGGCCTCATGGGGAACGTCCTCATCTTCAGTCCCCCCACCCAACAAGTGTGCACGTACCCCTCGCTAGTGGAGGTCTTGGGTCTTCTCTGCTACCACCCTACTGCGCGTGCACACACAAATGCTCAAATCCGAAAATCTATATAAACCTATTTTGAAACTGCTGACTACGGCGTGTTCATGTGACGCGCGTTGTTATTACACGCGCTACATGAGGTAACGGGTTTTACGAGTGTTCATCCGTGTTGGTTGCACACTTGCGTAAGTATATAGCTTTGTTTACGTATAATAGTTCGGTTTCGATGCATTTGTTCGATGAGCGCTACGTGAGCGTATCGGCGAATGGAACGGAGATTGGGTACGCCATAGTTGATGACTTTTTCTCTAAGTATGGTAACCATGACGGGGAGGACTACGTCGGTCTTGTGGCTGAGGCTCATCTAGTGAATTTGCTTGAGAGCATGGGTTACAGAGTTGAGCTAGTGTATAGCCATAACGTTGAAATAAGGAGGATAGTCGGCCGAGGTGTGGACTACGAGTGTGTGGGGGAGTATGGGGAGGTCTTGGAGGACATGCCTACTGATCTTAGGCTAGTGATAAGCGAGTTCGCGCGGCGCGGTGTGAATATCCAGTTGGATTCTAACACTGGGGTGGAAGTGTTGTTCGAGAAGAACACGCTTTGTAGGTGGGATTCTGGGCGCACGTTCAGCTGGTTCTTGGAGTCAAAAACGTATGCCCCACTTATAGATGACATTTTTACGCGAACACACGAGCCGTTCCTCATAGCGCTAGGTCTGATGATTCTCGAGCTGATTGAAGTAGGGTTTGGGGCGCACGTTGAGGAGGGACGCTTGGTTAAGTATAACAAGACTAAAGAGGGGTCGTTCGTGCGTGCCGAGATTGAAAACAAGGAGGGGTTTTTGGCCGCGGTGGAGCAAGCGCTCGCAGAATCAAAAATCAACCTGGTTCAGCATTGGGAATACGGTGTGCGCATCTCGAATGAAAGAGAAATCATGAAGAAGCTTGGTGAGAAACTCAGTGCAGTGAGAGGGTTGATCTAGCCATCCTTATACGGCTACCCGGCTTTGATCGTGTCCTAGTTCGGTAAACTACCCCGCCCTTACGGACGGGGCTTTGGGGTTTCCAGTGGTCTTCACGACACACCTTCATTTCCCCTTCGGGGTGTTTACGCACCCCCGACCCGTACCTCTCGTTAAGGCACGGGCTATGTTAATAGATGCGTTCAGGTCACGGTTGTATACCATACCGCAATTAGGACACCTCAACTCCCTTCCTTCAACGTGGGTAACATACCCACACCTGTGGCATGTTTTTGACGTATTCTTAGGGTTAAGATGACTGACCTTAATACCCTCCAACTTAGCCTTGTACTCCACCATCTTCTTCAGTTTTCTAAACGGTAAGGAGTGGAACCTCCTGTTAAGCTCCTTACCCTTCTTGAAGTTCTCTCTAATACCTGTGAGCTTCTCCATCACTATAACGGGAGAAGGGAACTGTTTAGCGTACTCCACAATCTTCTTGGAGATAACGTGAAGCTCGTGGTTTACGATCCTTCTCTCTTTGTCTCTCAGCCTCCTAACCACGTCCAACCTTTTCTTTTTCTGCAGTTTCTTTCTGATGTTGAAGTACTTGTGCCTCACTTCCTTAATCTCCGACCCTTTGAAGAAGGTGCCCTTTGTGGGTTTACCGTTAACCAGTGCGACCACTGTAGCTAAGTTCTTTTCACCCAAGTCTATTCCTATAGGTGTCTGTGGCTCATAATTCTTGAAGGGCTTTTCAAGAGTGAAGTAGGCGTACCACTCTCCGTCTCTCTTTACGAGTTCAACTTGCTGTAAAGACCATTCGCTGTGGTCTGATAATACGTTATCTATCATCTCTCTTTGTCTCTCACCGAACTGCACTGGGTACCACGCACCATCACCGTCTAGCTTGAGGTACAACCAATAAGGTGTTAGCTTGGTGTCCCTCCTCACAAGTTTGAATGCGCGGTAGTTCACTCGTATGGACACTTTACGTATGTGGAATTCTCTTCCCTCGTTAGCCTTAACCAGTTCTACCGCTTTATCTCTAGCAGTCTGCGTGGGAGTGGAAGACAGACCGAACCTTCTTCTCGCCTCTTTATATGCTCTCTGTTGGAGAAGATTCTTATCCTTGATCCCGAAGGAAGCGAAGAATTTCACAGCTTTTAGATACTTCTCTAAAACGACGTTAAGTTTATGTCTTTTCTCTTTGTTAGGGTTCAGAATCTTCCCCTGTACTGCTACTTTAACTTCTGCTTTCAGGGAACATCCCTACATATTCTTAATGTTAATTTCGTATTTATAGTTAACTCCCCGTCCTCACGGGCGGGGTCTCTAATGTTCTAAGATGAAGTATTGGAATTTTTTATCTTCAGTTGGTGTAAGCACAAGAGCTTTAGGATTAGTAGCGATGGAAAGCGTGTAGAACCGTTATTCGGACACCAAGTTTGAGTTTTTGGGTAAGAGACCCCATTCATGAGTTTTGGGACAAGCTGGCATTAAAGCGCGCGCTTTTTCTGCATCATATCGCGCTTTGGCGAAGTGTTGCTCGTCCTTGCTGTCGTCTTTACCACTTTGCGCGCACAATATAACGCGCAGGGCTTCTGATACTAAAGCGTGCGCTTATTGGAAAAGCGGCTTAAAAGCGCCTGAGGCCTCAATATTTAACTGAACGCTACAAGTTTTTGGGTGATGCTGTCTGAATGATGGGATGGACGTTGAAACCATGGGAAATTCCAGTATATTTGCGAGGTGCGTGAACGCTTTTATCCTCACCCGCCGTGAGGTTTTGGAAGCGTCATAGCTTTGCGCTTACTAAGGTTTTGCTAATTCAGGTTGTTCAAAAATGCCACGTAGAGATTTTACCACTAATTGCATATGCTTTATTTGTTCTCTGCATTGCGATCGACAATCCATAAACGATAAATTTTCGAAAACACTTTTTTTAGCAAATGTCTACGCAAGAAGAGCTTATACTCAAAAACGCAAAAGAGCTTTCAAAAAGATTCGCCGAAAGAGCTCAAAGAGTGGACAAACAAGGGGTGTTTCCGAGCGAAAACCTTAGAGAGCTTTCAGAAAACGGTTACTTCGCTGCCTTTTTGCCAAAGCCTTACGGGTTAGGGCTACCCGCCTCTCTCTTTGTAGAGGTGGTGCAGGAGTTCGCAAAGGCGTGCGCGTCAACCGCATGGCTTTACGTGGTTCACTGCGCCGCCGCGCACAGCCTTTACGCATGCGGTAGCGAAGAGCAAAAACAGAGGTTTCTTTCTAAGGTGTCAATGGGAACGCTCATGGGACTTGCCGCAACTGAAACCACAACTGGCGCAGGAATTTCGGGTATGGAGACTGTGGCCACAAAGAAAGAAGACGGTTACGCGCTTAACGGCACAAAGTCGTTTATCACCGCGGCGCACGGGGGTGAGCTCTTTATCGT
>Ga0208559_100370_pt1 | contig 11140 bp, 15 predicted proteins | sample BED_Mat_host_6_1_FD_187138 | JGI IMG/M metagenome (GOLD analysis project Ga0208559, IMG submission 187138) | Extremophilic microbial mat communities from Yellowstone National Park, USA - BED_Mat_host_6_15 (SPAdes) (version 2) | ecosystem: Environmental > Aquatic > Thermal springs > Hot (42-90C) >...
AATACTAAGCACTATATTAATTTTTTCTTTTTCCTTCGTTGTTATATTTTTCAACACACTCGACCACCACTTTAGAGAAAACATCCAGTATCCCCGAACCATACTTCACTTCATACTTCTTTGTGAGTTTCGCAAAGTAGCTGTTTATGTTCTCCCTCTCCTCAGGGTCGCACTTAACCAGGACGACCCACCCATACTTCCTGAATTTCCCCTTATCCCATCGAAGAGTCCTTTCAACACCTTCCACTTCATACTTATTACAGAGCCACTCGAGGAAGGCTTCGGCAAATTCCCTTTGACCACCATCGAGTTTGGAGAGTATCCTTTTGAGTTTCCTTCTTGCGGTGGGCAAGGAAACCCTAACCTTTAGAAGATTTTTTCCTCTCCTTTTCTATATACTGTTCCATCCCAAGTTTGAAGAGTGGTTCCCAGTACCAAGCCCCAGAGTATACGGTACTGGTCGAATTGGATGGAACGAATATTATACCTGAACCCTTCTGGTAGAAGAGTGTTTCAAAGTAAACCCTACGGTTACATCCCTCGACAGAGCACTTATCGGACTTTTTGGGGTGAACTATCAGCACCTGTTCACTGTCCGCCAGCGCTGAGAGTACACCCTGAGCCAAGTGGTATTTACAATAGGTTCCCATGAAGATTAAACTGTGGAGAAGTATAAAAAGTTTGGGGAAGTGTTAGCTTGGAACCCACTTGTTGATTGCGAAGTCCCTGATCTCCTCCCACCCGTCTGGTCGTGGCTGGGCGGGTGTACCCGAGTTCACGATGTTGGTGTACCACTCTGGGTGGAGTATGAGGCCCTGCAGGCTCCAGTCGCTTTCACGGTACCTGAAGATCACCGCGTTCGCGTCATCGTTCTCAATGTAGACGAACCCGTCCCCTAGGGCGATTATGCGCCTGATCTTCTCACCACTCGTGTTCCCCGTGTTGGGCGGAGACACATACACGAAGATCGTACCCTTATATGTGAGGCTGGGGGTGGCGGTATCTATACTCAACACGTGGACTGGTGTATTATCAGTGTAGAATTGTGGGAGACCTGTGTTTAATTGCAGGGGCTTCGGGGCATTCAGCGTAGAGGAGAAGTAGGCTGGCTTATAGAAGTAGAAGCCTACGTATACGTAGTCCTGGTCGGCGGCTATCGCTGTGGGTAGTATGGAGCCGCCCTCAAGCATACCGTATGGGTCCTGCCACTCCGCGAGCACCTGGTAGGTTGAGGGGTCAACCATGTCCACCACGGCTGGGTAGCACCCAGAGGTCTGCCCCTTCGCACAGTTACCCAAAACAGATGCGAAGAAGGTGTTTGTATAGCTATCATAGGTAGCCACACTGTAAACCTTAGAGCTCTGACTCACCACCTTAAGCGTGGATGGGTCAACTTCATATATTAGGCCGCCCTGCTGGTGCCTCCAGAGGCGTGTACCGTCGGTGTGGAGCTCGTTATAACTGAACACATTGGTCGCCGAAGTCCCACCTATACCTGACCCGGTGGCTACGAGTTCACCTGTGGAGGCATCGAACTTCGCGATGTAGCCATTATAGGTTGAAACATATACGTATCCCCCGAAGGCTATGAGGCCAAATATGAAGATACCAGGTAGCACGCTGTACGGGATTGATACACTCCATATCGGCGTAGTTATGTCATTGGGATCATACTTGTAGAGCACAGGTGGGAAGCTACCTGGAGGTGAGGAGGTGAGACCTATCGTGTAGATATAGCCATCTTCACCGTAGACAATCCTGTTGTAACCCCAAGTCGGAGTGGGGCTCAGCGTTATCTGACTGTAAGGCAAAGCTGTCTGAACCTCCGTGATAGTGAGGTTATCGCTGGGTGAGGGTAGATTCAGCCGGGCAAGTATGGCTGGGTTCGTCCAGTGAGCCGTGTACAGGTACTCACCTGACGCTGAAGATGTACCCCAGGCGAATGGGTTACTCATCGGTATGAAGTAATAAGGAAAACTCGCGTGGGGAGGGAGTCCACATGAGGAACACGTGTTACTTATATCATACACATCGAACCAGAAGGGGTCGGTTGCATGGTAGTGCTCCACGTAGACGCCCTGCGGTATAATGGTCGGCGTCCCCTGAATCGTTAGTGGCTGAGTCTCCCCATTCGTCATCGAGGTCACCGTAACGGTAAGGTCGCTGAGCTGAGGGAGAGGATAGATGTAGGGGTAGTAGTACACCTCGGCTGTCCCCGAAGAAGGTGAAGAAGTGAATTGCACAGTCACCACAATAGTGGTGGGTTTACCCTCCACGAGTGTGATGGGTATATCCGTGTACGGGACGATGGGTTGGACAGCGTTTGACGCCGAAGGATTCTCCGCTGTACCGCTAATAGAGAAGTAGTATTGTCCAGGTGGGAAGCCACCTAGAAATTCAGTTAAAGCAAAAGTCCCCGACTTCGAGTACACTACGTTTCCATCCGCATCCTTAAGAGTCATCTGCCCAGTGATTGGTCTATTTACATTATCCGTCTCCACAAGTATAGTTGAGAGTGGCTGTGTGGGTGTCATGGTGTTGAACCCAGCGAGGTAAGTGGCTGGCTCCGAGAACTTACCGTTATACTCAGCTAGGAACAGGTATAAGCCCTCAGCTGGGGGTGTGAAGGTATATGTGGCTGTACCCGACGAGTCAGTGGTGAGGGTGACGGGTCCATTGTTACCGTTCGTAATGTAGAGTAGGACGGAGGCACCCGAAATAGGCTGATTCGTTGAAGGGTTCACTAATGTAACCGTGGCGGTAACACTTGAAGGGTAGCCACCACTAGAAGCACTAAGACTCAATCTAAGAGGAGCGGTCACATCTATTGTAGCGACTGGACTCTTAACCATGCTTCACTTCGCCTATGCGCCAGGGGGGTTAGCGTCAAGCCAGAAGTTATAGCTACCTATTTGTAGACTCGATGTCTGCACCGTTACACTCCAGTTACCGTTTGAATCCGTGGTCACACTCTGCGAGGTGGGTGCTGGGGCTGAACCCGAACTGGGTATTGGACCCTGCGTGAAGAAGTAGAATACCGTGTTCGCGAAGGGGTGGCCACCCGAATCCGTGGCTGTCCCACTGAAGGTGAGCGTCGCACCCTGCGGTACCTCGGGTGGACTCGAAGGTGGATTCGAGGACGACCATATAACCTGACCGTTGGCGGTAACTTGGAGAGTAGAAGAGCCGGCTGACACACTGATTGTGGCTGAGGGTGATTTAACTGAGACCGTAACAGTTGTGGACATACACAGTAGTATACCCTCACTCGTAGAAAAAGGTTTTGTTTATCCACCCAGAAAGAAAGGGAGCTACCAGCCCCTAGCCACTATACTTGAAGGTGTAGCTATTGTGGCCGTGCCACCCGTAACAGCGTTTATCGTTACATAGAAGTAATAAGTCCCGCCAGAGGTAGGTGTGTACACGTAGGTTATAGGCATACTGTACGGATTAGAGGCTAACCCTTCCTGAGTCGTCGTTACACTCGTGAGCAGGGTGTCCGTGCTTGGAGGTGCGGAACCCTGCGCTGGTACACCCGCCGTGGATACGTAGAGGCTCAGTGTGACGCCGTCCCCCAGCGTGTTATTATAGCCGTAACCCTCGAAGCTCACCACCAGTGGGAGATTCACTGTGTAATTGGAGACGGGAACACCAGCTGTGCCCAGACCCGTGCTCACAGCTGTGGTTGAAGTCGTCGAGTAGGATGCTGATAGGTTCACGGCTGAGAATGCGCTCGCCCCCGTGAAGGCGCCAACATTCGATATTGTTAACGGGAAATATTTAGAGAAGCTACCGAGGGCAAATTTAAGATTGACTAGGAGCTGGTTCGGAGTGCTACCACCCACAGTTACAGGGTTCCCTAGACTGTTAAGGACCAGATAGCTTGAAACAAAAGTCGCACCACCCTGAGAATTGTTGTTAGTGATAAAGTTGTAGGTACCTGTGAGGCTGGTCTGTGTACCATTGGTTATTATCTCAAAATTACCGTAACCCGAGGAGCCTGTGTTCGCGAACACGTGGTGACCCGCACCGTCGAGTATTTCAAACTCAGTTGAACCGTTAAAGAAGCCCATGTGGTTTGATGAGTCCTGCTGGATACTGAGCCCAGAGGGTAACACGAGTTTGGGTGCCTGGAGCACTGTGAGTAATCCAGAGGAGTTGAAGCCTATCGTGGTACCATCGGGTGCCGCCGTAACCGAAGGCCAACTAACCGAAGCCATAAATAGTAAAGGGAGAACGAAGTAAAAAACTTTGTGTCAAACAAAGGAGACACTGGGTTGGACACCGTTGGGTGGGTAAGCCCTTATACGTGTCCAGTATAGGGTGGGTGATGTTGTACCCGAGTGGTTGTTGAGTATAGCGTTGAAGTAGATGTTTGAGGGTACATAGGTTTCGGATACGCTCGCTATGACCTGGTAATCCACGTACCCCGCAACAGTGGAGCCGTTCGCCGATACACCCAGAATGTTATGTGGGTTAGTCAGGTAAACAGCTGCGGTTCCATCTGAAAGATTATCCCCAGCGCTATCAGTGTAATGAAGAGTAACGTTCCCCAGTAAACTGAACATCAGGGTATCCGTGTTTGAACCAGGGGTCGCGACTCCCTGTGGGAACTGGAACAAATCATAATCTGATAAACCCGCAGGCACCGGCCCAAAGCAGGACTCGAAGTAGACCCCAGCGAGGGAATATGTCTGTGTGGCGGTATCCAATGCGACACGTTCACTCGTATTACACGTCGACGTGAACCCATTATTAACAGAGTAGCTACCAAGAGCCATACCTAAACCTATTGGCTTCCAAATACTCTTCAGAGTGGTACCCGCGAAGTTATCGTAGAGGGATGGGAAAACCGTGAAACCATTGTCGAGTGCACCATACGTAGAGGAGAGATAGGGAGCCATACCCGTGTAAACACCGTCGGGTTCATCCACGTTGAAGTAGATGTTCACAGATGAGTTTGCTGGAATCCCATTGGGTAGGAGAACCCACACCGTGGTGGGTGTCTCATACCAGGCGTATAGGGGCTGAGTTAGCGCTGGGTCGGCATAGAATCTGAGTGGCCACGTGTTAAGGCTCAGCTGGGGGAGTAACTGGACGTACTGCTGGAAGTTCGTGGGGGTAGCCGTACTCTGGGTGTTGGACACCTGAAGATAAGTGTACCCAAAGTTCACTGGGAAAGGTGAAGATACAAGTGTCTGCGGGATGGGAGGCCAAGCCATCTTCTACGCCTGCGTGAAGCGGTGGCTGAGCTGGAAGTGTGTCTGCGCCGTAGCACCGTTAACGTACCGCACCCTAACATACCTAGCTAAGAGAGCGACGTGCGCCTGTGCATTGTAGGGATAAGTCCCAGAGACGAAGGGGTTAGTGGCTGTGGGTGTCGTCTGACTCGTAGTGGCTATGGCGGCTGAGAATGCCACGGTGTTGAAGTTATCTTCACTGAAGTCAATGTAGAGTGTGCCAGCCTGATCACTGTTGGCTTCCGCATCAATATAGGACGCCCCATACTGCGATGTATCCACCACCTGACCCGTGAAGATACCGTTAGCTGGAAGAGGCGTAGTAGAATCAAGGACATACTGCGGGTTCGTGGGGAAGGTTATCTGACTGATACCCCCACCCCCACCGAGCGACTTCAGAGCCATCAGTGTAACAGCTGAGTTTTTCACAGCTGATGAAGAGACGCTTACGCTTATTACACCCGTTATGGATGAACCAACACTCGTTTCACCACTACCATTCATACTCACAGTGTTTGGGGTTCCTACACTCAGATGTGTCTGTGGGTCGACATCAACAATGGTTACACTTCCCGTGAAGTTTGTCCATGTTAACGTGAGTAAGTTATAACCAAGAAGGTCAATTATATAGGGTTTAGAAGGTGGCGCCGTGTCCTGTGGCATTATCAGGTAGAACACCATCCCCACCCTCTGCATGTCCTGATCAGCTATGACATTCGTCCTCATCAGGTTTGCTGGTAGACTCATGACCCTTATGATTACGTGGAAATATTTATCTTTTAGGCAGTGTAAATACGGGTATGCCACTCGAGTGGGATTACCCTGTTTTCAAGCGAATAATGGGAAGGATCCGTGCATTTGGTCAACCATCACAGTTGCCACCTATAACCATGCCGCTAAGGAGAAGGAGAGTAAAAATGGCTATGCGTACCAACCCATCCTACATGTATACGTCGCAGCGTCTCGAAAGACCAAGAAGGATGTATGCTTCACAGAAAAGACAAGCTGTGAGACGCTCCCCTAAGGAAGAGTTCATAAACGAACTTCCATGCAAGGATAGTGAGGGTATAACTGAAGAAGACCTGGACATGATGTGGAAGTATGCATCTCATATAGCCAACGCACTGGGTATCAACGTAGATGAAATCGATAAAAACCTGGTGTGTAAATGGTTCAGGAACTTTAAGAGGGCATTCACCGGTCAGGCTTCACCCGAATACATGGAAGCACTCATCCAGAGTGAAGCGGAAACCCTCACCTCACTGATGGATTTGGTGCAATGAAGTGGACGCAGCAAAGAGATACGAAAGGAAGTATAACAGGAAAGCAATCCTGAAGCAGATAGAAGCATACGAGAAAAAGATGGGTCCAGGTAAGGCTTCAGAGGAGTTCAGGAATAGAATGCTCTCCCTCGACATAAGGAAGGCACACAGAAAATTCAAAGAGAAGATGAATAATGGTTAACTTCTATTTTTCAATCAGGGATTCCAGCGGTAACCCCGTTACAACCGCCTTCGTCGTGGGTGTGGATAAATCAAATCAACCCTACTATGCACCCACTGACCTGAATGGAAACGCGGTTGTAAGCATTCCAGCTAACATCTGGGGGTATGCCACCTACATATACACCGTGGTGGCAGATGGCTACATACCCCAGTGTGGAAACACGGGTGCTGTGAACACCAACCAGAACATAAGCATAGTTCTCCAGAAGTCGGGTTCAGGGTGTGTGAGTCCAGTACCGGCGAATACGTATTTCTATGCCTTCCACGTAGAAGATTCATCGGGGAACCCAATACAGGGCGCCTCAGTCGTGCTTTACGGTGGATTACTGAAGGGTATCACCAACAACGCGGGTAACGCGGTCTTCGAGTCCTATGGTTCAAGTGCACAGTATTCGATAAGCGCATCTGGATATGTTGGTATAAGTGGAACCGCCTCTGTTTCTTCTTCCTTCCCAATATACGTTGGAATGATAACCCTTCAGAGTACTTCAACTCCACCACCATCGACCAACAGCGTGGACGTGATATTCACAGTAACCAATACATCTGGTAACCCGATTTCGGGTGCTACGATTGTCGCAAACCGTGTAACCCTCATAACTGGTTCAAATGGGGAAGTTTCGACAACGTTTCCCCTTTCTTCAAGTGGATGCACAACAATAAACTACGTTGCCTCGGCGGGTGGTTATCAATCTCAGAGTGGCTCCACGACCGTGTGTAATTCGTCGGTATACACGATACACATCTCCCTTCCACAGGCATCCACGACTGGAGGTGGGTGCACCTCTAACTCCCAGTGTCCTTCGGGTTACGTATGTCAGAATGGGCAGTGTGTACCTCAACCAACACAGTCGGGGTGCACTTCCAACTCACAGTGTCCCACTGGATACATCTGTGTGAACGGTATATGCGTTTCCCCACAGAGTACGGGGTGCACATCCAACTCCCAGTGTAGCAGTGGATACGTCTGCGTGAATGGTCAGTGTGTACAGCAAACTGCGTGTTCTTCAACTGTCCCCTGTCCATCAGGGTTCGCGTGTTCAAACGGTGTGTGTGTCCCAGTCCAGCCTCAAACCACGAGGATTGTGTGTCTACTTGCGAACTACCTGCAAAAGAATAATGGCTTCCTGGGTCTGGGTATAGCGACGGGTAAACTGCTCCAACAACTGTGTGGTGGTTCCTGATGGTCACATTCACAGTCATAGACCAGAATGGTTCACCCATCATGGGTGCTGAAGTAACAATGACGTCGCACTGTTCACCATATGGTGGACAGACTGTAACCGGTTACACTAATGCTGATGGACAGGTTCAGCTCGCAACGGGATGCGCCTATAATGGTACATTCACGTATCAGGTGAGTGCACCGGGATACAACACTGTGAATGGAAATGGTAGTCTCATCTGTAACCCATACATCGGTGGGGGATGCCATGCGAGTGTAACAGTTTATCTGACCTCCCTACAGTCGAGTGGTATCACATCACCTCAGGGTGCAGTGTGTCCCCTATTCCCACTCGGGATACCCGAATCACCAATCTACAAGTTCAGAGTGCGGCTTTGCGCAATCCTCAAATTAAGGGTTGGGGGAAGGAAGAAACTCCTCTGATCAGTCCCACAGTTGGTTTTATGTGTAGTAAGTAGTTAATCCATAGTTGGCTTTATACGTATCTAGTAACCACTGAAGGATTTTCGCGGCTTCCTCTTCAACTTTCATTTCTTTTTTCTCTTCTTCCTTTAGCGTCTTCAGGTTCACTATAATATTTTTTATTGAATTCTGAACCTCAGGTGAGGATTTGACGTACTCGTCGTTTCTCAGAATATTTTGAAAGAGTGAAATCAGGTCATCGTAGACCTGGATTTCTGCATCATCCTGTTCTATTTTACCCCAGAGATCGTAGAGTGTTCTATCGAGTTTATCTATCCTCTGAGCCGCTTTTTGCTTGTTTACAGACATAAGTATTTTTTCCTTTTCTTATTAATAAAGTTTTTTAGTCAAGAAGTTCAAGGAGAGCTTGAAAGAGTTTCCCAATCATACCCTGAAACGGATACAAGACCTGTGCCTGAAAAGACTGGAGGTTTGATACACTGGGAAGGGTGTTGATGAATTCCTGAATCTTGCAAATCAGATAGTTGGAATAATTAATGAGGTCGGTGAACACGTTTTCAGTGATTCGGGGAAGGGGTTGGGAACACGCGTATGAGAGGGCTGTCTGGAAGTAGCTCCTCGCGTTTGTGAGTTGCTGTTGAGCTGATGTGAGCGCACTCAACGTGGAATTCGCATCGGATGCGTGTATGGCTGCTTCCATATACTGACCAGCCGTTATAACGTCAATCATCGACGCGAAGGGTTCAGGGGGAAATGGATTGAATTTGGCTCTCCTCGACCTGAAAGTGAGTATACGTGAAGGGAGTGATGGACACTGAGGTTGGATGGGAGTAAGTGGGGTACAGGTTCCCGTGATACTTCCCGTAATTGAACCCGTCACTGAACCCGTCACGGAACCCATGTAATAAGAAGACATAAAGCATATTTTCTTGTGGGAAATAAAAACGTTTTCCCTTTTGCATATATGTGTTTTCAGATGGATTTTTAGTTATCCTCATAAACATAAATAGCGTGGATGCCAACATTTACGTATCACTCGTGAGTTTAACGGGGGTGCTGATTATTGGTGCGATGCAGGTATACTATGCACGTACACGTGCGACGAAATACGAAATGAAGAGACATACAGAGGAAATAAAACAGCTGATCCAAGACCAGATAAACAGATCGGTTCTTGAGGGGAACATAGCCAGAATGCTTGACATTAAATTGAAACCCATTGAGGAAGATATCAGGGAAATAAAGCATAAACTTGATAGAATAGAAGAAAAGGATTGAAGTTTGCTTCACTCGGGTATAATGGTTATTGTACTTGAGGTATAGGGGATAGACTGGTCAGTAGCCGACTTGACCCCCACCACTTTTACACCCACCGAGGACTCTGGGAATATCGTAACCGGAACCATACACACGGAGAACTCCCCTGAAGCCTGTCCATTAGAGTTGAGTGTGAACCCCCAAGTCTCCGTATAGTAGGGCCTACCAGGGTAGGTGTCAAAATAGGTGACTTCAATGGATACGGTTGCACCACTCGCAAGGGATGTTGGAGTAGCGGAAATGTTGAGGGTCCAATCGTACCGCACACTCTGATTATTCATTTGTAGACCACAGTAGTAGTAGCCATCGAGAACACCATACAGGTAGTAGACGCCATCAACCTGATTAATGTTACAACCATTAGCTGAAGAGGGACAGGTGACGCTCAGATTCACTGTGAGTGTTCCTGAACTGGTGGTTGATTGAACCACATCCACATCTAAAACGTTCGACTTAACCACGAAAACAAATAAGGGGAAGCCATTAAAAAACTTGTTGTGTTCAAATCACTCTGTGGTAGCACACATAGGTTCCGCACAGTTGTTGTGGTAGCTGTGCAATGTATACGTTTTCACAGCTTGAGTCGGCAACAGCTATCAACGCATACACATAACAGTAGTAGTTGAGTGGGTCATTACCCACGTACCCGTTGAGTAATAGATTGCCGTTTGAATCTGTTACACCAACCGAACTCGTCGTCGGTCCACTCGTAGGAGTATTCCAAGTCCCTGTACCTTGACACCCACTCGTCGACGAAGGAGGTATAAGCATATAGTACATTTCAAAGTAGTCGTTTGGTGGGGCTCCTGTTATTTGCACGCCAACTCCAAGTAAACAGCACCTTACCTCGCCACTTGTGTAATCGTAGTAGTACTCGGAAGTAACCTTGTAGTTTGCGGAACCTATCTTCATAGGTTGAGGTGGTAACTGCTGTAAACAGCTGAGCGGATTCCCTGTCGGTGCAACGTAGATAGGATAAGTGTTGGATACAGTACCAGCATTATCTGACACATACACGTTGTATTCCTGCGTCTTAGTCGTAGTGTTTGCTGGGAACTGTAAACTGAACTCAAACGCATTACCCTGACCAAGTGTTATACTCATTGTGCTCTGACCATTAACATACACGTAGAGTACCTGACCTTTAGAATACCCTAAAGCCAAACCGTTGAATATCACAGAACCACCGCTACTAGGAAGTATATACGCACTTGAGTTAGTGATTCCTAAGAACTTACCCTGTATCGCCCTGAGGGTAATAATGTTTGACTTAACCATTGAAACAAATAAGGGGAAGGCACTCATAAAGTTTTTCAGAAGTATGGGAGTTTCCATCAAACACCAACTTTATTTTCTTCTGGTACATTTTCATGTCGTGACTGTTTCTAATTACATAACGATAACCGTTGCTGCGCAGAGTGTACCCAAACTCATGATCACGGGGACAAATGGGTGTTATAAGGTCATAA
>Ga0208559_100372_pt1 | contig 11122 bp, 9 predicted proteins | sample BED_Mat_host_6_1_FD_187138 | JGI IMG/M metagenome (GOLD analysis project Ga0208559, IMG submission 187138) | Extremophilic microbial mat communities from Yellowstone National Park, USA - BED_Mat_host_6_15 (SPAdes) (version 2) | ecosystem: Environmental > Aquatic > Thermal springs > Hot (42-90C) >...
GTAGTGATCCCATTTCCCTGCGAAAGCTGATAAATCGGGGGATGGGTGTGAACAGTAGCACTATGTCGATCAGGAGGAGGGCTCTAGATGCAATTGACGTCGATAGGTTCAGAAGAATGAGGATTGCCGTGGACAGCCTCTACTTTGTGGCGGCCCTCCTCCAGGGTGGCACCCTAGTGTATGATCCACGTCCCCTCACGCTCTTCAGGGTCCACGGCAGCCAGAGCTTCGTTAACACGGGCTCGATCGACGCTTACGCCAGAAGGAGGTGTGATTCGGCAAAAAAATTCGTGAGCAGCTACGGGGAGCTTATGAAGATCGTGGGAGGCACGCCTTATGAGGTGGCAGTCAAGCCGCTGCTTGTGAGATCGAAAGTCGTGAGCGCCGTGTTCTGCCCGTCCGAAAGCAAACCTACAATGCGTGAGCTTGCATACTTACTCAGGCGTCAAAACATGTACTTGGATCGTCCTCAGGACTTCTTCCTGCTCTTGGGCCTCGCGGCGGCCTGTATATTCTCCCCGCTAAGGGGCCTAGCGATAAGGGCTGAGTATGAGCTTGCCAGAGCGTCCCGTCGAAAATGAAATGGTTATATTCATACGGTTGCTCTCAGATTGGGAAGCGGGCGACGGATAGCACGCCCCGGACATTTATTGTTGCGCGCACGTAACTACCTAAAATGGATGCTAAAAACTATTAATATCGTCCAAATCAACTAGGAACAGGGTGAAGCCTCCTTGATCAGAAACATGATCAAAAATGTTCGTAAATTAGGATTAGCATATTATTATCATGGCGCCCTAAGACTGGCTGTTCATGCGGCTTTTAAGAGGTATATAGAACCCAGCTTGGGCGCTTTCGCTTCCTACGACCTGACGCAAGACCCCAAGATAATATTGATGAAACTTATAGATAAGGGCTCCGTGCTGGATGTAATATCGGATTTGGAAGATGAATTCTTAATGTTAGATAAAGAGATCCGGTATAAATATGAGATTATGGATCTCAACTATCCCTGCGAATTCGCGGTAGAATCAAATTCAGCCTTTCTCATATATTCCTTGGTAAGACTGCTTAAACCGGACAAAGTCGTGGAGACCGAAGTAGCGAATGGTCATTCCACCTTCTTTATATTGAACGCCATTTTGAAAAACGGAAAGGGTACGCTATATTCTATCGATATTGACTACAACGTAGGAGTTCTCATCGACGAACAATTGAAGACTAACTGGAGATTATACGTACTTCCCAGAACAAATGGAAGAGAACTAAATAAGTATTTAGGTACAATAGCTCCTGTGGATATTTTCATCCACGATTCCAATCACATGTATTACTGGCAAATGCTGGAATACAGAGCATTTTTGAAAAATATAAATAATCATGGTCTAATTTTGAGCGATGATGCGGATAAATCTTTCGCATTTATTGATTTCTGTAATGAAAATAAACTCAAACCACTCTTCCTTTACGATCATAGAAAGATTTTTGGGATTGTAAAAATCACTGCACGCCGTTGATCGCTCGATACTTAGCCCCTATCGCCATCTCCAGCAGCGCCCTGGCCCTGTGTACATGGATGTGCTCGGAGTGGCACCTAGCGGACGCCCTGCTCCCTATCTCTTCTGCGAACTCCGAGTGATCCAAATACTGGATGGCCTTTTCCCTCATCTCCCCGAGGTCGCGGAAGGTGTCGACCTCGCGGGGCACGAAGTACTGACAGATGGGAGCTGGTGATTGAGAGCTGTTCAAGGTGTCGGGCAGGTGTGCGCCGCGCTAGGGGAGGTAGTATCCCAGGGCGAATGGAATGCCCTTAATCAGCGTTAATGGGAGCAGTTCCAGCTTCTCGAAGAAGCTCAGCCCTGGCCGCGTCCTCCTCGCATGAATTAATCTCTCGTACTCTGTGCCCCTTAGAAGCTTGCTAGATCTTCCATATTTATACCATTTTTTCATGAACGAGAACAATGTGTCGTTTTCCAGATGATAGACCGCATCCGGAATGAATTGCACTCTCCCTTCATATTTCTTCATCACATTATAATATATTATACTATCCTCAAGATACTGGACTGCTACGTCGCTTCCTAGAGCCTGCTGGATACTTTCATACGCTTTCAACAATAGCTCCCTTTCATACATTCTTGGAATTATTCCTCCTTCGATGGGGTTTAAATTATTTTTATATGCTTTTTGCGTCAATCTCCTATCAATACCTAGCATCTTACTAACGATTCCTTTGCCAACAGTTATCTCCCCCAAAGTGATAACTTTCTCCTTGAACCCAGAAAAATTATTAGAAAAATACATATCAGAATCTAAATTAACTATGTAGTATCCCTTTGCTAACTTCGCCCCCTCAATTCTCGCTTTCAGCCTGCTGCCGATCACCCGGACGACCTTCGCCCCCTCCTTCCTCACTATTTCGACGGTCCTATCAGTCGAGAAGGAATCAACAACTATGACCTCGTCAGCGTGCTCCATGGCTGATCTGACAGCCATTCCGATCGTTTCTTCAGAATTCAGCGTCGGGATTACTACAGTAATTTCCATACTACATAATAAATGAGATATAATATATAAGATCCTGTCCGGATAAGCATTCATCCGTGTCACCTCCACTCAGTGTACCAGTGTACGAATAGTTCGAGGAATTCTACGAGTGGAGCAAAGAGTGTTGGGGTTGATGTTATTATAGAACACCCGTGTCTTTTAGGTAGCCGAAGACTCAACCGAGCTCCTCAGCCCGAAGGTCTGGTGGATGTGGTTGTGGAACCCGGCTCGGACTACAGCGTCACGGTAGCACGCGCCTCTATCCGTGAACAGGGTCTCCGAGACACCTTCTTCTTAGTCTGCGCACTGAGCGCGTTCTCCATGGTCCGGGTTAATGAGACGCCGAACCAGATTGCCTAGTATACGCGTCCACAGCCACCCAAACGTAGATTGCTCTGCCACCACACTTCACCACACTCTCGTAACCGAGATGATGGGGTGCTCACTCGGTGTCGCCTCGAAGCTTCAACCTTCTTCACTCCTGAACACTTCGAGACTCAGAGAGCACCAAGAAGCCAGAGGTCTTCCTGAGGCTCCAAAGGTGTAGAGTAGAACAGCGACCACCTTGAGCTCGTGAGAACCTCTTCTTATTCCTCTTAAAAACAATCCCTGAAGAATCCGTGGTGGACTCCACGGTCGCTCACCGATTCCGAACCGTGGCGCCCACCACGTTTAAGCCTTATCCTGACACCATCTTCTTTGAGCGTTCTTGCAATTTCTTTTTTAAGCATTTCAAATGTTGCTGGGCTTTGTGAAAGCAAAAAGACAATTTCCAGCCTTATAGGGTCTTTTAACGTGTCCAAAATAGCAGCCGTACTTGTTATATTTCAAAACCCCTTATTGTACTTGTTAATTTTAAATCATTATTCACCATTTTTTGCTACACCAAAATAATGTAATATCAAAAGTTTATATATTTTTGGTTTTTTTGGATTGTGTTGAGCAACACCTTGGTCTTTATCTCAGCGTCTAAGAAGCTAGGGAAGTGAAATGTCACGTTTTTTATAGTGCTCTTATATAGGTCCCTCGACCTCATGAATCTGATCTTGAACCCCTTTTTGAGTAACACTTGAGGGACATACTCAATGTTCTCTCTTCCATGAAGTTCCATGGCCACTTGACACACGTTCTCTAACCAATCTCCTTTCACTACAACTCCCTCTGCACCTTCTATGTCCATCTTCACTATGCTGAATTTACCTAATTGATCCACGCTGACGGTCTCAACTTCTATATCCCCTTCACCAACACTGGAACCGACACCTTTATCTGTTATCCTTATTCTTGTCTGTCCATCCCAGAGTGCCTTGTTTACCAAGGTTACATTCTTCAATTCATTCATCTCCACGTTCTTCTTCAAGATCTTGAAGGCCCAAGGCAGCGGCTCTACGGCCACAACTTCTGACGAGGCATATATATGAAGAAATCCACATACATATGCCTTCTAGAAACCTGAGGTCGCTACTCGTGGTCCCTATGAGTGGGTGAGGTACACGCCGAACCATGCGGACTGACTGGTCTGTCTACGTTAACCGCGACCCAAACATACATTGGTCTACCGTTCCTTACATTAACCACGGTTTCGTCCACCGCCATTATGCAGTTCTCTTCTAGCTTTGGTCATAAGCTAAACCTTCTACCAAAACTTTACCCGTCCGCTCTCCCGAATACACTCGTCTTTAAAGCTGGCTCCATAGTCAAAGAAAACCTCGGAGAACACCGAGGTTTTCTTCGGCTGGGTAGCGGGTTCTACAGGTTTTCACAATCTGTCAGCGTAGCGCCCAACACGTTTAAGAACTAAAACACTACCTAACTTTTTGACAATGTTTCTTGCATACTTAAGCAGGTAAGATTCTTACTAGAGGTGACATAAAGAGCTTTTAAAAGCTGATTTATTTTCTGCATAGCGAGCAATAGATTAGTACGATTTTATGAAAACAAAAATACGCTTAAACTTGTAGATGATAAGTAACGAGGTCCACGTTTTCTTAAAGTATTTCTATTTCAGTTCGTTAGCGCTTAAAAATACGTAGCGAAAGAATTTAAGTATGAACAAGAAGGATGGTGGATACCACGCACTATTTATTGTATCCATTATTGTTTTTTACCTGTATGTGTTTAGAAAAATTTTATTTCTGGGTATAGTGCAGGCTGGTGATCTTTTGGTGCCTATTAACAGTTTCCAGCAGCTTAATGCTTATCTCTTTAATTCCTTCAATTACCAAGTTGGGGCTTACAGTGGCTATAATTTAGGCATAATTTTTTATGGCCTTTTGGCTACACTTTTCCACAATCCCTCTTTTAGTCAAAAGATGATTTACTACCTCTCAATGCCCTTATCGGCAGTTTTTGCATATTTCTATTTTAATAAAATGAGATTTCCATATATCATGAGTATGCTTCTAGGAGTGTTTTTCTCATTTTCTCCTTGGCTAATTGGCGAATTTATGACGGGTGAGCCTGGATTTGTATACCTTTACGTTTTTTTACCACTTTTTACTTATTTTTTATGGGAAGCGAGCGAAAAAAAGCTTGGATGGATTGATTGCTTAACCATTTCTCTAATTCTATCGATTGCAAACTCATTTACTTTACAATCACTCCTTGTCTATTCTGTTATAGGAGTACCATTTTTATTGCGGGGGTTACTGAAAATGAGCAAAAAAACAATGCTTTACAATTACTTGCTTTTAGCAATTGCGGCTATTATAAGTGTGCTATCAAACCTTTATAGTTTAAATCCCTATTTATCCGCTTATAGTGGAGCTATGATTTCATCAAAAAGCTTTTTCTCAAGCTTTACTTCATCAACGGCAAAAAATTTAACAATTTACCTTTATTTTCTGAATATCTCGACGGTACTTATTGCGCTATTTTCTCTTTTCACAAAGAAAATTAAAGACACAATATTTCAAATGTGTTTGGCGATTTTTTCTATGACGTTTTTCTATTTTTATTCTAACATAAATAATAAATTTGTTCAAGAAATAATAACGATCCTCTTACCTCCCTTTTTGAACTTTGATAAGTATCTATTTGTTAGTTGGACGTTGTGCTTTCTTAGTGTGATTTACTTTATAAAAGATTTTATACTAGATAAAGAAATAATTGTAGCTAAGTTTGAAAAAAAGCAGAAAATTAGAAAAGCTGTTAAACATTCATGGTTCCTTGCGCCTATTTTCCTGATTTTGATTATCACCTCTGTGTTCGCTTCAATACAACCAGTACAAGACCGCGATTATGGGCAATACTTCTTCTTAGGTGATTTTAACTTCAACCATGAGATAGTTCCAAAACAATATTTCGAATTACAAGACTTTTTATTACAACATAATATAAGCTTCGGATTTTCATACCATACAATTATCGTCCCAGAAACGCCAGGATATATAATCCCTTTCTATATTGGTAGTACAATGATACCTGGGTTTTTAGGATTGTTTCCACCAAAAATATTTGAGCCTTTAATTCAGCAGTTACAACAGAACAATGAAATTAACACCTTAACAATCATGTCGATTTTGGGAATAAAGTACATCGCAGTCATGCCAAACGTTAAAACAAACTGGAATGGTTGGAATGGAACGCCAAATATAGGTATGTGGGGTGACGAAGATTTCTTTAATGGCTATTGGAAATACTATTACGACATATTCGCTAATTGGACCCTCTTAAAAATGGTTTATTCTAAGGATAATTTAACCGTCTTTGAAAACACATTAATAAAAAGCCCTATTTTGCAAGTAAATGATAACGCATATCTAGAAAATCTAATAGAAGGTAATTTTACAGGAAACTATCTAATTAAACCCTTTGGTAGTAATCTTGCTAAGATAGAAAAGACAGATAATGGGAATGGATGGTACATATCTAGCTATGGTCAAGCTAGTTATGAATCTCTAAATACAACTACATTCAAAATTTTCTTCGGAACAGATGGAATTGAATTGTATCAACCTGATGTTAATCTTTATCCAAACACTTATTATCTTGTATCATTTGACTTTGTTCAATTGACACATAACACAATTTACGCGTCTAGTTTTGGTTACTGGAATAGCTTTATGGGGTTATACTGGAATAAAGGGACAGGAAGTAATATTAGTGGGGCTTGCGTTGACACATTACCCCCTGGAAACTTTTCGGGACACGTTGTATACTTATGCAAAACGCCATCCTACCCCTCTAATATTACCGCCGAATTTGCCCTATTTGCTGAACCGCCCCTCCAACAGGGAGCAGTAAACTATGTTAGCTTTTCTAATATTGTGTTGGTGGCAGTCAATGCTACGCCCAAGTTGTACACTTTTAATCAGCCAAACTTTTCATCTTCTGGAGTAACCATTCATGTATTTAATATTAAGCATATAAACAAACAAAGTCTATTACTCTTTGATGTCACATATTCGCCACTGTGGAGAGCTAGAACACAAAACGGTTTAACAATTTATCCAACAAAGACCCCTTTTGACACCTTGGCATTTAACATTACCAATTTTAATGGTCAAACATTAGTGGTATACTTCCAAGGCCAAACGATATATTATCTTACTTTAATTATTAGCTTTCTGACTTATGCTGCATTGATAGCCATGTTAATTTTAGTTACAGTGAGGAGATTTCCTCATGTCAACAGGCGATAAAAAAATTTCTGTAATAATACCTTACGCTGGAGAGAGAGATGTGAAGCAACTATTAGACATGATTTTACAACAACTAGGTGAGGGTGATGAGATTATTTTAGCGTGCTCTGGTAGTATACCACGATATATTGAGTCAATCAAGACAGATCCCAGAATTAGACTCGTTTTTGAAAAAGAAGTAAAAGGAGCTGCGCGAAATAGAAACTTAGGAGTTATTCATTCTAAAAATTCAATACTACTATTTTTAGACTCTGATATTAAAATATATAGAGATACAATTAATTCGATAAGACGTTTGGATTTTTCTTCTAAAATAATATATTTGCCAATTGTAGAAAGTGAGAGAACACCAATTTTTCCTTACGAAGATACGCCATATGGAATTGGTCCATTTACGCCAGCGTTTTGCTGTAGCAAAAAGGTATTTGAGGAAATTGGACTGTTCGACGAAAGATTCAAAAGAGCTTACAGAGAGGACACAGAATTTTACTATCGGGCTAAAAAAGCAGGTTATAAACTAATACCATTCATAAAGGTGTTTCATCCATTAAGGAGGAACAGTTTAAAAGGATTTCTAAAGTATTTCAAAAATGCTTCAGAGGAACCCAAATTCCATAAAGCAATACAGGGAAATTATTTAGACGCATTGTCTATACCTTACGGGTTTAATAAGAATCCATTTAAATTCGCACCTAACAAGCATGGCTTTTCCATTTTATCTTTTGTCTTTGTCTTGTTTGTTCTTTTAGAAATATTCTCAGCTATAACAGGCATCATTATATTCGTTAACTTAATTCTTATCTTCATATTACTTTCAATGCTATTTTTTGTAAAACGTGGATCCATTAAAGATAAACCAAATAGAACAGAGTTATACTTTGGATATCTACTGTACTCACTCCTTACTATGTGCGGAAGAATATATGGCTCAATAAAGTTTCGACACCTTACTATATAATTATATTATATTGATACTGTCTGGAAGGCTTGAGTGTAGATGGTTCTACAGGTTTTCACAATCTGTCAGCGGAGTACTGATTTCTTTTTAGTAATTTAACGATAGCTTTGTTTATTTGGAATCACCCAAGGAAAAAATCTTGGTTTAAGATAAGACGTCCTCGTGTGCACAAACCTAGAAAGTAGCGAATGCCTAACTCCTTCATAGGGATTCAGTTGCAGAACTTCGTATCCTAGTGAGCTAAAGGCCTTAAAATAAAAAAACTCCGCGTTATAATTCTTCTTCGCCCCAACAAGTAGTAGTTTTGACATAACAAAAACTGAAAACCCCTTACTTTATAAGTATTTTTAGCCCAAGTGGTACCACAATGCGTGCTGTTTATTGACTTATCCTAGTTAATTATAAATACAATGGTATAATACTTAACGTGTCCGGATAAGACTCCCGCGCTAGGAATATACGCTCACTAACCCGTTATCTGGATTCATTAGATGAGCGAAAACTGGACCGTATGTTATGGATAAAGTTGCGTTGATTTTGGGTTGTATCAGTTTTTGCGTGGGAAGGTGTGTTTGGGGGTAGGATGTGTGAGTTTAATGTTAGAATCTCTTGTCACCGAGGCCCGATACGGTTTGCCATAGTTATATCAAAACCCGAGCTCGTTGGAGTTAATTTTGGGACCCGCAGATGAGGATCACGTCCAAGCCTTACTTATTTCGTCAAGTTTCCATTTGGGCTATACAGTATTAAGTCGAAATATAATGGTAGACTTCAACTACATGTGCTCACTGTTGATTGGTCTGGTCACGCCTATTTTTATCCATATAACTGATAAGGAGAAATGGTGGGATGGGTGCATTGATGTAGTCTATGGTCATGGACTCTGAGCTTGGAGGAACTATTTGAGGTTTTGAACATGTGTAGAATAACCACAAAGATGCGGCAGCATAGTTCGCTTTATGACACATAAAAGGCGAATACTCTCCTGGTCTTGATGACTCCTCAGGCCAACCTGCACTTCTCCCAAACCCAAATCCAATGAAGAGCTCAAAAAGAAAATGCTAGAGGAACTGGCTAAACCTGTGGGAGTGTATAAGGCCAAACAACTCGTTGATCAAGGACAGCTCGATGCGGAAACTGTATTCTGAGAGAACATAAAAGGTATATGACAGATACAGTGAACATGAGATTTAAAACCCGCCTCTAAATTGGTATACAGTGGTCTAAAGCGCTACTGTAAACGACCCCTGCAAACCATTGTAAACAAGGAGGGCGCGGCTCAAGAAGTCTCTACCTATAAGTGCGATGAAACCTGTATCAGAGAGGTTGGCGCCGGTGACCCTCGTGAACTCTAATACCCAAGTGCGATTGGCCACAAGAAACCTTGCCGGATAAACATACTGCCTCTGCGGACCACCAGCAGTCCCAACGCTTGCGACATCCACTGGTGATACACCAAGAGAACGAATCGCTGAGTCGTCAACTGCGCTCACGGTGGCACCAGTGTCAATCAGTGCAAGTCCACTTACGGGGGGCGGGACACCCATATTGTGGCTTCTCAGATAGGATTCCAGTGCGCTTGGAACCCAAACCTCAATTGGTATTATTGGTCCACGGGTGAGCAGGTTGGTCATAGCCTGCGCACCCGCTCCTAAGGACGCATTAAGGATTGGCATTTAGTAACCCCAATTCGAGCGCGGGTATCCAGCGCTTCTCTGGCTCACGCTGGATGCGCACTATGAGGAATGGTGTGTTACCACACCTCTCTAAGCCGACTTTGTAGGCGTCGTAGTCGGTGTCGAAGACGCCGAGCAGTTCTTTACTCTTGATGAGCGCAAACTTCCCCTCATGCTCTCTGAGAAGCTCCTCCTTAATGGATTCATAATACTCATACTCCAAATCTAGCTCAGCCATATATCCTCATAAAATAGTACCTCTACCCTTATTTAAACATACCTGCAACCCATTTGGAGAGTGGTGTGATAAGCCCCACTCCTAGGCTTGATGGAGTGGTTGGTGTCATCCTCTTTGCCGTGTTCGTAAGCCGCTGATATGCGTAGCCGAGGGTTGTCTGCGTGTTGAATAACCATTGAACGCGTGTGTTTGATTTGTGTTGTTTGATTTGTGTGTAGGTGCTGGGTTCACACAACCGCGGTTAAACCTTGATGGCTTTCTTGGAGTGTTATCTAATTCGTCTGGGTGCAATATCTGCACAATCCGCTTCTTTGGCTCGTTTGGGGATAACGAGGTGGGGGCCTCTGCTTATTAGAGGCCCGGCTTTGCCTAGAACCCGAGGAGTCGGCATGGGAATTTTTGGGAGAATTTTTTATTATGTTCTTATTGATTTTGGATTGGTTGAATACCTCCTTTATGAACTCCTCAAGGTCAACGCGGAACATGAGTAACTGTATGGGTTTGTTGTTATTCCCAAATCTTATGCTGTGGCTGAGTAGGTGTAACACTCCATTAAAGTATTTATTATGATTTAATTTTAGGGAGGAGACGGTGGGGAACTTTGATTTTATGTTTTACTCGAATTCTTCTAAAAAACTGGATGGGTCTTTGTGGTCTAAGTCAAATATGAGTAGGAGGTGCGCATCTAACTCTAAAAAATAGGGGAGCATTTAGCGGAACATTATGAAGAGGTTTGATTTGCCCGATTCGGCTTTGATGAGTACTTGGCAGGGTGAGTTTTCGTCGAGGAATCGCTGTAACTCGCGGCTTTCTGCATCCTTTTGCTGGCTTCTCAGAGTGTTCTCAAACTTTTTTACTTTTCCTTGTGGTTCACAGCGGTTAAAGTAGTGATAGAAGAATTCAAGGTCGTTCTTTCCTTCTACGAGTGCGACTGGCTTCAACCTATATCCCGCGGAGGTGTAAAAGCAACCCGTTGAGTGCTCTCTGAGCCTCTTCGTAATTATAGGTTTCGCTCAGGGTCTGAGTGTTGACGCTTGTTAGGCGGGTCAAGTTAAACTCC
>Ga0208559_100374_pt1 | contig 11063 bp, 7 predicted proteins | sample BED_Mat_host_6_1_FD_187138 | JGI IMG/M metagenome (GOLD analysis project Ga0208559, IMG submission 187138) | Extremophilic microbial mat communities from Yellowstone National Park, USA - BED_Mat_host_6_15 (SPAdes) (version 2) | ecosystem: Environmental > Aquatic > Thermal springs > Hot (42-90C) >...
CCGCGGTTATGTCGAGCTTGAGTCTGTCAATCTTTTTTCCTTCTAATGTGGCCACTGTGACGAGTGTCGAAGCAAAGCAAGACGCGATACCAAACAGGCAGTAAGGAATAGGAGCTGGCGCAAGCGCAAGCGCGCTTCCTCCTTGAGGCACTGGCAAATCCGCAAAAAGCGTGTGCTCACCTTTTTCGGTTTTTATGATAGACTTGAACTGGGGCTTTGTGGGGTCGCTTGTGTTCCACTCGCCGCTAACGGTTTGCTTGGTTCTACGTAAACTAGGGTCTTTCTTTAGTTTCTCAATAGTTTGTCTTAGCTTTTCCAAATTTATGTTATTCATAAAAGCGTTTTAATCCTTTACGTATTTAAGATTTAAGTGTTAATCTCCTTTCAATGTAAAGCACAAAAAGAGGTTCTAAAGGGTTTGGTAGCCTCAATGCCTTTGGGTTAAGCCTCAGGCTTAGCTTCTTTGGGTCTCAGAATGAGTGTAAAGGATTGCGCTCAGTTGAGCGAAACTAGCTTTGAGCACTTGTGAATCGCGGTGGAGTTGTGGGAAGTGTGGGGACTAGGTGGGTTTTGGTGCTAAAACAACCCATCTCGTTCGGTGTCACACGAACAACCAAGAACGCACTAAGGTTCCTACGCTCAAGGAAGAGGTACTTGGGTGACCCGGTGATCTTCAAAGGTAGGACCAGGATTTTCTATAATAACATTCGAAGAAAACACTCTTCACATACTAGACTTCCTAAAACTATTCATGCACTGATACACCAACTTGAGGTGATTTGCGTGAAGTCTTATCCAGACAGGCGGTCCATTTCCATTACTCGCTGATTGCGTGACAAGATAACACACCTTATCCAGAATCTCGCTAGTTGCAAAATACTTAAAAACAAAAACAATACAAAGGCTATATGACCAATCAAAGACAGTTAGACTACAATTCAAAAGAAAAACTTGAGCGTTATATACTCCAAAAAATGAAAAACGAGCGTTTACCAGCTGTGTCGATTTGTCTTTTTGTTGGTGATCAAACAGTGTACGCTCGTGGATTTGGTTCGGCGTCAATCGAGCCTCCTAGAAGTGCCACACCCGACACGCTTTATGGTGTAGGCTCCGTGACAAAGGCTTTTACTTCGATAGCGGTTCTAAAACTTTATGAGGAAGGTAAAATTTCACTCGAAGATCCGGTGAATAAGTACATACCTTCATTTAATGCTGATCGCAACACAAAGCCTGTTACAATACACCAGCTTCTTACCCACACTAGTGGTTTTCCCAATTTGGGTTCTGCCGAGGAGATTATTGGAAAGATGAGTGACGCTCCAACATCTTGGATACCGCTAGGTAGTTTTGACGATCTTTTAAATCTTATAAATAGCGCATCAGAAGAGCGGCTGTCTGACGAAGGGGATGTTTTCTTTTATTGGAACGAAGGTTATGCGCTACTAGGAGAAATAATACAGCGTGTAAGTGGTAAAAAGTACACAACTTACGTTACAGAAAACATTCTTAAACCTTTAGGCATGTCAAGATCTTCTTTTGATAGAAGCGTTTTGGACAAAGACCCTGATGCAATGACAGGTTATCTTCTAACAGAAAAAGGTGGAAGAAAACCGCAAAAGTTCCCCGCTCATCCGCTCGTTGACGCAGCAGGAGGTCTTATCACAAGCGTTTCCGAGCTATCACGTTTTGTGAGTATGTGCATCAACAAAGGTGTTTACAAAGGTAATCGAGTAATAAACAGAGAAACTTTGGAAAAAGCCTTCACACCTTTCGTAAAGCACACACTTCCTTCAAACCTTGTAGGCGGTGATTACTACGGTTACGGCTTCATAATAAACCAAAACTTTCAAGGGTATACGCTAATAGGTCACGGTGGAAACATAGGCGTTTCTTCCGCTTATTTTGGTTTTATCCCAGAGCTTTCTTTGGGTGTTACAGTGGCTTGTAACTCTGAATCTCCTGCGACCCTACTCGGCTTGTACGCGCTTTGCGTTCTTACTGGAATTGACCCAGAAAGCGCGCTAACAGAAGTTGCTTTTGAAAAAATGTGTTCAAAACTTACTGGTAAATACGCGACTTTTAACGGCGTACACAAGGCTATTGTTACAAAGGATGGGCCTAATCTGTTCTTGAAACTCATGGAAGGTGAAACGCCATCTCTCTCTCTTCCACTGGTGTTTGAAGGAAACAAAGCGTATCTTCTTTGGGGTTCTGGAAAGTTAGAAGTAAAAATAGTCCAGAGTAAAGGCAAAACACAACTTTATGTCGAAAGAAATGTTTACCACAAAATCGAAGCCGATAGTGTGTAACAATTTCTGCTGTGTTGAATAAATAGCGTGACTGCGTTAATAGAGTGGGGGGAGTAGCGCCAACTCTTCAGCCGAATTTACACGAATAGCACAATCAGCAATATTTATTCAACACAGCAATTTCAAAAGTTTTAAATAACCCATTTGTTGGTAAATTTGTTCAACGATGCACCAAAAAATAGTGATTTTGTTCATTTTGCTTCTTTTATTTAGTTTTTGTTCCTTGGCCAAAGCGGATGAACCAGCTCTTCCACCTTTTTCGATATATGGTACTCCTACACCACCTTCTAATCTTGCGATTCTCAATAGAACGGGTGAATACTGGGGACCATACATACAAAGCATTTACATAACATGGTTCACAACAGATGAAGCAGAAATCGAGGCTCTTGTCAATGGATATATTCAGTTCGATGGCGCTGGCGTTAGTAATTTACAAGAGTATCAGCAGCTTTTGCCTTATGCGCTTAATGGTGAAATAGGGCTTAATTTTACGCCTTATAACGGGTTTTATTTCATTGGTTTTAAGTATAATGAATACCCGTTTAACAACACATATTTTAGAGAAGCAATTCAGAGACTTGTGAATTATCAACAGGTGGCCACAGCTTTTGCAAACGGAATTCTGGGAATAGCATCTCCTTATTATTTGTTACCCATACTTTACAGCGAATACTTTACGCCTGAACAGCAGCAAGCGTATTTGAACTATGGCGAATTCAATTTGTCGGCTGCCATTTTAGACTTAGAAAAAGCGGGTCTTGTAGACCATCCTTCTTTAGGATATTGGAGTTACAGTAACGGCACAAAGGTTAGCTTTGAAATATATGTGCCCACAGCCGATTTGACGCTTAATAAGAATCTTGTTAATGTGCTTATCTCAAACGCAGCCTTGATTAATCTTACGATAAACATGGTTGTCGTAGACACGAACACTTTTATTTACGCGCTTTTACCGAGTGAATCCATGGAAATGTACATTGTAAGCGTTGGGTTTGGACCACCGCCAGAACCAAGTTGGACTTACTTTTTGCTTGGCCCAGCCCCACTAAATGAAGTATTTATTCACTATTATGATCCAACCGCATGGACCCTTATCAAAAAGCTTTACTATGACTCTTATTCAATTTCTCTTGCAAAAGAATACGCAAATGAAGTGACAGTCTTTCTTCAAGAAAATGTTCCTGTGGTGATTCTTGGCTGGCTTACAACGCTTGTTCCAGTAAGCCTTGTTGGCTGGAGAGGCTATATTCTTCAAAACGGTGTTGGTTACGCTTTTCCAGCCAATGTTCACCCACTAAATAGCACTTTTGGTGGACTCTATAGATTTGGTGATAGCTTTGCTGTAAACGACCTTAATATTTACACACAAGTTTCTGGTGCAGACTATGCCGCGCTAAATATGATGTGGCTTACCCCATTAACGCTATCTTATTCGACAAGCGATCTTTTCCCATTGGCGGTTTACAATTGGAGTATCACAAGAGGGGAAGGAGTTATGCCAAATGGCCACTTTTATAACGGTAGCGTGATTGCTTTACACTTTTTGCATAACATAGTTTGGCAAGACGGGGCACCGCTTACCGCTATTGACTTGAATTTCACAATCTGGTACATGGATGCCGGTGGGTTCATGGCCAACCCTTATAACTCATCACAAGACGTGATTCAGTACGCACCTGGTGTTTCAATAAACCTAACGGCGAGGGCGAACGACCCATCGAGCGAGTGGTTCGGCTATCTTCCAAGTCTTGCTGGAACGTATGTTCCTCCAAATGATCCTTATACCTTATACATTTACCTTAATTCGACTTCCATCTTTTCGTTTTATTCAAGCTTTCCAGCACTGTGGACCGAGCCAATACTTCCAGAGCACACGATGTATAACGTCTCTGTAAAACAGTACACGACAGAGTCGCCAGCTGAGTATTTGAGTCAACAAGTAATGGCAGGGCCGTACATGTTTGAGTCATGGAATCCCATATTGGGTTACGTGCTTCTTCGATACTTCCCTTCTTATGTTCTTGCTAACCCGTATTCTAACTACTATAGCGTAGTTCAAGGTTCCACGATAAACTTCACAATAAATGCAACGGTTTTTGCAGATCATGTTGTTCAAAGCTCATCGGGCTATACCGCTTTGTTCAACAAAGTAGATAACGGTGAAGGATTTGTTTATGTGATTAACCCATCAACGCAAAAACCCATTGAAGTTTTCTCTTTAACAAACGATGGTAATGGTGAGTATTCCGCTTTAATCAGCGCAAATCTATCTCCTGGCGTTTACTATCTTATAGCTCAGGTCAACTGGACTGGATCTCCTTACTACTATTATTATGGGACAGGCTCTTTGTATCAAAATGAATACTCCTATCATGTTTATGGTGTGCTTAATGTAAGCGCAAAAAGTGTGACAAGCACCCAAACCACTATAACTTCTAGTACAACGAGCACTTCATTGTCGGTCTCAACTTCGACTATGTCACAAATTTCACATAGTTCAACGAGTTACTATTATTATGTATTGATCGCTTTGGTTCTCGCCGTCGTTCTTGCTGTCATCATTTTTGCACTAAGACGTAAGTGATAAGTGTGAACCTTTCTTTTTTGATTGGCTAAAGAATCAGTTTCAAGCGTATTAGTCTATTTTTCCGTGGGTCATTAAAGATATGGGCGTGATTTTTTAAACTAATAGCTTTTGCAACCTTTTTAATAGTTAAAGGCTTACAGATTAAGCGACATCTGTAAGCATAATTAATAATGTGAGCTAAGTGTATTGGACTAAACTTTTTAAAGGGTCCTCTTTTTAGTTCTTTACAGAACGAGTAACCGATATTTGAAAATCAGTTGCTTATTCCGTTTTTGCTTATTGCCGCTTTTAATTGCTGTGACTCACAGCCTACTTTCTGACTTCTTCCCTTGGTGAGACTGCCTTCCAGAGAACAGTTTATAATTTTATGGTCTACTTCTAGTGGCTAAAAGTCACTTCATTTCGGCGCTTTTTAAAATTAATACCGATCACCATCATATTTTCAAATCGCTTAAGGTTAAAAACTCAAATGGAGTTTCAGCGTCCCATATTTTATAACTAGTATAACTCATAAGCTTTTATCAAATGTCTCGATTTAAGCTATCATCCGTAACACCTTTACTATGCGATGCTTGATGCGTATAGTACTATGCAGATCTGTAAAATTGTTTAATACTTGTATTCAAAGAGTTATTTACACATATTTTTAAAATGTGGCTACACGTACCATGATACAATAAGGAATATGGGATTTCTCCATCTTTTCTAAAAACTCGTACAATTACATAGCAAACAAGGACTCTCTACTAAATAGTGTACATGAGTCGACTAAAATAGCTGTGTATAAAATTTTAGCGGTGTTACGTGTTTTTGAGTAACAATTAAAGCATGAGTTTTTCCCCTAGCTTTTCGTTAATTACCTAGCGTTTTAAAACCTGTGGTTTAAATAGCACCAAGTGTTAACCCAGTTGATGGGAAGCAACACGCTCTTTAAAAAGGTGCTTGTCGCAATCGATGGCTCAGAGAACTCGAAACGCGCGCTTAGTAGCGCAATCGAAATCGCAAAGGCTTTTTCTTCGGAGCTTTTCGTTGTAAACGTAGTTCCTCCACCAGTGTACTACGGAGACACAATGGGCTCCCCAGTTCCACTGCCAGCGATCCAAGAGTACTATAGCTACTCCCAAAGCGCTTCAAAAAAGCTTGTGGAAGATGCGGTTAACGAGTGTAAGAGCAAAGGTGTTGACGCCAAAGGTTTTTCGCTTGATGGTGTAAACTCCGTGGTGGACGCGATCATTCAGTTTGCCGAAAAGCAAAAGATTGAGCTTATTGTCGTAGGAACAAGGGGACTAAGTGGTCTAAAAAAGCTGATATTAGGTAGTGTGTCAAGCGGCGTTGTGTCGCAGGCGCCTTGTTCTGTGCTTGTGGTAAAGTGATGGAGAAGATAAAACGTTTTCTTTTGTCAATTCTAAACGACGAAAAAAGAGTGACACAAATACTTGAAGGAAGCTTCAGGGCAGTGACACCTGAAGCAATAGAAATGTGGGTAAGAGAAAAAGTGCCGCTTTTACCTTCTTCTTTAAAAAGGCTTTACTTTGAAAACCAAGAAATCGCGCCTTATACAAAAGAAGTGTTAAAGCGCTATGAAAATCTTATCGAGTATTACCTTGCAAACCCTCAAAACACCCTAAAAAAGCTTTGTGAGGCCAACCCGGAAAACACAAAACTTGTTTTTAATGAGCCTTACAAAAGCTATATATTAAACGAAATCAACCGTGCGTACGAATACATAAAAAGATTTCTTGATTCGGAAAACTAATATTTCGTAGAGTGTTAAAGCAAGCGTGGAGCTTTCTGAGCTACTAATGATGGAGCACGCCGCATTAAGAACTAGGTTAAACGAGCTACTTCAAACACAAAGTATTGAACTATTTCAAAAAGTGAACAGGTTTGTTTTGGAGTGTCATGCAAAGATAGAAGACGAGGTTTTCTTTCCCCTTTTACATTTTGACGCGCAAATTTCACAAAACTTGAGAAAACTAGAAGCGGATCACAAGTTGATTTCAACGCTTTCCTCTAACATGATAGAGTGGATTAAAGAGGGCAAAAGAGAGCTTTTTCAAAGAAGAATTGAAACGTACGCAAAAACTGTGCTTGAGCACAACCTACAAGAAGAAAAGCTGGTTTTTCCGTACTGGAAAAGAGTTTCGAAAAACGATGCAAAAGAAGCACTGGAAAAAGCAAAGAAAATCATCGAAAAATTTGGTGAACGAGAGTATCTTGAATTCACAGGAATTTCCAAAAACTTTTTCGATTAAAGCGCGCTTTTTGCACCAATTGGCACGTATTTCACTTCTTTTCCTATTTTGATTCTCACATCAACCGCTTTTACACCATTTGGTAAAACAATTAATGGATTAATGTCCATTTCAAGAATTTGTGGAATGTCTTCGACAAGTGCGCCTACTCTAGCTATCGCATCCTTTAAACTTTCTACGTCATAGCGCACTCCTCCTCTGTAACCCGTAAGGATTGGATAAAGCCTTAGACTCTCAACTAGCTCATCAACATCCCTTTGAGTAAGAGGTGTGAGCTTCACAGAGATGTCCTTCACTAGTTCAGTAAGCGTTCCCCCAAAGCCACACGCGACAACAGGCCCAAAAGTTGGGTCTTGCGTCACCCCTAAGAGCAACTCAACTCCGCCTTTTACCATTTCTTGAATTAAGAAGCCTTCTAGTGAAATCCCAAGCGCTTTAAGCCTTTGCTCCATTTCTTCTGCTACAGCTTTCACTTCTTCGGGTTTGAGCGATAGCTTTACCGCACCGATATCTGACTTGTGAATTAGAGTGCGAGAAAGCGCTTTGAGCGCAATTTCCCCACCGATTGTTTTGGCTATTTCATACGCTTCATCTGGCGTTTTTACAAAAAACGTGCGCGCACAAGTAACCCCGTAAAGCTCAAGAAGCTCAAATGCCTCTGCTACGGAAAGCCAGCCCTCACTCTTTTTAAGCGCGTTTGCAACAAGCGCAAGCGCCTTTGCCCTTTTTGTTCCCTGTGGACTCACGTAAGAAGAAGGAGGTGAGTTTTTCCACTTTGCATACTGAACAACCTTGGAAAGCGCAGAAACCGCATCTTCAGGAAAGGGGTAAGAAGGTACGCTCACACTTTGTGACTTAAGAAGCTCGGGAATTCCCTTTTCACCCAAAAACACGCTTAGTAGCGTCACATCTCGAACCTCTTCTGCAGCTTTGAGAATGCTTTGTGCCACCACCTCTTTGTTTAGCGCAAGCGGTGGAACAAAGATCACAAGTATTGAGTGTATCGCTTGTTCTTTCGACACACTTTTGATCGTTTTGTAGTAGTGCTCGGCTGTGGCTTCAGCGGACATGTCAACAGGGTTTTTCGTAGAAGCAATTTTTGGTAAGAAAGCGCTTAGCTCTTCCTGTACGCTTTTTGAAAGCTCTGGGACAGAAAGCGAGCTTGCTTCACAAGCATCAGCTGCAAGAATTCCCGCACCACCTGCGTTTGTGATTATAGCCACACCACTTCCTTTTGGAAGTGGTTGAGATGAAAGCAAAGCGGCAACGTCAAACATCTCAGAAAGTGTGTCCGTTCGAATCACGCCACACTGCTTAAAGAGCGCATCCACTGTAACATCGGATGTGGAAAGCATCGCACCCGTGTGTGACTGTGCGGCGCGCAGTCCAGCGTGCGACCTACCAGCTTTCACCACGATGATCGGCTTTTTTCTTGACACGCGTCTTGCGATCCTTGCAAACTTCCTTGGATTACCAAAGGATTCAAGGTAAAGCAGTATCACTTTGGTTCTTTCATCTTCTTCCCAGTATTCAAGAAGGTCATTTCCCGAGATATCCGCCTTGTTACCCACTGAAACAAAGCTTGATAAACCCAACCCAAGCTTTGTGGTGTAGTCCATCACGCTTATTCCTAGCGCGCCAGACTGCGACAAAAAGGCAATGGAGCCTTGAAGCGGCTTTTGCGGTGAAAACTGCGCATTAAGGCTCACCCTCGGGTCTGTGTTTACAATTCCCATGCAGTTTGGGCCAATTAGCCTTACACCAGCTTCTCGACAAAGACGAAGCAGCTCGTTCTGAAGCGCCCTCCCTTCCTCACCAGATTCCGCAAAACCCGAAGAAATCACAACAAGCGCCTTAACCCCCTTTTCGATGCTCTCTCTTGCCACTTGAAGAACGCTTTGTGCTGGTACAGCGATGATCGCAAGCTCTACACTTTCAGCCACATCTTTTATCGTAGGATAAGCAAAAACCGATTGAACGGCCTTCGCGTTTTTGTTCACAGGGTAACACACACCTGTAAAGCCACCCTGAATTATGTTGTAAAAAAGCTCGCCCCCAATCGTTCCTCTATGCCGGGATGCCCCGATCACCGCAACCGTAGAGGGTTCAAGAAAATTTTTTAGCGCACGTCTTACCGCAAGCGCCTCTCTTTTGTCAAACGCATCAAGCGCCTCAGGAAGCTTGCTTGTTGGGTAGCGCACAACCATTAGCCCAGGTTTTACTTCAACGGTGTACGGAAAACCCAGATTCTTTAAAACTTGAAGCATAACCGCGTTTTCTGGTAAGACGAATGCCTCCATCTCTTCAATTCCATTCTTGTAAGCAAGCTCAGAGATCATTCCAACAAGAATGGTGCCAAGCCCTTTTCCCTGTTCGTTGTCAGCAACCACAACGCCAACTTCTGCTCTGTCATCAAACTTTCTGTACATTGCGTGCGCTATCACTTTATGCGCGCGTAGCGCAATGAGCGCCTTTCCATCATGAGGAATAAGAGTGTTAACATCTGGTTTTGAAAACCCAAGAAATCTTTTATAAAGGGACTCCTGAGAAAGTGAGTTTATGAACTCAAGAATGATTGATTCATCTTCCTTTGTAGCAAGCCTTACTCTTACCGTTGAACCGTCAGAAAGAACCACGTCTGCGATGTTAAAAGACACGCTAGAAAAAATCAAAAGGGTGTATAAAAGCTGCTGTATCTAAACTCAATCGGATCCACAATTCCTACAGCTACTGAACCACTTCCTTGGTTGCAAAGTAGAAGCGTGTAGTTTCCAGCTTGTAAAGCCAAGGAAAAAGTGGAGGAGTTTTGAGGACCAATTGTGTACACGCGTACGCTTTTTTGAGTTAGTGTAAGAAGAATCGATGAATTTGAAGAAAACGTTCCTGTGAGCACTCCTTGCTTTGGTGCGTAAAAGCTTTTAGTTTCGCAATTGTTTTGAGGAATTTCAAGTGTCTGCCCTGCTTTGAAAAGCACAATAGCGTGAAATGAGAGAAAGAGAAACAAGATGGAAAGTGTGAAAAAAGTTGTAAGCAAGGTGATAACCAGTTTAATGTGCACAATTAGAGTATTTTTTGCACCTTAAAAAGCTTAAAACTAGAAGCACTGAGGATATTTGCTAGTTATTGAATGCAAACGCTTGAGGACTCTTTACTTTTAGGATTGAAGGATCGAGCCTAGCACGTTCTTTCCAAGTTCAAGCGTCTGAAAGTGCAGTAAGGGGGCGCGAGCGTCTCGATAGTACCTTTCAAGAGGTAGTAGCGTGCTATAACCGTGTGCACCAGTTATCCTTAACGCTTTATCAAGAACTCTTAAACAGGTTTCGGTCACAAAATTTTTCACCTTTAATAAGTCTGGGTAGGAGTCTCTCTGAAACGCATCTACACCAAACTTGATCACCTGGTTCATCGCCTCTATGTCACTACCGATTTCAGAAAGCATTGCCCTCACACCCTCTCTTTGTCCGAGCGCTTGACCAGAAATCGTTCTTGTTTTTACGTGGTTTTTACACACTTCAAACGCCGCTTTTGAAAGACCTAGGCTAATTGCGGACGCACCTAGCATTCCTAGGTGACCACCCGAATTTATTGTCCTTACACCGTCTTGTATCACGTTTTCCTTTGGAACCATGCACTCTCGAAAAACTAGCTCGCCCCAACCAATTCCTCTCATCCCCATGGACTCAAACCTTTGACCCGCACTAAACCCGTTCATTCCCTTTTCCACGATGAAAGCGGATAGGTTTTTCGGAAATTGCTCTTTTGAATCAGCAACCCTTGCTATTACGATAAAGAGCTCACCCCCGTGCGCCGCGGTGATAAACGACTTTGTGCCGTTAAGCGCGTAACCGTCTTCTTTCTTTGTGGCCACAGTCTCCATACCCGAAATTCCTGCGCCAGTTGTGGTTTCAG
>Ga0208559_100377_pt1 | contig 10994 bp, 22 predicted proteins | sample BED_Mat_host_6_1_FD_187138 | JGI IMG/M metagenome (GOLD analysis project Ga0208559, IMG submission 187138) | Extremophilic microbial mat communities from Yellowstone National Park, USA - BED_Mat_host_6_15 (SPAdes) (version 2) | ecosystem: Environmental > Aquatic > Thermal springs > Hot (42-90C) >...
TTTTAAATATGTAATATTTGACGATAAAGGAAAAACTTACATTTTTGTATATGAAGATATCGAAAAAACATATATAATAATGCCAATTAAATATATAAAATATATTGCTCCCGTTTTTGTTAAAATAAATTAAAACATATTTTTTATATTATATTTTTTTCTTTTTGATTTTTGTTTTTTGAAATATGGCATTATGGTAATTTGGAATTATCGAAAAGCTTATATATCGACATGTCTATATGATATTTGCGTGAGCCAAAAATGGAAATAAGAAAACTCACGAAAGAGGAAATAGAAAACCTAAAACAAAATGTTAATCACGGCGGTAGGAAGTCAAAATATGATGAATATCTCAGGGAAATGCAAATAGGCGATTGGATAGAAATACCAGAAATCAATAGAGGGGTAATTTCTAGGGCTGGAAAACGTTTAGGCATGAAATTTAGCGTGCATTACATAAATGGCAAATACTATATTGAGCGTATAGAATAAAGCACAAAATAAACATATATTTTTTTATTTTTTTGGTTAATTTTTTAAGTTTATATTGATGTGAAAGTTCAAAATAAATATATTGTTCAACATGTTGCTTTTTTATTTCATGTGAAAAAATAGCTTTATAAGAAAGTTTGAATTTTTGTTTTTTGAAATGAGTCAAAAAATACGTGATTTAAAAAATGAAATGGAAAAAGAACAAGGACAAAATACTCAACAACAACAGCAAAAGAAAGCAAAATATACATTATATGTCTATATAGGCAATAGAGAACCAGAAGAATATAGTAGTGAGGAATGGACATGGACATATGAAAGCGATACTATGCGGGGATATATCAGACCATACGGGAAACCTGAAATGGATATAGAATTATCAAAATATACAACTTTAAGCATTATGAAAAAAGACAAAACAAAACTAATATTGATATCAGGTAATTACGTAGCTAAAGAAGTATTTGAAAGGTGATGAGCAATGACAACAGAAACAAATAATGAAAAAGAAAAACAACAAAAAGATGAATGTCTAAGTGAACAAGAAAAGGAATTTGTAGAATTATCTATAAAGGCAAATGAACAAATAATGAAAAATTATAAAGAAATTTATGAACAAATAGCTGAACAATTATATGAATTTACAAAAGAAATACTTAATGAATATATAAACAAAAATTTCAAATATGAAAAAGGAGATATAGCAATACGAAAAAAGTCAAAATTAAGCAATAAATGGATATTATTAATAACAACTTTGTATCGTGGAAAAGTTATAGAATATGATAAAGAAAAGAAAAAGTTCATAATACATTTAGAGTAGTGAGCAATATGAATGAGGAAGAAAGAATAAAAGCATGGCAATATGAAATAGAAAGAAAGATAAAAGAGGTTAAAGAAAAGAAACAGACATTCGTAATATATTTGCCATGTGGACTAATAGTAGCTGACAATTACGAATTTGGAAAGGTTTTAAAACAATACATAATTTTATATAAAAATGGCGAATATATAGCGGAAATAAATATATGGGCAATCATAGATATTAGTTAATGAAAGGTGATAGTAAATATGGTTATAGAAGAAATAATGAAAACATTGAAATATGAAATAGAAAGAAAGATAAAAGAGATTAAAGAAACAAAAACAACATTTACAATATATACAACATGCGGTGAAATAATAGCTAATAATTACAAATTTTTTGGAAATTTAGAAGAATATATGGAATTGTATATAGATAACAAATATATAGCGACTATTAATATATGGTTAATTGAAGATATAGAATAATGAAAGGTGGTAAAAATGAGAAGAGCAATAAAACTTAAAGACGGTTCAAAAACATTAATAGATACCGATAAAGATGAATTTAAATTCGGTTTCACAATAACAACAAATTACGGAATAACAACAATAGCAGATGTTTATACACATACAACACGAAAAAAGAAACATATAGATTATTCAGTAATATCTTCAATAATGTATACAAACGGAAATTATGAAAGAAAAAAAGAAATAAAAATATTGAGAGAATGGTAAAATGACAACAACACTTAAAAAAATATATTTTAGGAAAAAGAAAAAAGAACCTGATATCAAAGAAATAGAAGAATTATTAAAACATCATGATATTGAAATAATAAATGCAACATTTGATTACATGGAAAAACTATTAAAGTATTTTGAAGAACAATATATTTGGCGTATACATGTTTTTGAAAAAGATAACATACATGATAATCCTTTTATTCCATATTTTCCAAGCGATTATTATTATATCCGTGAATACATAAGGAAAAAGTTTAAAAAAGTTAATACTATATACATGCAAAGTTTGGAATATTGTAAACCAGATTATTATTGTTCTGCAATAGTTGATATAGAATAAATAACATTTTTTTGATTTATTTTTTTGGACATAGTGGAGTGAAAGATAAAAATAAACATGTTTCAACATATGTTGCTTTTCTCTTTCAGTGAAAAAAATAGGTTTATAAGGAAGTTTTGATTTTTGGTTTTTTGAGGTGGCAAAAAAATGGATATCAAAGTGTATGAAAAAAAGCCTGAACCAATAGAGGGAAAAGAATACGTTATAACAAAGGTTGAGCAGGGAAAAGGGCAATACGGAGAATACATAAGGGTAACTTTAAAGGACAGTGAAGAAAAAGAATATTCAACTGCACTATGGATTAAAGACACAGTTTCAGCAAAAAGTAAAGCAGGAGCTTTCGCAATAGCGCTGGGGTCTAATCCAGAAACATGGGAGGGCAAAAGAATAAAGATAATATCATGGACAGCAAAGAATAGAGTTATACAGGCAATAGATACATCAACAACAACAAAAAAAGGGAAGTGATATAAATGGAAACACAACAAAAACAAGAATATAAAATATATAGAGTATACAGAAAAAGAATAAGTCTAAATGTTAGTGAAATCCAAACAAGTTATGTCAAAGTCCGTATAGAAAAACAAATAGATAACGGAAAAGTAAAGTATATATTCACAGTTGAGCCAATTGAATAAGTGAATAGCAAAATGACAGATAAAAAAAAATTCTAAAAATTTTTTTGGTTTTTCTGATTATCCGTTTTATTCTTTAGCAATTTATTCAACATATTGCGTTATTACAAAAACAACATGTATTGTTATAGGAAATACTGGGAGCGGTAAAAGTGAAATATTAAATTTTTTGAAATTAAATTTTGATAAAGTATTAACACTTAATACGGTATCGCAAGCATCATTAAAGCAAATAGCAACAGAATTAAACAATTTCGACGGCATTTTGTTTGTTGATGACATAGGCGCTATCAATACAGAATATATGAGAGTAACAACAATGGCAACACTAACATATTTAGCATATCAACATTATCTTAGGCGTTTAGATTATCAAACAAATTTAGAAATAAAGAATTTCAATGCATCATTAATCATAAATTTGCAACCTGCAGTATTTGAGGAAATAGTAAACAATACATCTTTCGAGGCAAACATAATGGACAAATCATACAGGTATTACAATATGAGAATACCAAGCAATAAGCCATTTCAACATCCACGTATTAAAGAATTGCAACACATTAAAGATAAGTTTGAGAACATGAAAGTAGATATAGATAAGCAAAAAGTAGAAGCAATGGCAAATAATTTTATGACATTTAATTCAGTAATCAGGAGATACAAAATAGTATATAATTTCGTAAAATTGACAGCAATACTAAATGGGCATAAAACTGCAACAAGTGAAGATTATCGATTTGTTAGTAAAATGTTATTAAATAATATAATAGAAAGTGAACTATTAGAAAGAAAAGGGATTAGTAGTAGGTTTAAATTTAACACTTTTCTATTTAACGTTATGCTAATGGCAAAATATTACGGCAACATGTTTCATTATAGTAAGCTAAAAACATATTTGAATGTTAGCACAAAAACAATATACAATTATGCTAAAGCCAATAACATCAAAATTGATAATGGATATATTATATATGATAATGAAAGAATGTTAAGGGTGTTAAGAAATGTCATTTGAATATAGATTTTTTGAAAAGCAATATAAGACATATTGTAAACAAACATATTTAAAAGTATATCATAGATATCCAAAATTAAGATTATATATTCCGTATGATGTAACGGAATACTTATTAAGACAAAGAGGAAGGTTTAGGAATATCTATATAAATGATATTGATATCACAAATTACGTTTATGTAATAACTGAAGAAAGGACACATAGAAAGAGGTTCATTATAAACGCTTATGCAACACAAAAATATAACTTAAACACAACAACATTATACAACATATGTGTTAAGAAAGAAATATTACCGTTACAACTATACAGATATGAATTTTATTTCAGCTATGAAGAAACAGAAGAAGAAAGTGCTAATCAAAGGAAATTCAATGTATCATTTTACAGCCCAACAACGTTAGATTATAGCGAAATTGTTAGTGCAATAAATGACGCAATATTAGACAGTTTAGGTAGTGATTATTTGGATATAGTTATAGGAATAAGGCAAGGTGTGGCAATAGCAAGGTATTTAGGATACGAAACAGTAAAAGCAATAGAATTTGGATTAAATGACAAAACAAAAGTGAATTTTCCATACATAGTTATAGATTTGCAACATCATTATAGACCATACAATTGGGGTAATTTCACAATACAAACGGCAAGAAAATTAGTTAGATATAAAGCAAAATTAATAACATTAGATTATGATAGGGTTACTTTAGATTTCGTTTATCAACAGCTAAAGAAACTGTTAAACATGGACATAAAAGATAACATTAAAAGAATTGAATTATACAGCACAACACATGGGTATCATGTTTATATATATCTATATAAAGGCATTAAGTTTAAAGAACAAATAGACATAAGAAAAGAATTACAAGACGACCCTAAACGTATTGAAATAGACGAATATAAATATAGTATAGCAACAACAACAGATTATTACTCATTACCAGCAATAAATACGTTATTTAAAAAGAAATGGCAAATAGTTAAAGGAACACCAATAGAAATATCATCGGAAACGTTAATAAGAATTATCAACATGAATGAATTGGGAAAAATTTAAAAAAATCATATATATATATATGATTTTTCCGACTTTTTCCCAATTCATGCCTGTTGCTGTTGTTTATTGCGTTTCGTATTGCTGTTTTGATTTTTTGTTCTAAATAATGCTAAATAATATTTTATTTATTTTATAAATCAATAATCATAATATAATATACTATATTATATAGTAATATTTGAATGACAACATAATTAAGACGAAATGTTTATAAATACGTATGATAGTATATAATGTATGGCCAGACATAAAGAAAGTGGTGATAGCGCACTAAGATATTACAACAAGCTAAAGGTTCAGCTAATTGGTAGAGGATATGATGAAGCACAGGCATCAGCAACAGCATTAATTGCAACAGCTAAAAGGTATGAGAATTATGGAATAATGACGGTAGCACATCACATAGCAGAAAAAGTAATGGAAAAAAACGGAATAAACAAAGTGTTTTTTGCACTATACTTTAGCTTTGTAAATGCTTATCTAAAACAAGTAAGGCTAGGAAATAGAGAAAAAGCACTAAACACTATTAAGGAATGGGTAGAGAAAGGTGCTGACAGAAAAGTTCTAAACGAAATCGTTGATAGGCTAGGGGAAGTCATAGAATAAATCGATAAATTTATATCTTTATTTTTTTATATATTTTTTTATGAGTTTAACACTAAGTGAGCAAAAAAAACATGAATTAGAAATAGCTTCTCAAAACCTTAAGCAAAACCTAAAAAAATTGGGCATAAGCGTAGGCTATAAGGTATTAGATGACGGTTTAATATTATCAATAGATTTAGAAAGTTTGGTTAATGCAATATTTAGGAAATACCCAAATGTTTATAGGAATTATGTAATATACGGAGATAGGTATTTGATTTTAGAGGTGAAATAAGATGGTAGAAAAACAACAAAATGATGAAGATGCAGACTTAATGGGAACAGAAGTATTCGATGAGGATACAAAAGCACAAGAAATAATAGAACAAAGATTATTAGAAGAAAAGAAAAGAGAAGAAGAACGTAGAAAGAAATACGAAAATGTAACATTAAAAGATGTAGAAGAAGCAATAGATTTGCTAACGTATTTTGTTGAACAAGCAGAAAAAGCGACAGAATTATTGAATAGAATAAAAGGACAACAAAGACAACTAACACCAGAAGAACAATTCCAATTGCAATTGCTTAAAAGACTAGGACAAATATAGAAATGTTTATAAACAAGCCTAATAATATATAAGGTATGAGTAGCCCAACAACCCTAGGTTCAATTGCACAAAACCTATTGACATCAATAGAGGAAGTGCTATCAGCATTTGTAAGTGATGTAGCAAACTATGCAGGAGTAATTGCAGATTTGCTCATAGGTATAATGCTAGGATACACAACCGCAAGGTTTGGCAGGAGAATATTCAACGCAATTTCAAGCTGGATATCAGAATTATTGCCATAAACAACAACAATAATACAAGCAATTTCGGAATATTTCCCTAAATTAAATTATATTATTTTTTATTTTTTAATTAATTAACACTAAGCTTAAATATCAGTATATACAACATTAGATTATGCCAGCTGATTTAGTGTTTGGAATTAGCGACCAAGGACTGTTTGGTGCAATATCAAGCGTATTAGAATATATACTGTCATTCTTAAAGACATTAGTAGAACAAGCATCAAAATATGCAGTAGATTTCTTAAAACAATTATGGAGTAATCCAACACAAACAATAACATTTTTAACGTTATTAGGGGTGATATTAGTATGAGTTTTGATTTAGCATCACTAATAAAAAACAATAAAGCAATACTACAAACAGAAAATGGCAAAATTGTATTAAGGATTAGTTTTGATGATTTAGTTCAGGCAATGATAAACGGATTACCAGAACAATCTAGAAAAGTAGTTTCTATAACACATGACGGAAAACAATTAATTATAAGTTTTGATGCGTCAATACTAAGCGGAATGGTAGGAATAGTAGCAAGGTAAATTGGCAAGCATATACCAATACCAATCAGCTTCATTACAAGCAACAGGAAGTATTTATGTTACTTTAAATAATACACAACAAAATGATGTTATAGTAGTAATAGTAGGAGTAAAAGGTAATCAAGTTTTTCCATCATCAATAACAGATAGCTTAGGAAACAACTATTTACCAACAGTAACACAAGTAAAATACAACCTTATAACAATATTTTATGCAATAAACAAAGGTTCAGGAACAAACACAATAACAGTAACATTTCCATCACCAGTCGATGCAATGCTAATAGCAGTAGAACTATCAGGAATTAACTTAAGCAACCCTGTATCAGCACAAATATCAGGCTCAGGAGATACAACAAATCCGTCATTATCAATATCTCCTGCATCAACAAATCAGTTTGTGTTAGGAGCGATATTATATGAATTTGAACCATCAGCAACACCATCACCAGCAGAAGCACCAACACTATCACCAGCTTCACCAGCATTAGCATTAACAAGTATAGGCATAGCATCAGATTATTTAGAATTAAGCACTGAATATGTCCCAGACAGCAACAACTTATCAGCATTAGCGTGGATATCACAACAAAGCAATTTGCCGTATTGGGATGCAATAGTAGTATTATTTAATCTACCATCAGCACCAACAACAACAACACCATGTTCAAGCTTACCATTTCCACTTAACGATATATGCAGTGGTATAACAAGCTTATCACAAGAAATAACATCAACAGGACAAGGCATATTCAATGGCTTATCATATGTAGCACAGGCAATATATAATGCATTTTCAACATTGGCAAAAGATTTTGTATCAGCATGGCAATATCTATCGCAATATATAGTTAATGCATTTAACACATTTGGGCAGTGGATAGATACAGCATTTAGAGACATTGGACAATGGATATATAATGCATTTAACTATATCTTTATAGGATTATCACAATTTGGCAATTGGATATGGAGTGGAATAGTAGCATTAGGACAAGCAATAGTAAGTTTTGTTAATTGGGCATGGCAAGGTATAGTCGGAACATTCAACGCAATATATAACGCATTCACAACAGGAACAGAACAGTTAATCAGCAGTTTTGAAAGCGGAATAGTAGGCATACAAAATGCATTAGTCAATAAGTTACATGACATGATAGTGGTAAGTTTGACAATGCCAGCAGAATTTAGTTTATTCAATGCGTTTAAAGACAACATATCAAAAGGCAATACTAAAGGAATATTAGGAAGTTTAGGAGGAATATTAGCAACACCAATATTAGCAGACATAATAGCAACATTCTTAAGCAACTATATACAACCACAGCCAATAAGCAAGTTATTACCAAGACCATCATTACCATCAATAACAATGCCAACACCAACATTACAATATTCACCAACACCAGCTCAGACATCAGCACCGCCAACACAACCACCACCAGCACCAACAACGACAGTAGTATCAACAGGAACAACAGTTACAGCAAGTGTAGGAACATCAAGTTCATTATCAATAAGTGCAGGAATAACAACAGTAACAGCACAAGTTGGACAATCAAGTTCAGTATCAGCAAGTGCTTCATCATCAGTTAGTGCAAGCACATAATAAAGAAAAGCTTATAAATTACAATGTAATTAATAAAAGTATGCTTAAATATCCGATATCAACATTACTGTATTTAGCTAAACTATCTATTAAAGATAAAATACAAGACATTTTACATATTAAAAATAACATAGATGCATATATAACAATAGAAGTTAAAGATAAAAACGGAAACATCATAAAAAGACATAAACAACGTTCACATAGTTTTGTAGCAAACTTTTTAAATGGTTTACTTGTATTGTTTCAATCAGGTTCAGGAGGTACTTGTATAACTATACCTCCAGCTTTAAATTACTCAACAGGAATACAATTAGGCACAGGAACAAAACCACCAAGCCCATCTGATACAGCATTAACAAACCCTATCGCAAATGGAACAGGTTCTGGACAAATGTCATATCCATCATCACTAGTTTTTGGAAGTGTAGTAATAAATGGTAATACATCATCATTTACAATACAAAGCACAATAACCAATAACAGCGGAGCACCAATAACAGTAACAGAAGTAGGTTTACTTTCACAAACTTCTTATGCTGAAACACTTTCCGGTTTATTAGCACATGATTTATTAAGTAGTCCTATAACAGTCCCTAATGGAACAGCAATAACAATAACATATACAATCAGTGTAACAACATAAACAACAAAAAAATAAATATTTATTTGAGTTTAAGATTGAGAAGTAGTTTCAGGTTTAGTTTGTATCGTAACGCCTTTTTCTGACATAGCGAAAGAAACCATATAGTAAGACATGCCAATAAGACCAGTTATATTTGTCAATTCAATAAACAACAACTGAGTAGTAGATGGACTATGGACATAATAGAAAGTAATAGCGTTTATGCCAAGTAATGTTATCATTATTGCCAATATGCTAACAACATGACTTAAAGACGTAGGTTTCCAATTCATATATTAATAATAATATAACATTAAGTTTATAAATATTTCTGTCAATATAAATAATTATGAGCTTCGTATATGATATATACTTAATAACAATGCCGATTATAACGTTTGCAAGCGTATTGGTAGCTGTATATTACAGCCATAAAGCAACACATTTCAAAGAATTAGACGAATTAAGGAAACAACTAGAAGAAATTAATAATATAAAACAAGATATAGCAACAATAAAAACAGATATTGCATGGATAAAAAAGTTATTAGAAGATAACAGGAAATGACAACATTAATACATTCACCACCATATAGCTTAAAGAAAGTAAGTTATGATATATCAAAAGTAACGGGATATCCTGTATTAGATAAAGCAACATGGACAAGAGATGACATTATTATAATAAGCAATCCAGATGACTTTATGGCAAGAACAATAGCATTAAATTATAGAAAAGTAAAAGCAATATACAGCGTAATGGAAGGAACATCAATTAATTTTAGAGTAATAGACCATATATCAAATTGGAGCAATATATATGGCATTAAAGTTTTTACACCATCAAAATACAGCAAATTTTTTCATGACTTACAAAACTTTAATAACGTAGAAGTTTTACCACATGCAATAGAAATACCAAATCAAATAAACAATCGATATCCAAATAAAAAAATATTTGGATATATTAGTGCATACATGGAAAGGAAATATCCTAAATTCTTAGAAGAAACATTTAAAAGAACACAAAACGTTTACTACTATATCAAGACATCAAAAAACAACCCATTCAATAAATACTTTAAACAAGTTGATACTGAAATATATCAAGACAAACCAATTAATGATTATTACAACAACATAGATATATATGTCAACTTTAGCAATGCAGGAGCTTTTGAAATGACACCATTAGAGGCAATTTCATACGGCATACCTACAATAATACCTGATATACCATTATTTAGAGAGACAATTCTACAATATTGGCAAAAATATCCTTTACTAGTTAAAAGCAATAATGATTATTACATATGGAAGTGCTGTAATTTTGCAATAGTTTGTTGGAATTATGACCCAATAGACTTAGCAAATATTATTAACAACATCAATGACATGAACAAAGAACAATATTATAACCTTAAGCAAGAATTTATAGAGAAAGGTATTTCAATGGTTAAAAATCATTATCCGTTAAGTTTATATCAAAGATTTAAAGAAATATAGTTATGTCAATCAGGACATTAGAACATTTATTAAAAAATATTTATGGCGATAAAATAACTAATGTTGAGATAGTGGCAGAAGAACCAATTAAAACGTTTTTAGTCCAAACAAAAATAAAGAAAATGACGCTTATAGAACTAACAACACTAAATAACTATCTTATTAGGTTTAACT
>Ga0208559_100380_pt1 | contig 10916 bp, 2 predicted proteins | sample BED_Mat_host_6_1_FD_187138 | JGI IMG/M metagenome (GOLD analysis project Ga0208559, IMG submission 187138) | Extremophilic microbial mat communities from Yellowstone National Park, USA - BED_Mat_host_6_15 (SPAdes) (version 2) | ecosystem: Environmental > Aquatic > Thermal springs > Hot (42-90C) >...
AATATTGTGGTTGGCTAAAAGAAAAATTCGTAGCTCACTGCCCACACTACCCTGCACTATAACTATATAATTCCCACTGTTGATAAAAAGTTTCAATTCCTTCTAGGATGCTTCATCCTTCGTGGTAGGTGAGGCAGTGCATTTATATAACTTTCAATTCCTTCTAGGATGCTTCTACATTTTTGTGAGTGACCTGAGGAAGAAAATAACAGAGTACTCCATGTCTTTCAATTCCTTCTAGGATGCTTCCGTTTATAACGCTATAGTGTCACAATCGCAGCTAATTGTCTTTCAATTCCTTCTAGGATGCTTCTTGGTTTTTGGGGGTGAAAAAAATGATACAAGTTTACAACACTTTCAATTCCTTCTAGGATGCTTCTTCTATTTTGAAATTAGATTATATAAATTCCCCAACTTTCAATTCCTTCTAGGATGCTTCCTCTTTTTCAGGTATTGGGCATAGAAGTCGTCAGGTACTTTCAATTCCTTCTAGGATGCTTCAACGAATGATGCTAAGATTCGAGGACAAAGAAAAATACCACTTTCAATTCCTTCTAGGATGCTTCTAGATTTTGTTAACAGCCTTTGCGGTACATCATTAGCTTCTTTCAATTCCTTCTAGGATGCTTCTAAAAGATTAACATTTAGCTCTTCATGATTAGCATACCCCCTTTCAATTCCTTCTAGGATGCTTCTGCAAGAGTGAACTGATGTGGGCTACCGAATTCCCCTTTCAATTCCTTCTAGGATGCTTCGTAGAAACAATTGAGTTGGATAGCAGGTATGACTATCCAACAACTTTCAATTCCTTCTAGGATGCTTCAGAAATTGTAAATTCCGAATTACAAAATTTGAAAGTAGAAATCTTTCAATTCCTTCTAGGATGCTTCAGCAAAATTGATAAATAAGGTCATAAATCAGGGCGAACGCTTTCAATTCCTTCTAGGATGCTTCTGAAAATCCCTCTTTCCAATTTTGTATTTCGTCAACTTTCAATTCCTTCTAGGATGCTTCGGGAATATTTCCACTCCCGTGCGGAAATAAAAATTATCACTCTTTCAATTCCTTCTAGGATGCTTCTTCGGTGGAATAGGTTCGGCTTTTGGTTCATCCCTCAGTTCTTTCAATTCCTTCTAGGATGCTTCGAGGTGCTACTTTTTCAACTCCCTAGTTTACGTAAAATATCTTTCAATTCCTTCTAGGATGCTTCAAATTAATGTATAATAATCAAAGTGCTAGATTATTACAACTTTCAATTCCTTCTAGGATGCTTCTTCTGAAAAATTGGAGTAACTGAATTATATCGATAATTTGCTTTCAATTCCTTCTAGGATGCTTCTATAGTGTTGAGCAAATAGCCCAATTTTTAGGGCTTTCAGAACTTTCAATTCCTTCTAGGATGCTTTAGGGCACTTAACAGACTTGGGGGCGGGCCAGCACTTGTTAACACTTTCAATTCCTTCTAGGATGCTTCCACGATTATATACCCTGGTCTCTCCCTTCAATGGAAATTGACTTCTTTCAATTCCTTCTAGGATGCTTCGGACGCCCAAGGACCAAACCTTAAACCAAGAGTTTGAGACTTTCAATTCCTTCTAGGATGCTTCTAAGTCTAAGTCATCAGCTGGCCCGTGAGGGCTATAGTGTCTTTCAATTCCTTCTAGGATGCTTCAATTACGATACGTTCCCCTACCAGACTGCAACGTTATCACCCTTTCAATTCCTTCTAGGATGCTTCCGCATGGGAGGCTAAACAAATCGCAGAAGGTACAAAGCTCACTTTCAATTCCTTCTAGGATGCTTCACCGCAAACTACTTTCGGGGAAGGAGACATTGGTGACTTCGCCTTTCAATTCCTTCTAGGATGCTTCAGCGATGTCGCTTCCCTTTTGAAAGGCGTTTTCGTTGGGAATTTCAATTCCTTCTAGGATGCTTCCACGTTATCGTTCAGAAATATAGACACAAACATAATAAAATTTCAATTCCTTCTAGGATGCTTCGGGGTGAAAAAAATGATCCAGGTGTTTGAAAGATTGTATTATTTCAATTCCTTCTAGGATGCTTCTAGCGAAACAATTCGGTGAATACATGCTGATGGGGAGAATATTTCAATTCCTTCTAGGATGCTTCTGCAATTATACCAAAAAGCAAAATGGTTGTATTATTACAATTTCAATTCCTTCTAGGATGCTTCCAGACCCAAAAGGATCTAGAAACCCTGAGGACATTCATCCATTTCAATTCCTTCTAGGATGCTTCCTCATTCTCTTCGATGTTTTTCCCTAGTATCTGTTCCTTCGATTTCAATTCCTTCTAGGATGCTTCAGGAGATACCACCTAGTTCCATGCCTGCCGCTCCCCTTTAACACATTTCAATTCCTTCTAGGATGCTTCATCAGCATCAAGGTAGATGCCGAACTTTTGCACGACCTATTTCAATTCCTTCTAGGATGCTTCGGCTAAAAAGGTATTGTGCAGAGCATGATACAACACTAACATTTCAATTCCTTCTAGGATGCTTCAGCCCAAAAGAACGTTGAATGACCTGCCCGAGGAGATAAGATTTCAATTCCTTCTAGGATGCTTCCTTTATCAGCCATAATATCACCTATTTGTAGATAATTACAAATTTCAATTCCTTCTAGGATGCTTCAAGATTTTTATGTAGCCACCTTTGACGATGGCAACCTATTTCAATTCCTTCTAGGATGCTTCTTATGACGCCAAAAGTTTTGTAAAAGGTTTAGCCAATAACTATTTCAATTCCTTCTAGGATGCTTCCGAGGTGGAGATACTAAAATATTCCCCAAATGTGCTAAATAATTTCAATTCCTTCTAGGATGCTTCCACAACTTTCCTAGTGAAAGTGAAGTCAAAATAAGAGAAGATTTCAATTCCTTCTAGGATGCTTCATGGGGGCAGCAGACGATACTATTATAATTTCGTTCCGAACAATTTCAATTCCTTCTAGGATGCTTCTTAGGGGGAAAATTACTCCCGCTCACCATCACCATATCCTACAAATTTCAATTCCTTCTAGGATGCTTCCTGCGGCTTAGGGCCGCATCCTTGATTTTAAATAAAACACATTTCAATTCCTTCTAGGATGCTTCGAACGAGAGAGAAGGCGAAGAAATTCGCCCAAAAATACGGATTTCAATTCCTTCTAGGATGCTTCGGAAATTTTGCTGTGCAATTGGTGCAACATTAGTTAATATTGTATTTCAATTCCTTCTAGGATGCTTCCTACGTCGCTTATCCCCGTCTCTAGCGGTTTTTTAATTTCAATTCCTTCTAGGATGCTTCGTAGCCCAGGTTTTTGATGGGCTCGCCCCCGCACCAGAGATTTAAATTCCTTCTAGGATGCTTCTACCTAATTAAGCATCTCTTTCTTGCACAATTTCAAAGTTACGTATTTCAATTCCTTCTAGGATGCTTCATGGGGAATAGAATCTGTCGCCCCCTTTAAACCCGCTTAATTTCAATTCCTTCTAGGATGCTTCATGGTGGATGGCTTCACCCCGCAAGGGGGGGAGTGGGCTCCATTTCAATTCCTTCTAGGATGCTTCTCTTCTGCTCCTCTTCTTTTTCTTCCATCTTCTGATATTTCAATTCCTTCTAGGATGCTTCGGGGAATGGATACACTATGGTAACGTTAATGCGGGATTTCAATTCCTTCTAGGATGCTTCACCGTCTTCAGAGGTTGGGGCGAAACGCACTATTAAATTTCAATTCCTTCTAGGATGCTTCAGAAGACTGTAGCGAAACAATTCGGTGAATATGTATTGAATTTCAATTCCTTCTAGGATGCTTCAAGGACTGTACTGCATACACTCCTAAAGGCATGAGAAGTAATTTCAATTCCTTCTAGGATGCTTCCTGTTGATGATTTTGTTCCTGGAAATCCACTTTTTAAACCAGATTTCAATTCCTTCTAGGATGCTTCGTGTGAAGCTAAAAAAATTCAAAGTGGCAGTGTTGGAAATTTCAATTCCTTCTAGGATGCTTCCTGAACTTTATGGCGACGTTCTGCCGATAGTAGTAAAGGCATTTCAATTCCTTCTAGGATGCTTCGAGTATCTTACTGAGGTTAAAAAGTTCCTAAGCGGTAAATATTTCAATTCCTTCTAGGATGCTTCGAGGTGGCGTGGGGCGTCGGCGTCACCCCAGAAGACTCCCTATTTCAATTCCTTCTAGGATGCTTCGGCAGCTACCGCTAACGGTAGGCAATTAGTTAGCTAAAATTTCAATTCCTTCTAGGATGCTTCACGAGAAGGAGGAGGCGGAGTTTCTCGCCTCCAACATAGGTTAATTTCAATTCCTTCTAGGATGCTTCAGCTATTCCCATCCTTCACAAACTTTCCGATAAATTATTTCAATTCCTTCTAGGATGCTTCATCGCATTAAATTCAGCGACCCTAACTCCAGAATCGAAATTTCAATTCCTTCTAGGATGCTTCATGTAGGTGATAAAGGAAGAGATAATAAAGGCGTTCAAAAAATTTCAATTCCTTCTAGGATGCTTCAACATATCACTGCGAAGATTTCGCAGAAACGATAAACTAATTTCAATTCCTTCTAGGATGCTTCGGCATGCTCAGTTAACGTAGGGGCATGAATTCAACGTAGAAATTTCAATTCCTTCTAGGATGCTTCGTAGACATGGGTCTAATATGCTTGAGAACTCTATGAAAGGTATTTCAATTCCTTCTAGGATGCTTCTTAAGGAATTGCATATTATACACCGCTCATATCCCTTATAATTTCAATTCCTTCTAGGATGCTTCGAAAGAGGATAGTATGGTATCACCGCTATCCACAAGATGGGGGATTTCAATTCCTTCTAGGATGCTTCAGATCCAGTTTATAGAGATAGAGAGAGAGATATTTCAATTCCTTCTAGGATGCTTCATCGTATAAATCGCAGCGAAGCGATAAGGAGGGCCATTCAAATTTCAATTCCTTCTAGGATGCTTCAAAAATACGGGGGCATTCTACCGATTGTTATAATCATATTTCAATTCCTTCTAGGATGCTTCAACCCGAAACGAATCGATATGGAAAATTGGAAGTGCCAGATATTTCAATTCCTTCTAGGATGCTTCAAGCTGGCAACATAGAAGGGTTGTAGAGGCAGACTAGATTTCAATTCCTTCTAGGATGCTTCCAGTGACGTAAAAAAGTACGGCGAAGAACTGCTAAAGTCAATATTTCAATTCCTTCTAGGATGCTTCATCATTACATCTTTATCGCCTACCTCATTTTCTAAATAATCCTATTTCAATTCCTTCTAGGATGCTTCATGAAATAAGAAAATACGTAGAAAACTTAAAGTCTTTAGAAGATTTCAATTCCTTCTAGGATGCTTCAATATAACGGTGTATTCTTCCTATGCTACAGGCCCATACATTTCAATTCCTTCTAGGATGCTTCAAGTTTGGGGTTGAAATAAACCCTGAAACGGGCAGGGAAAATTTCAATTCCTTCTAGGATGCTTCCTATTTCGTAACTGTATGTATTACCTATATTGAATGTTATATTTCAATTCCTTCTAGGATGCTTCGTATAGCCTCAAGTTCAGCGATCCTGATTCAAGGGTCAATGGCAATTTCAATTCCTTCTAGGATGCTTCTGATCCCTTGCCTCATCAAGTGCAGGGCTCTCGTCTGGAGATTTCAATTCCTTCTAGGATGCTTCATCTGTTGCATACCTTTGCTAACCATGAATAAGTATAAAAATATTTCAATTCCTTCTAGGATGCTTCCACGCTATTGGTGGGCTTTTTTCCGTGTATGCTTATTAATTTCAATTCCTTCTAGGATGCTTCAGATGAAAAAACACAAATTTACGAATTTTAATTTTATGTTATTTCAATTCCTTCTAGGATGCTTCCACCTTCATAAGGTCAGTGGGGCTCACTTCCCTCCTCTCCTATTTCAATTCCTTCTAGGATGCTTCTGAAATGGTGGAAAATTGAAGATGTATATAAAAACATGTTATTTCAATTCCTTCTAGGATGCTTCCGCAAATAAGAAAGAAGTCTACCTAGTATCATCTTCTCAAATTTCAATTCCTTCTAGGATGATTCAAAATCCAATAAAATTCAATCAAGCGGTGGACATTAACATACGATTTCAATTCCTTCTAGGATGCTTCTTCATTATTGGTGAGTGAGAAGGGTGGTTTCAGTTCAATCATATTTCAATTCCTTCTAGGATGCTTCGACTGTTTAAGCAATTGAAGGATGTTATAGAGAAGAAATTTCAATTCCTTCTAGGATGCTTCAACGGGAAGTTCACTCCCTGCGATAACGCTGTAGTAGATAATTTCAATTCCTTCTAGGATGCTTCGACCAAAAAGCTTAAATAGTTGGATAGCAGACAGTATAACACTTTCAATTCCTTCTAGGATGCTTCAAAGACAGCATATAAAGGAGGAATAGTATCGTAACGTGTACTTTCAATTCCTTCTAGGATGCTTCTGCTTAATGCTAATAAGCCCTTTCCGCTCAAGACCGTACCTTTCAATTCCTTCTAGGATGCTTCAGAGTATGAAACTCTGCTTGCAGACTCACCAGCTTTCAATTCCTTCTAGGATGCTTCCCCCTGGTTGTAGGCGATTCCAATGAACAGACTGTAAACAGCTTTCAATTCCTTCTAGGATGCTTCGTGGTGGCTTTCGTTATATCGGAAGCCGTACATCTCTTCAACTTTCAATTCCTTCTAGGATGCTTCATGAACCTGGTGAGGAGTTTGACCAGTTCGCCTTTAACGTCTCTTTCAATTCCTTCTAGGATGCTTCCTTTCTATACCTACAGCAGAAGGAAATAGCCGAACGCATCTTTCAATTCCTTCTAGGATGCTTCTGTATTCAGATTCCCCTGTGCGGGAAAACAACCCGTTCAGCTTTCAATTCCTTCTAGGATGCTTCTTGCATACGAACCCGCTCAGGAAGTTCGGCAGGAGGCCGACTTTCAATTCCTTCTAGGATGCTTCTGCCATCATCGCTCATTATGACCCATTCAGAGTGACGACGCTTTCAATTCCTTCTAGGATGCTTCCGATAACGACAACTGGAAGCGTAGCGTATTGGAAATGTTAGGCTTTCAATTCCTTCTAGGATGCTTCCCCATTGATAAACTTCCTAGAGAAATTCATGGAATTCTAAACTTTCAATTCCTTCTAGGATGCTTCTACAGCCGCAGGGTGCAAATAGGGATAGGGCGACTAAATGTCTTTCAATTCCTTCTAGGATGCTTCATCTGCAGGAGATTACAAGCCTGAGGGCCTTAAAACTACCTTTCAATTCCTTCTAGGATGCTTCAAAGGGGATGTAGCCTTGGTGGCAATGGTCTCGGCCAGGTTCCTTTCAATTCCTTCTAGGATGCTTCGAGGGGGGTGGGAAAATTGGCACAACCGCCTTTCTGAAAACTTTCAATTCCTTCTAGGATGCTTCATCAAGGAAGAAATACAAAACATAAACATAACAAAATCTTACTTTCAATTCCTTCTAGGATGCTTCCAGTTCAAGAGTGTCCGAAAATAACAAATTCTGCTACTATTAGCTTTCAATTCCTTCTAGGATGCTTCATAAAACTCACTTGTCCCGCTTGTCCCGTCTTTCTGACTTTCAATTCCTTCTAGGATGCTTCAGGGTTTTACAATATATTCATGATAACGGCTATATATTGGTGCTTTCAATTCCTTCTAGGATGCTTCAAAAAAACATCATAAAGGTGTAAAAATGAGGGATGTAAAAACTTTCAATTCCTTCTAGGATGCTTCCGCCGTGACAATTATCAAGTTACGTGCGACTTCTACGGTGCCTTTCAATTCCTTCTAGGATGCTTCAGCGAAATTACGGCTGTGACTGGTGCGGAAGGGAAGACTCTTTCAATTCCTTCTAGGATGCTTCGACTGTTGTACGCACCACTGGCCTGGCCGCTATTACTGGCTCTTTCAATTCCTTCTAGGATGCTTCCTATTTGAGATGGTTCCGCTCAGAAGTACTTTTACTTTCTCTTTCAATTCCTTCTAGGATGCTTCTGATGGTGATGGTTTTACCCATCGTTCACACCCAGAAACTCTTTCAATTCCTTCTAGGATGCTTCATCTACCCGCGAAATCCGCGAAATCCGCGACAACTTCTGTCTTTCAATTCCTTCTAGGATGCTTCTTCAATAATAATAGGCAGAACGCAAATAAAAAAGGTAACGGCTTTCAATTCCTTCTAGGATGCTTCGGCCCTAGTTAAGTAATATTATTACAAACTTGAGAAAAATCTTTCAATTCCTTCTAGGATGCTTCATGATCCTATTCATCTGGACCTTCTCAGGGTCCTCTCCCTCTTTCAATTCCTTCTAGGATGCTTCCTTCCAAGTTCTTTCTCCAGTTCCGATATGGCGTCTATTAGCTTTCAATTCCTTCTAGGATGCTTCATATGTTAGGTGAAAGGTGAATGAGTAAAGAGATAAGTACTTTCAATTCCTTCTAGGATGCTTCGGCGAATAACCCCTTCAGGGAAGTCCTGATGATTGTTAACTTTCAATTCCTTCTAGGATGCTTCGAAGAGAAGAAGAAAGGAATGAGCGGAAACCTAATTCTTCTCTTTCAATTCCTTCTAGGATGCTTCCGATTTAACTTATGTTGTCCGTGATATGCTTTTTTTGATTAACTTTCAATTCCTTCTAGGATGCTTCAAAGCGGGAGGTGAAAAAATGGGCCTATTCAATAACAATACTTTCAATTCCTTCTAGGATGCTTCGCGGTTCTCTCGTGTATTCCTTTAATTTCTTCATAACTTTCAATTCCTTCTAGGATGCTTCAATTCTGTAAATGCCACTGTCCACATACCTTAACAAATCGTCTTTCAATTCCTTCTAGGATGCTTCAGATGCGTTGTGTTTAAGTAAAACTGTAAAAAAAGGTATTCCTTTCAATTCCTTCTAGGATGCTTCTTAACGTAAATGTAAATTCGGGCAATGCGGTTTATGGCTTTCAATTCCTTCTAGGATGCTTCAACTATCATTATTCAAAACCCTTGTTATGAATTTTAGGAACTTTCAATTCCTTCTAGGATGCTTCTTAATTTTTTTTTCAAGTTTTACAATTCTCTTTTTCACTTTCAATTCCTTCTAGGATGCTTCCTAAGTAGGAAGATATTGGAGGAGGCCTATAGGTATGCACTTTCAATTCCTTCTAGGATGCTTCCGGAACCGCCACCGCCGCCGCCAGCGGTCAGGATGGTAGTCTTTCAATTCCTTCTAGGATGCTTCGTTTCGCCCCTTGTTTTTATCCTGTCTTCCCAGTTAGGGACTTTCAATTCCTTCTAGGATGCTTCGACATAGTAGACGAGGACGAAGACAACAAGGAAGTGTTAGCTTTCAATTCCTTCTAGGATGCTTCGTGTTGGCAATTTTTAAAACAAGAACCATTATACCAATTCCTTTCAATTCCTTCTAGGATGCTTCCTCGACGGAGAAAGGGTATGGCAAAGTTTCAAGAAAGCTTTCAATTCCTTCTAGGATGCTTCGAATGAGGAGTTAAAGAAGAAGTTGAAGGAACTAGATGACTTTCAATTCCTTCTAGGATGCTTCATCTTAACATAAATTCATTCGACGGAAAAGTACTATTTCTCTTTCAATTCCTTCTAGGATGCTTCATCAGGGCCAAGATATTGGCCCATAAGTCACAATTCTTTCAATTCCTTCTAGGATGCTTCAAAAACGAAAAGGAATACCACGAGTGGCTCTCCCATGCTTTCAATTCCTTCTAGGATGCTTCTTCAGCCCTTCCATGTTGCCGCTACCTGCAGACCTTGAATTCTTTCAATTCCTTCTAGGATGCTTCGGACGGTAAGTTGAGGTTCAACGGCGTTGCCGTGCAACCTTTCAATTCCTTCTAGGATGCTTCCCCCCCCCAAAGGGCACAATGTCCGCAATGCCGAAAGTTACTTTCAATTCCTTCTAGGATGCTTCAGATAGAAGAAAAGCCTCAGGGAGCAAGGCGAAGATCTTTCAATTCCTTCTAGGATGCTTCCAGGGCAAAACCAAAGACGGTAAACCCTTCAGGACCGTGACTTTCAATTCCTTCTAGGATGCTTCATTGGAGGAGGTGAATTATTCCCTTGGGCAGAGAAGCCAAAGCTTTCAATTCCTTCTAGGATGCTTCCTACACTACCTTCTCAACCCTTCCCTTACAATCTAGTCCCTTTCAATTCCTTCTAGGATGCTTCTGCTACAAAAAGAGGAACGGTGCCATCTACTATCTATTCCTCTTTCAATTCCTTCTAGGATGCTTCAACGTAATTGTGTGGACAAGAGGTGCGGGGAAATCTCTTTCAATTCCTTCTAGGATGCTTCGTACTCCTAGAAAACCAGGCAGTTGTAGTCAAAAATTAGCTTTCAATTCCTTCTAGGATGCTTCTTAGAAAAAATTAGCTTAATGTTGTTGTGTTTTTAGGAGCTTTCAATTCCTTCTAGGATGCTTCGTGGCTCCACGGCAGAAGATGCCGTGGAGAAGGCAGCCGACTTTCAATTCCTTCTAGGATGCTTCAACTGCACAAAAGGAAGTCCTTCATGAGAACCGTCATTACCTTTCAATTCCTTCTAGGATGCTTCCTAAGTATCTGTATTTCTCATTGAGTATGTTTTCTATATCTTTCAATTCCTTCTAGGATGCTTCATCAAAAAGCTTAGCAGAAAGCTTAAATAGTAGTTTCTTTCAATTCCTTCTAGGATGCTTCTTTTCTTGCCATCTTGCTCATCCTCCATTCTTCTTATTATCTTTCAATTCCTTCTAGGATGCTTCAACTCCTGGCCGAGGCCCTGGCCCGGGGCTACATTGTAAACTTTCAATTCCTTCTAGGATGCTTCCCCAGCAGTCACTCTGTCCTTCGAGCAAAGAAGGGCAAGTGC
>Ga0208559_100381_pt1 | contig 10910 bp, 15 predicted proteins | sample BED_Mat_host_6_1_FD_187138 | JGI IMG/M metagenome (GOLD analysis project Ga0208559, IMG submission 187138) | Extremophilic microbial mat communities from Yellowstone National Park, USA - BED_Mat_host_6_15 (SPAdes) (version 2) | ecosystem: Environmental > Aquatic > Thermal springs > Hot (42-90C) >...
CATACCAATCATCTACGTGAGAGTTACATATGATATGCTTGCCGTATTTTGTCTTTGTTATTATACAGTTGTCTTCATGATAAATCTCTTTTAATGAAATGACGGGGTTATCTATGTCCGTACCGTAAAGGTATTCCGTCCTTTTATGTATGGGGCAGTAGAACTTGTTAAGTATGCCTATCGACGGGATGGTCTTGCCTTGATAACCCTTTAACGCCTCTTCCGAGTACCCGTGATAAAGGATGAAGTTAAAAACACGAAAATGTATGGGGATGGGGATGGAAGAAAGGGACAATTTGTGTCACCTCACTCGTAATATTTCGAGTAAATTTCGCTTAACTTTTTAAAAAAATAAGCGTCTACTTGCTCCTTTACGTCTTCAGTCAGTACCCCTATCGACTGCTCGATACTTCGATAAACAATCTCCTTAAACGCGTCCGCTATTTCGCGGACGCTTTCGAAAGAAATAGGTTGCCTCCCCTGTGAGAGGTTGTTGAGGATTATTTCGGTTATAAGGGAAAAAATGTTGTCTATTAATTCGGACAGCTTCCCCTCTTCGGGCAGGTTTTTCTCGATCCATAGTATGATATGTGCAACATCCGTCCCCTGGTTCACCATCACTACCACTCATAGGAGGAAGTCGTACCTCCTCTTCTCGGGGTTGTAGAACACGACTATTTCGTCGCCTACCTTGATGGTGTGGTACTTTTTCATTAACCTATAGAATGTCGATTTCGGGTCGAAGGACTGTCTCACCAACAGCTTTACGTTTCTGCCCTCCCTTGTGGTACATTGGAATAGATAAAATATATCGCTACCTCTTCTCTGTATGAACTCTATTGCGTTTTGTGATAAGTTGGCTGGGTCTCTGACAAGCGGTATCAAGTCCGTTAACTTCCCTTTAAGGATCTTCTCTACTACGCAGACCTCTCCCTCTTGGGCGTCTTTTGCAATCTTCTCCAGGTTTAACTCTTTAATCTCCTCCAATGTCGGCATGTTATTCGCCACTGTTTGTGTCATATACCATCACCTTCTTCAGCTGTTTTACGGCTTCTTTGTACTGCTTATTGGTCTCGTTTATTAGTTCTCCTAGTTCCTTCTTGGTCTCTTGGAGTATTTCTATTAACTCGTCAATTTCCTTAATTGACGCTAGAGTTATCCCCCACGCTCCTCTCCCTGTTATCCTCGTTATTGAAAGTGCTACGAACGGTGTCCTCCCCGGGTTAGCCATCAGGCTTACGGTGTACCTGAACTCTTCACCTTCTTTCTTTTTAAGGATTATTTGTTGGGTGACGTTTTCCTTCGTGGCTTTTTGCTTTACTTCTTCCACGAGTTTCGCCCAACCCTTATCGGGCTGGGCTTTCTCCTGGTTGACCACCTTCTCGCACCCCACTATACCCTATATCCAATCCAGTATATAAAGTTTTCTATGATGATTATCATCGAGGGATTGCTCTCATGGTAGTAAATTTTTTAAAAAACAATGTACCTTATATCCGTATGGATAAAATAATTTTGGTAAAAGGTGAAACTGGCTCGGGAAAGACCGAGCTGGTTATAAATAAGGCGGGGGAGTATGTTGCGAACTACCACAGGGTCTTCCACGTCGTACCCCTTAATTCACTGAAGTTCAACGTTTACAGTAGGTATAGGGCGAGGTACGGTGATAAAGTGTCGCCGAGCTACAGACACGACGCTAAGATTTACGTGTTAACCTATCACGAGTATGCCCAAGCCTTAACTACGGGGCTTAACACCTACTACGACGTCATCGCCTTCGACGAGTTCCACGTGGTCGCTGAGGACATTTTTAGACCGGTCGTTTACGCTTCACTTGTTAATACGAAGCAGTTCTACCACCTGTATTTCATCAGTGCGACGCCTGTAGACCTCCCCTTTATCAAGTTCGACGAGGTCATAGAGTTATCGGGCAGGAAGAGCCAGTACCGTGTGTTCAAGATCGAGAAGGACGACTATACGGACGTCGTGCTGAACGAGTACCGGCAGGGTAACAGGGGTTTCGTCTACGTCGGGGGCGTCGAGAGTACCAAAAAAGTGGCTACCGAGATTGCTGATAAATTACCTAATATATATAATGAAGAATTTGACACTGACGACAGGCTCCTCGGGAACTTGCTGAAGAAGGGTATAGCGTTTATCAACAGTTCTATGTCGCATGACGACAGGAAGTTGGTCAACGACCTGCTTAACGACGGTACGGTGAAGTTGCTGACCGTTACCAGTGCCATAGTTTACGGCGTGGACTTCGACTTCGATTACGGTGTGTTCATTACACCCGTATATCTCAACAAGCTTCGTGCTAAGCAGTTCTTCGGCAGGGTCGGACGTAGGAAGGAGGGCAGGGTTTACGTCACTTTCTACCCCGATATGTTGCCCGGCGGTGTGGACGTGAAAATCGGGGACGAGGACAGGGACTTCGCGGAACTGATAGCACTCAACGTGGACTACATCTGTCGTAAGTACGGGATATGCGACGGCGGTACGGTGAAGACCATCGCATATAACCTCGTGCCCCCTTCACTTGCCAAAAGGGTTATCGACAGCGGTATACATAATTTTGAAGACGTCAAATATATGGAGTGCGTGACGGTTTCCCTTTATAAACAGTCTTTGGTCGCCGATAAGGTCTGTGCCGAGGAGTTCGGGCTTTTTGCCGATGCCGATATTATGTCGGCTCTCGACAGCTGGGTGAACCTGAAGGGTACCATGAACCCGAGGCTTGTCGACGAGCTGAGCTACCTTGCTCACATCGTGGGCGTGCTGAAGAACCCGAGGTTTGAGGACTTCAGTATAGCGGTGAAGTTCGGCGTTCCTTACGATAGCCTGAAGGAGCTGGTACCGCTGATGGATCTGCCGTACATCGGGAGGTATCGTGCGTACCAGCTGTACAAGGAGGGCGTGACACTTGAGAATTTGTGTGAGAAGAGGGAGAAAGTAGTGAAAATATTAGGTGGCTGGGGTAAGAAAATATTGAAGGTGGTGTGTAATGGAAATTGAAGAACTCAAGGAGCTTGTAGACAGGGAAATGAAGAAAGAACATAAAGTGGAAGTCGATGTGACGAGAGCCGTTACCTGTATGGAGATGCAGATGGTTGAGAGTTACGCGTTAACGGTGGGGAGGCAGAGGCACGAGGCAGTCCAGAAGATGTTTATGCCCGGGATGTACCCTGAAGTACCTGTAGCGTTAGTTTATGACGGCGTGTTGATAAAGGGTAGGGTGGACTTACTGGACTTGAAGAATTTAATGGTGTGGGAGATAAAGCCGATGGGTATGAAGCCCGAATATTACAGACAGCTCAGCCTTTATGTTGCTATGTTGAGGAAGCTTACCGGTCTATATTTCTGGGGCGGTTTCATATTTTACAGCAAGGAGAAGGCTTACCAGGAGTACAGCACCGCCCTCGATATAACAATCCTCGACCAGGTGGTAGAGAACGTTAAGGCGGGGAAGAAGAGGATAGCGGGTGCTTATTGCGAGCTCTGCGGACTCGATAAGAAATGCGACAAGCCTTACAGGTGGAACAACAGACTTGACGTGCGTGTTATCGACGAGGTCAAGCTTATATAACCCGTTTGTTGAAAGAAAACATGGTGGTGGGGCTGTGTTAAGAGTTACCCGTTTGCAAAACTCCAGTAGGATATACCTCCCCGTGAAGGTTTTTTCCGAGTTCACGGGTATCGAAAGAGGTGAGTATTATAGTAAAGCCCGCCTGAGGTTGACGTGCTATGAGGACGGGCTTGCTGTAGAGATAAGTGAGGACGGTGAGGGTGCACCCGTTACAGTTCACGCGAAGAAGTTGAAGACCGGCGGGTACATAAGGTATGTGACTATCCCGGTAGTCCTTTATAAGATGTTAGGGAATAGGTTGTACGTCCCGGTCGAGGTGCATAAGGGTTATATGTTGCTCAAAGTTTTATAATTCCTTTTTTTATATATGTTAGACATGGAGGTACAAAAACCCGATTTCAAGTTCTACAAATGCAGAGAAGACGATATATGGCACGAGAAACTCCTTCTGAAAAAGTTAGCGAAAATGGGTGAGATAGAGTGGCGATAACGTTTGAAAAGTTGCCGGAGCCCATTAACATAACCGACCCGGTAAAGGCGACTTTTACCGAATACCGCGTCTACCGAGATATAGTGTTACATATAGCCGACAGCACGATAAGTTCTATTTATGAAAGTGGTGTTACTCCCGAGACTTTTGTCTTAAGGGAAATATTGCAGAACGCTATAGATAGTGAAATTTCCAAAACCGGTGACTTCCTGGGGGCTTATAGACGTGTGAAGTCGCAGAAGATAGGGAATTGGAACTTAGTGGAAAGTGAAGGTACGCTTGATGAGGACATATTTTTATTTGGTTACTCGACCAAGGAGCAGGAGGAGGGAAAGCCCTGTCGACTTATAGGTAGGTTCGGTGTCGGTCTGAAGGAGAGTATCTTTGTATTACTGTATGATGGTAAACATATGTATATGGCGTTTAATGGTCATATCTACGGTTTCGGGTATTATTATAACGGAAAAGTATATTACGACCTTGATTTAGATACCATTAAGGCTAACGCTAGGTACATAAACCCCGTTATCCTCAGGGGTGAATATAACGTCAAGGGCAAAGTCCTCGTTTATGTGCCTGCGAGCGTAGAGAGTGTAATGCCCCTGTTGTACCCGTATGAGAAGCCATACCACGTGAGCAATAAAGAAAAGGGTCTTGTTTACCATAACGGTTTATATAGCGGGGAATGGGTCGTCCCGCTCGATGTTAATGTGTGTAACGTTACTACCAACCAGTACCGCACAGTTGCTTATATCACTGCTGAATTTATACATGCAATGGAGATGATAGTAGACGACGAGATGCCTGAGGCGTTTAAGGACATATTGCTCAGGTATGTCGTCAAAGAGGGGAGGCTCTTGAGGATTAAAATCCCTACTGCGTTTGAGTTATTTTTCAACCTTGCCGGAGAGAAACTAAGTAAGGTGCTACAAAAGGCGTTAAATATGGCTGTAGAAGAGGTAGCGAAAATGATGGGGGAGAAATTCATAATAGTCGACAGGTATACTAAATTCCCTTCGAATGAAATAATGGCGATAGCCCTACCCGATATAATCGACAGTTATATTAATGGTGTTAGGTCATATCTCGCTAAAAAGGGATATAAGGTGTATTCGTATGCCGAGGCTGTTAGCGGTAAACTCCATGAATTGTTTAATACAGTTATCGAACCTGAAGTACCGGAGAAGGTAAGGGCGTTAATAAAGTTAGGCGAATGGTTGTACAGTATCGGGGTCGAGTTAATGGATATGTATAATATACCCGGGGCGTTAGAAAGGATGATGAAAATCGGGACTGTGAATTTTAAGTTGTTAGACCCGATCCCTGGTATTTTTAATATAGACGTGAGAGTTGTAAAGCCCGAATATAACGGTCTGCTTACGGACGCCGTCGGTATAACGATTACAATTAATGATAAACCTATAATATTATTAAGGAACTTGCCGGAAGATCAGTGGTTGTTATATGTCGGTATAATGCTCCACGAGCTCAATCATATTTATTCGGACTTCGAGCATGGGACTTTTCAGTGGGAGAACATTTATAACGTACTCTACATGATTGACGTACTAGCTCCTAGTGCTACACCTTATATCATTAACCTCATAAGGCTCGCCGTACATAACCCCAAACTGTTCCTGGAGGTTAACGATATAACGCATTTGCCCTCTCATGTGTTACCGATACCTTTAATAGTGAACGGGGAATGCCCTGGTTATATAGATGAAAGGGGTGTCGTATGTCAGGCGTCATCTCCTATTAAGTTAAAACTTGTGAATCACAAGGGTTCATTAGTTTTGGAGGAGGTGGTGGGATGATGTTGTTCTCGAACCCCGTATACTACCTCCTGGCATATGCAAGGTGCAACGGCATTAAGTACCAGGTAAAAGGTTACAGGCTCATAATATACCACGTCTTCGACCCCAGCAGTGAGGTATTCAAAATGGCACGTCGCGGGCTTTATGGAGCACTTTATATGGACAATAAGAAGTACGAGCCGTATTATTCGAAAACGGTATACGGCTATAAGGGTATTACCGTGGTAGACCTGCCGAGCTTTGACATGAGGTGGGACGACGTGTTGTATAGCGAGAAGAAGAGGGACAACCACACCTGGGTATGCGGTGTGCAGGCTAGCCCGTACTACGACACTGCGGGCGGTCTGGTAATAGACGAGCTGGTGACCGAGGAGGAGTTGGAGAGGATATTGGAAAGGGAAGGCAAGCCGGTCTGCAAAGAGGTCGAGCCCGGTATCTTCTACTGTGATTATGCCTACGTAAATATGATACATAAATTTAATTGTGAAGACGTGACTGTTATCCCCTATTCGCAGTACAAGCTCGCCTCTTCACTGCCGAAGCCCGTATACGTAGTGCCTGATCCTTCACTGTTCTGCAAACAGCCCTACCCTCCGCGACTGAGTACTAACGAGTTCCTCGGACTATTGGAGTTGATATGGGACAACTTCAGCGGTGGCGGTGTCCCGGTAAAGTTCGTGGAGGGTAGCGGGGTCATACGTTGCAGTGCGAGGAAGCTGTTTGACAGTTATTTCGCCGTCTTTTATGACAAAAACTGTAACTTAGGTGAGTTGATAAGTAACGTTATAAATAATGTAGCCGGTGCCCTCGGACATATACTTACCCCTAAAGTTAAGTCCTATATAGGTGATACGGCTAAAGCCCTCAACATACGCGTCTCCGAGTTTACTGAGGGACAGGTGAGGTCATTGGAGGACGCACTGCTGGACGCTATGGGCAGAAACGTATATTACCTCAGGATACCACTTTGTAAAAAGTATGAGTACTCTAAGTACAAAATCGCCTGTTCCGAGTCATAAACTCTTTTTTTCCTCCCTCTCCGAGAAGTCGAGCTATTATTACGTCCTTTCTCGCCTTACGCGTTACCTCAAAGACGTTTATGGTATAGACGCCGTCCTCCGCACCGACGTTATGGCTGACGTCTTCCTCACCGACGCCGTCATTATGTCGCAGAACTGGCTCCACCCCTGGAAGAGTTTATGGTGGGTAGACACGCCCGTGTACAGGGTTGAGGGCAATTATTTCCTCATGCGAAATAACAAGATCGTCATGGTGACGAGCAACTGGGTGAGGGACGTGTTGAGGAGGAGCTTTAACGTAGACCCACCCGTCAGGTATTTGCCGGTTTTCGGGTGCTACAAAGCCCTGTACGACTTCCACCGCAAGTCCGGGTTCGTGACGATCGGGAACAACTTAGGTGTGGACAGGAAGAACATCTACTTCCTCCATAAGTGGTTCACCGACCGGAATATACGTAACTACCTCAAGATAGTCAGCAACGAACCCGTAGCGGACATAAGGAGCAACTACAACATGAAGGACGAGGACAAATACGACCTTTTAGGTAGGTCGTTATTTTACGTCGCCGTCAGCAGGGCTGAGGGCTTCGGCTTGCCCCCGCTGGAGGCGTTGAGTTGCGGTACCCCCGTGATCTATTTGAACGCCCATACCTTCCGTGAGTTGCTGAGTGATAAGGTCGGTATACCCGTGGAGGTAGGTGACGAGTACGACATAGATATAAGGGTGGACGGTGTGCCTTTACACTACCGCTTCTACGAGCCCGACCCCAAGGAGTTCGCTTATGCGATAGAGACCGTGAAGACGATAAACCGTGAGCTTTACGAGGAGATGGTGGCGAAGGGGTTAGAATACGTGGAGGAGAGGTTCGGGTATAAGAAAATAGTCGACAGTTTGGTGGATATATTCCTTAACTTTTAGCGGAGTACGTACAGGAATATGCTTAACAGCATACCGAGTGTTATGAACGTCCCTAATAACTGCCCGAGGGGCTCGGATACCGACATTAACGCGTCTGCTACGGCTTCAAGTGCATAAGCGAGAAGTATAAAAAGGAAAAAAATAATTTATAGCTTTACGGGCTTTCAGAGGAAGCTGGTGAAGAAGCTCTTTATACCGGATATTAGTCCTCCTACTCCGCCTCTCCCTCTGAAGACGTAGTATATTATCGCTATTAGGCTACCGAATACTGCTAATACACCTACAAGATAACCGATGGGTTGGGCTAACGACGCTAATGTGTTGCCGATGGCGTTTACTGCGTTGGCGAATACGTCGACTAATGCTACGAATAGGTTTTGTAGACCGTTTACCATGTTTTGAATTGCGGAACTTATAGCTGACATGCCTCCCACCGCGTACAGATCCATTTTTTGTTATGTATATGATACACGTCATCTGAAATAAATACTACATGCAACAAACTTAGTGAGTTTTTTATATACCCGTTTTAATTATGATGTATATGGGTGAGGAGGAATTACTTCAGTTAGCCCTGGAGAAGGTAAAAGCGGAAATGAAGAAAAGGATAAGGGAGTTAAAGAGGCAGGGAGTGGAGGCGGGGTACAAGGAGGAAGGCGATCGAGTAGCGATAGCGATAAACTTGAGGAGCTTATACAACAAGATGAGGGAGAGGGCGAAGCTGATTTTGATTCAGAAAATGCAACCGGTGCAACAGAGGATAAAGTTCAAGACAGTACAGGTGGGCAACGAGAAAATAGAGATAGCGACGGTGACGATATTGGCACCGGACAAGGACAGCCCGGAGGTGAAAGAGGCGATAACGAAATTGGAGCAGTTGAAATCCCAGCACCCGGTGGATTACCAGCTCAAGGACGGAAAGTTGACAATGATAGTAGTATTGACAGAGTATTACAAAAAGTACTTGAATCAAATAATAGACCAGTTAGTGGAAACGAAGAACGAGATCAACGCTTACATACAGATGGCGTCGTCCAAAATGCCGGATCTGGGGCAGTTGGAAGTACAAATGGAGTTACAAACAATGGGAGATTATCTGGTAGCGGTGTTGCGTCCTACGAGGAAAACCTCAAACGTTTAGCACAGATGACTTCTTCTTCCGTGAAGCCCGGTGACGAGCTCATACAGAGGTTGTTGAACATGAGCGAATACGACCTGAAGAGGGTGTTCAAGATGATACCGATAGACAAGAGGCTTATGTTGGCTCTCGACACTATACAGGAATACCAGAACCTGCGGAGCAAGTTCGATAATCTATTTAACGCTTTCGCCATGAACTCACCGAAGGTCAAGGAAGTAATGGAGAGTGCTAAGAAGAACAGGAAACCGCTCGACAGGTTAGCGGACATGTTTATGGACTTAATGGAGACGATGTTAAAGAGTAAGGCTATGACGCTGACGGACGAAGACAGGGAGAAGCTCAGGGAGAAAGTGAGGGAGATGATCGAGAGTGAAGAATGACGTATTCGTAAACATCCACCTCTCTCCTTATCACAAGATGATAATGCAGGAGATGGCGACACGCTTCGGTTATAACAGCATCTCTGCTTTCGCGAGGGACGTCATATTGGGTACGAAGGTGGTGGAGGACGGGGTCGCACTCAGCACCAGGCTTGCCACGATAGTGATAGACCGCGGGACGTTCGACCTAATAAAAGCGAAAGCGGACGCGGAAAAAATACCCGTGAAGGAATATATTTTAAAAAAAATTTTTTCTTAAGCTGTTGCCTTACTTTTTTCTGTTAGCTTATAAGGCAAGATGTAGTTGGACGTTACTCTCTTCAAGTTCTTCGCTAACTCTAATAACTCGTCCAACCAGTCTGGTTTTAACATAGCGGTCTCGTACTTAGCCTTTAACGCCTTTAACCTGATCTCTAGTGCTTGACCTCCTTGCACTTCATCGATAACCCTTAACGCTTCGAGTAAGAAGTTCCTGTAGGCTACCCTCATGTTACCTATAACTCCTTTCTCGTTTGCCCACGCTGTATATACGTCACTGATGGTACTTAACATTGTAGATAAATTCTGGACTTGTACCGCCATTGATTTAGTGGCTGTGGCGTATGCTATGTTCATTGTTTCTGCTTTATCTACGTAGTTCTGAGCCATTTCTTGTGAAGTCCACCCGGTTCTCCTGTGAGGCATTCACTCCCACCCCTTTTACTTAGCCATTAATACTTCTTCCGGTGTCTTGGCTTTAAGTATATCGGTTAAGGAGACGGTGTAGCCGGTGCTGGCTGAAGCTACGGACAACTTAGTTAGCGGGTTCGCTACAGTAGCCTCACATATGCCGTCATGTTCGGTGAACGTTAAGGGGTCGTTAATGACACCGCTGAGCTTCTTCAACAACCCGTTGATGATCTCGCCTATCTCGGAGCACGTAAGTGTTGTGGTGTGCATTAAGTCGGTGGCTTTGAGTGTGGCTATCTGTGCTACCCTACCTGTCAAAGCATATGAATTAAGACCTTCATTACTCGCCTTCAGGTATGCCATAGCTACACCTAGGAATTCGACGGATAGTTGTGCGATGACGGGCTTCTTCATCGCCTCGCTTACTTCGTTGAGGTAGTCCCTGACGGTCTGTTGTACTTGTTTCAATATGGTAAAGCCGTTAACGGCTCTCTGGTTCCTCCTGGGGGCAGATTGTTCGTATGCCTTAGCCATCTTCTCCAGCTGTGCTTGGTAGTGTATTACTGAGAGTGTAGGGTCGTGTACAGACCTCCTCTTCTTCGCCACTTTAGGTCAAACATATATTTACCTTTTTATTTATTATAAACTGTGATAAAACGTGGAGGAGAAGTTGTCGTTCCCTTCATCAAGATTGTCACAGTTCGACTATGTAGCTATGAACGCGTATTGGCTGAACGTACGGCTTAAGTATTTTACCGACCCAATGCTTTACGCCGTTGCTACCGGCATATGGGTAATCAATCTTATGGACGATGTCGACATTGCGGAGACGGGCACTCAAAAGGACTTCGAATACGGGCTTATCTACGTCTATAGTAATTCGAGG
>Ga0208559_100384_pt1 | contig 10865 bp, 13 predicted proteins | sample BED_Mat_host_6_1_FD_187138 | JGI IMG/M metagenome (GOLD analysis project Ga0208559, IMG submission 187138) | Extremophilic microbial mat communities from Yellowstone National Park, USA - BED_Mat_host_6_15 (SPAdes) (version 2) | ecosystem: Environmental > Aquatic > Thermal springs > Hot (42-90C) >...
TCTTTTGTGGCTGAGAATTTGAAGGCATTATCCCGTTAGGGGGATAAGCTCTAACTCTTAACCAATAAACTGTCATACCATTTGGGGCATAACTTGCCTCATTATTTCCTACCATAATTTCAAAAGGTAAGGATGCGGTGTTTGATGCTCCAGTTATATATCCAGTACTAGTTTGATAATTTTGATAAGTATAATATGCTGAAGAAGTATAGATATGTGTCCAAACTGATGCTGGAAATAAATTGTTAGAAGGTGTGGAAAGTGTTCCATATGTAACGCTTCCGCCTTGACTTGTTTCTGGTCGTGCATTATTTCCGTATTCAAAATTTATAAGAGTGTATGTTCCTCCATTAGCCGGAAATCCATAACTACTAGATAAATAATTACTAAATCCTACCATATTCCAACCCCAAGAATCTCCAGCCGGACTAGTTGATTGAGTTCCATAATAATCAATTACTATTGGAGGAGGATAGAAATTTACAGTTGCAATACCGTTTTCTCCTCCAGATGTTAAAGTTCCGCCTTTTATTGTCACGCCATTATTGAATGTTACAGTTCCGACACTTTGATATACATTTATTCCATTTGGTACAGATGTACCCACAAAATTCCAATAATCTGTAAATACATTTTCTCCATTATCATATTGTGCATATATAGAGGTTAAAGTTGGAGACATCCCAGTATAAGGATATTGAATTGAATTTCTTACAAACATATAAATAGTAATTGATGAATTAGCGGGAATTGAAATTGGTAACAAAACCCAAATATAGACACTTGATAAATTAGAATTATAACTTTCAATCCATGTATAAAGTGGAGTATTACAATTAACATCTAAACAAAATTGTAAATTTAACAATTGACTAGAACTTGATAATATAGATGATAAATTTAAAATTAATAATTGTTGAAATGGTGAAGATGTCGGATTATTCTGTGAATTTGTTATCGTAATTGTATAAAAAATAGTCGGAATTCCAGTAAATTCAATTTCTTCAGATAATAAAGTAGGAGTTTGTACAGTTAATTGAATTTCACTAGGAGAACTTGCGGTTATTTTTAAGCAATTTTTAGGCATTAAATAAATTGAATTGTTTATTTGAACTGGAGAATTCCCTAAATTTTGTATTATTATTTCTCTCCAAGTTTGTAAATATGATGGGTCAAGATATTTTTCAATAAGTTGTTGAACAGTTGTCGTTCCAGAAAATGTAAATTGAGTTCCAGCAATTTGACTTGGGGTTACAATTTTTGAAATTAGTTTAGGAATTAATAATTGTAATTGTTTAGTAATTTGTGGTAAATTTATTTGAAAAATTGGAGTTTGTAGTATAATATTTTCTAATTCTATAGAAGGTTTATTTGACATACTTTGAAATGGTTGTTGATTTCCTTCTCCGAAAGTATAAGCCTGAGGTTGTGATAAATTATGAAGAACGTTATAACCCATGACTTTCAAAGCCGAAACATATAAATATTTTGCAATTACTTCATCTAGATTTTGGAAATTTCCGTTTTGATAATATTGAAGAAGTTTTGCTGAACCGTATTGATTAATAAAGAGTAGATTTTTTACAAAGTTATTCCAGTCTTGCAGAGTAAGATATTCTAATGGAAGCTTGAATTTTGTCGGATATGGTGTAGGCATTAATTATAATTTAAAAAATGACACAAATAAAATGACATAACTAATATATCATATTATGTATATTATGTGATGTTGTTGTTCTTGACCTTTTACGATAAATCAAAAGCAACACAATATTCCTTATATTATTAATATGACATATTGGTTACGTTATCAATTTTTAAAATTTGTAATATATTCTACAATTTTTATGATGTCAAGATGTGTATCTTTTTGAATTTGTAATATGTAATTATCATCATGCAAAATCTGTAATATTTTGTCTTTATTCTGGAGGAAGAAGTTGTAAAGTTCTGGGTGATTTATATACCAATCATTTTTTCCATTTTTCAAATCATTATCAATTTCTCCAAGTAAAAACGCTAATTGTCTAGTATCAATTTCTTTTCTAACTGGTTTAAATATTACACCAAGTACAGAGAAATAAGGTTTGTATTTGAAAAGACACATGTTAAAGTTTCTACCTTCTTCACATTTTGTAGATAATGGATTATATATTTTAGCCATTAAACCCTCTAATTTTTCTCTAGTTATAATGTCAATTAAATCGTCTAGTTCAAGATAAAATTCCGGAAACCAATTCCAAATTCTACTATCAATTTTCAAAGGATGTATATATTTTCCAAGCTCTTTGTCAAAGACATCATACACGATAAATTGTGGAATTTCGTTTGTATGGATTTGTAATGCTGACGTCTTTTTATGTACAAGTTCGCCATGAATTATATAATTGTCATGCTCTTTAATATAATTTATAATTTCCTCAATATTCGGAACTTTCATGAAAAGTTCTTGAAAAGTTTTGTCATGTGGGATGTCTTTCCTAGTATGTATTTTCAATTGTTGTTCATATTTCAGACAGACATGTGTTCCATCATATTTTATTTGATAAAAAACGTTTTCTTCTAGATTTTTTAAATCTGAATAACTTATACTTTCAGCCTCGTAGTGGCATGGATTTATGTTCATGGAATATAATTTATTAACTGGACAAATTTGAGCGTAATTGCCAATTTAATAAGATTAACTGGATTTCGTCATTTGTTAATCCATATTTCTGTAGTTGTTGTAGATAAGATTGAGCGGTTCCAAAGTCAATTTTACCTTTTTCGATTAATAAACTAATTGTTGATATTATTTCACTTACATATGACCTAACTCTTCTATTTCTAGCATATTCCAGATAAGTATTTTGTAAATCTGACGAAATTTGGAATTCTGAGAATACTTTTTGTAAAAGTTGAGTTGGGTTTGATACATATTCAGCAACGGAAAGTGCTTTAGATGGAGTCAAATAAAGTTCTTGATATCCCATTATCAATTTCTTTATCTGTGCTGAAAGTTTTAGAACTCCTAAAAATACATCATTTATTCCATATTGTTTCAACAGATTTTCTAATTGTGAATTTTGTACTCCATAAATCAAAGTATCTATATATTCAGTCTTAAGTGTATGTACATAAACACCAATTAATTCGTGTTGATAAACATCTAAATATAGATTTATAAATTCTGAAGGTATAAAAGACAATTCTACAAGTTTCTGAATTGGATAATTGTACTTAAACGCTTTCTCGATTTCCTCAATTTTCGGTAAATATGTTTCCCAAATTCTTAAACCAAAACTTGAGGCATATTGGTCCAGAAGAATCTTTATTTGGTCATCTGGGATTCCTAATTGTCTTAACTGTTGTTCAGCATTTCCTAAGTTTACTGGAATTTTCCCGACTTTGTATATCTGACCTTCTATAATGTTTCTAATAATTGTACGAATGTCGTAAAATGTTGGTATATAAGTTTGTACAAACAAATTCGCTATATTCTTTTCCATTCCTAATTTTTCAAGTTCTTTAACGGCATTATCAGGCTTAATTTCTAAATCTCTTAATGAAGACTTTATGTATTCTAGTAATATTTCAAGTTGATAAATTTGAACATCTGGATTAATTTCATATTCCACAATTTCTTTTGGTAAACCTTTAATATTTCCAATTATTCCATGTCTTGCTAAAGTTCTATAATAACTGATAATTTTTGGAAATACATACTCAAAATAGAACTTTTGACTATATAAATCAATAGCTGTTTTGTCTTTCAAAATCTTCGATAATTCTCCAGTTAATTGATTTTGGTCATAATATAAATTCCTAGCTAAAGTTTCTATATAAGATAATTGTAATTTAGTAATTGGTATATTATAATCTTCTTGTATTATTTCATTTACAAGATAATCGTTAATTTTCAATTTTCTTAACTCAGAATCCACAGTTTTAGAATCTATTAGGAAGTTTCTCAATTGTTCTTTTATAATTGATAATGTGGAAGATATTGCAATTTCTTGGTTTACATAACTGGAAAATATGTCTTCAAATTCTTTAATTACTCCTAATGAATGTAATTGTTTCTTAATTTCATCAGATGATAAATATCCTTTTCTAGCTAAATTTTCAATCTGTGAAATTTGATATTTTATTAATGGAATTGTTTGATATTCCAATATTAACGTTGAAATTATGGAAGAATCAAATCCGAGACTCTTTAAATCTTTTTCAGCATTTCCTGAATTAACAACAAAATTCTCTAGTTTAAGTTGATATTCTTTTAGGAGATATTGTAATCTAACACGCTGAAGTTCAAAATTAAGAATTTCAAGAGCCACTTGTTCATTAAAATTGTTATCTTTCAAGGTTTTCTTTACTTGATTTTCGTTAAAAATTCCTAATCTAGTAATTTGTTCCAATTGGCTTAAGATAAGTTGATTAGTATAAACTAATTGAGATTGGGTAATCATCACGTTAAAAACATCTTGAACTTCTTTAGGATAATTTAACTCCTTAAATATTGTATTAATTGTAGATTCTAGATATTTTAAATCTATATACGGTCTTCCGTAATCTGATAAAGCTCTACTTAAGAGACTACGTAAAAATTGTCTAACAATTCTTTGTACTGAATAATCATATTCAAGTTTAAAATATTTCAAAAATAAATCTTTTCCAGACAAATTGACATTTTGTATTATTTCTTGATATGCATCTTCTGGAGAAATTACAAATTGTCTAATTCCTTGTTCAACAGCCCTTTGTAGAAGTCTTGCCGTCTCATTTTGATACATTAATTTAGCAGTTTTCGGAGTTATCAAGTTATTATATGCATATTGTGAAACTGAAGAAATATCTAAAATTCCATATTGAGAAGCTAGAATTACATCACGTATTTGTACAGACCTAAACAATGGATTTTTAGGTGCAAAATCATCAATTGGTGGAGACAAATAAGCATCAGTAAACCATTCCGGATATCCGGTAAGTAGAATTGTTTCCTTTAAATGGTCTTTAATTTCCTCAAAACTTCTTACAGCTACCCATCTTGCAATTAAATAGAATGGCGGGTCAGCAAACGGAAGGTCCCCAAGACCAATTTGATTAAATATTTCTCTAGCTGAAATCTTGAAATCTGAAATAAATGGTTCTTTAATAAATTCTTTCAAAGTTGTTTGAGCTTCCTCTCTTACTTCATTTAGAAAATCTACAGCAGTTTCAGCGAAAGCTTTAATAATTTCGCCAAATTTAATCGGGACTTTCCCACCTAATCCGATTGGTGATAGGTCTATTTCAACTTCCGGCAAAATTTCAGCTAATTTATCAACTATAACTGGTAAAAACTTACCGAGTATAATTGGTGTAGTAAATGGTGTAATAAATTGAGCAATTTGAGAAATTCCACTAGCTATATGGCTCATATTCTGTCCAAAACCAACAAGAAAATCTACAGTAATATCAGATAATACACTTGAAAATGCATTAACTACATTAGAGAAAAATCCGTAAGCATCATTTATGAATTGTGAGGCTACATTTGATAGGTCTTGAAATACATTTACAATTTGTCCTTCAAGCCATGATAAAAATCCAGAAACTACTGGAATTGCAGTTTGTACAAAGTTTTGTAAAATAGTCAAGAAATTGTTAGCAATTTTTTGCATAAATGTTGGAATATCAGAAATTGCATTACCTATGAAACTTGTAATATTTTCAATATCTTTAACTACAGAATTAAAAAAGTTTGTAAAGTCAGAAGCTAAAAAATTTGTAAAATTTTCAAGAGCCGATAGTTCATCTGAAAAAAATGTCCCTAAACTTCCTAAATCCAATATGAAACTCATATTATTATAATATGTATAATGTTATTATTTATTTTTTCATGACAAAGAAAAGAAATTGAAATGTCAAAAAATACAAAATTAAAAGTTCTTTCAATTTTTCATATGATATTTTTTCTCAGTTTCGAGTTACAAAATTGTAATGGTCATTTTATAAATCAACTTTTAAACTTTTACCAAAATATTTTTAAACCCTTATCTCTCGTGATTTTTAATTTTTTGCCCTTAAATTTACGTAAAATAACGACGTGACGGCATTTAAAAAGAAAAAAATTTTAGGTCAAAAGATATAACCCGTGAAACATGTCTCTGAATTCCGAAATAAATCCAAATAGTTTCACGGTGTGAGACAAATTTGGAATTTCTTAATTTCAGAATTAAAGCCGAACAAACTGGAAACTTAATTCCAAATATAAAAAATTTGAATTTGTTTCCATCCCAAATCTGTTATCTCTTTAACTTGAAATTTTTCCAAAATGACTTGTCATTTGATAATTTAATTCGAAATAGAAAAAAATTGAATTTATTGAAATTTAAAAAATATTATCTCTTTAAGTTTAAAAAAATTGAAATTTAGGATTTATTTTCAATTATGGTTCTTTTTTCATATTATATAAATCTTTTAGAACTTCTATGAATTTTTCTAGAGTCTCATTATCATCAATAATCGCTCCTAAAACGTAAGCTACATAGACAATAAAAGAAAGCGGTTCTATTTTTCCATCTGGATATTTCTCTAGTACTTTATACACTTCATAATATAAATATTCAACTTCTTTTTCTATTCTTTGCATCTTTTTATTACTGAGGTCAAATGTTAGTTTTATATAGTTTAAATATGCTTTTAATCCTTCTTTATCTTCATTCATTTTTCTCTTCCTCTGTTTTTACTTGTAATTTTCTCATTTCCTTTACAACTTTCACAACTTCTAACGCTTTTTGAAATACTTCAGATTTTCTAACATGTTCATCATCACATGTCGCTAATGCCATAGTTAAATCATCTAAAGCTAGATATAACTTAGCTATAGTTTCTGAATTCAAATTTGACTTTCTTTTGTTTTCTGACATCTTGAGTTAAATTGTATATTATGACATTTTTATGTTTTTTATAATGAACAATTATTAGAGGCTGACAGTTACAGAAATTGAACATCTCACAAAATTCGAATAATTTTTCTATCTGAAAATTGTCTACAATAACGAAATCTTTAGACGTAGATTTTACTTCTATTGGATAAATTGTATTGTTCTTTGTGGCTATAATATCTGGTATAGCTTGTTTTCCAGTTCCAGAAACCGGCATTCTTATTGCATTATAACCATTTTTATCTAAAAACTCAAGTGTTTTATATTCATAATATTTCCCAGATTGCCTAATATTCATCAAATTAAATTTAGAAATTATGACATTTAAATGTTTAAATATGTCAGATTAGAATTTTTTAAATCGATAGTTATGAATCCAGTTTTGGAAAAAATAATAGAAATTGCATCAAATGAAGTAAAATTAGATAAAGAAAATATAGAAAAGTTAAAAAAAGAAGTTAGTTATTTAGAAAATGCAATTTTAGATGTATTTACAAGTTATCCAGACGGGAAAATTGATAAAGCCTCAGCTCTTTTGTATTTTGCATATTTTCTAGGAATGGAAATTGAAGATGAGAAAGAACTTTCATTCTTTATGTCAATTTTTAAAGCAATATATGATAGTAAAAAAAATCAAGAAGAAATGTTATAATTTTCTATTTTTTCAAACATAATTTATATTTTCCATTTTTGTAAACGATTATATAATTTGCATTTTTTATATAACGTTTGAATTCATCTTCACTTAATGTCAATCTTTTTATATAATCATCTTTTATCTCATTCCATGTTTTATCGCTCACATTTACAACTAATTCATTTACAATTTCATAGTCTGACATAACACTTATAATATCATCATATAAATCTCTATTTCCTTCTTTTATACATTCTATGTCTTCAATTTCTTTATCTATAATTATAACAGTTGTCATTTTAGCCACTTCACAAAAATTGGATGACCAGTTCTATTAGTTTTCCCTACTTCTTGAAATCCAGCTTTTTTGTATAAAGCATTTGAATGGTCTGGAAATCCAAGAGTCCATAATACTTCAAATCCATCATTTCTCAATTTTTGTGATAAATCAATTAGAAAGTTTACGGCATAATCTCCTGGAGCTGTTTTTGTAACTCTTCTAATAAAATAACTTCTGTCAGATGGAATATTGTAATGTTGAGCTATATAACGGAATGGAGTGTTATCGTGAAGCCAAGCTACAGCTACTATAAAATCTTGTTCACCGTCATTAGCAATATACATAAAATATCTAGAATTCTTTCCAGCTCCACCACCCATGGGCATATGTTGAGAATGATAATAGTCGATTAACATTCTCACAAATTTTATCATTTCTTTGTTTTCAGCTTCTTCTATTCTAAATTTAAGTTCCATATATTTTCAAAACAAATTATGACAAATATATACTTATTGTTTTGAATATGATAACGTCAAATTGTAAAGCTAATATACATAATATTGTATATTAGAATTGTGTTTTTATTTTAACAATTACAAATATTTCAATTATGGGAAAGAGAAAAAGTAATAGAAATATTGCACAAATGAAATATAAACTTTATCAAAAAGTACTTAACAGACAATCATTCCCAGCATTTTCTGTAATGTTTAACGCTGGAGTTGAATCTGTTCTTCCAACTCCTCTCGAGAATATTCAAGTTCCCCCTGGCATAAATACGAATTATGGAATTGCATATGCCTCAATTATTTCAGCTTTACTTTCGGCTTTGAACAATCTAGCAATTTCAAATTTTAACCCGAATACAAACATCCAAAGTTTTCTACAATTAGGTCAAATTTCAATATTTGGACAAACTTCTGGAATTAATTTTGTTAATAAATCTACACAACTTTACGATTATTATGTAGACCTTTGTAAAGTTTTATATCAGCCAGCTGTATTTGATGAAACATATTTTGACCTAAGTGTATTCCAGTCAGCTAATACAATTATTAATAGAAATGAAGCATGTAAAAAACTAGAGAAATATTTTGATAGTTTAACAAATTCAAATGTTTCTGTAGACATTTCAACATTAGGTGTTGGAAATACTCAAATTCCAAATGTAGACAATTATTCACTTTCTAATATTCAAAATACTGGAATTTCAGATTTATTAAATGTTCTTAATTTGAATTATAATCAACTTCCAGATTTAGCTAAATTTATAGTTTCATTTGTTCCAAATCTGAATGATATAATTAATAGTGGATTCGCTTTAGACGTTGGATGGTTAGATAGATGTGTTTTAGTCCCAGAAATTCAAGATTCACAAAGTTACAAAGTCCAGTTACAAAACGGCATGATTTTGCAAAACTTTGCTAATGTTTTCGGTATGATTTTGGACTATACGCCACTTGACTTAACAATTTTAATTCCAGAATTTAATCCAAATGATGTAACTTTGGATAATCTAATTTCCATATTAACAGCTGATAAAACTGTAATTTCAATATTCGGAAATCTATTCAAAATGCATTTATATGACCCATCCCCTGGTGGAGTAAACATAACTTATAGTTCTGAAATTGAAAATTATGCTGTTACATATCAACAATATTTACAAGTACAGAAAATTGTGAACAAAAAATATCCAAATGTTTGGTATGCTAAAATGATTGCCTCAGCAATTATAGAAATTGCTAGATATCCATATCAACAAAACTACAGTTATCAAACTGGGAAAAGGACACTTCCTTATAACGAATTCTTGAATTATTGGAAAACAAAGTGGAAATTCTACGGAATTTCAGATACAGATTTACAATTTGCACAACAATTAGGAGAGAAATTACAAGGTCAAGCCCAAATCGAAAATTCAATAAAATTAGCTCAAAAGTCAACAAAAGTTAAAGAATATAAGCCAATCTTCTACTACAAAAACTTTAATAATATAGCAAATAGATAGAAAAATGATAGTCATGATAGTTAAAAAGAAAAAAGGTTGGAATTTTGACCCAAATACATGGGATGGAAAATTTTACATTCCTTATAAAATTGACAAAAAGAAAATTTTAGAAATATTAACTAGTTAATTAAACGTGATGATAGTTATGAGAATTATAAAAGATGGGAAATATTATTTTCTCGAGATTGAAAATAAAGAAGAATTAGAGAAATTAAAAGAAGACATAATTAGAAAGATAAAAGAAAAACAAAAAAGAAAATTAACTTAAAGTTATCATTTCTTGTTTCGTAAGTCTGTAACTATCGTTTTATAAAAAAGAACTAATAACTTGAATTGATTGTGTTTGAATATTTCCCTTTCATTGTAAGTGAGATTAGGTATTATATATTTTGCCCACATATCCGATTTTGTTTTTAACGCATCACTTCCATATTCTTCAACAAACATATGTGCTATCTCAATTATTTTCTTTTCAACTTGTTTCATGCTCATTTTTTTCCCCAATATATATTTCGAAATTTAGGTATAAAAATTTTTCGATTACCTTTTACATATTATTCCGCAAAGCAATATTCCTTATATTGCTAATATGTGATATTGGGTTTGTCTTTTTTTATTTAAGATTTAGTAAAAAAATAATCATGTCCATAAAAGATGAATTTTCAAATATTTTCGGTCCTGTAAGAATTGCAATAGATAAAATTAGAGAACTAGAAAATAGAGGTCAAATTTACGGGTTATCACGTTATTTGCCTCATTCAATTATCGTTTTAAAAAATATAAATTTTCCCATGATTGTCGATATGTATGTTCCAGGTTTTGCATTTTATTTTCAATTTCTTATAGTAAAAGACCCAAAGACTAATCAAATAGATATTGGAGATTTTCGCGTAGTTTATCCTCAGCCTTATGCTAAACAAGTAGATTCTGTACAACAAAAATTCAAAGAAAAAGAAGGATTGAATTTAGATAATTTAGAAGATGAATTGGAGGGATTAGAAGATGAATGAAATAACTCTTATTTTAACT